>Ga0123355_10014532_pt1 | contig 12319 bp, 6 predicted proteins | sample TergutEmb28metaG_3_FD_89872 | JGI IMG/M metagenome (GOLD analysis project Ga0123355, IMG submission 89872) | Embiratermes neotenicus P1 segment gut microbial communities from Petit-Saut dam, French Guiana - Emb289 P1 | ecosystem: Host-associated > Arthropoda: Insects > Digestive system > Gut ...
CAGGGCCCGCATTGTCGCCTCATCGTTGTTTTAATACTTGTAATCACACAGAGATGGCAGTACAATCTTTGTTGCCCACCCTATATCATTGAGTTTCGTATCTATATAGGTATGATCTGTGGTTGTGCGTATCCATGCGCAGGAGGATGAGTGGTCGGTTGAAACGTGAAGTTCTAATTTACCTGTTGTTGTGCTGCAGGTGGTAAGAAGTGGGAAGGAATTTTTGGGGCATTTTTGTAGCTCGTCTCTTAAATGCGTTTCGCAATGGAAACGATATCAGCAACTTGTCCATTGTGTGGTGGCTCGGAGTACTATAAGGAATGTGGGTTCTATTTCTGTTCAGAATGTCAGACACAGTCGCAGGTATGACGAAGTATCTCGCAAGATAAAAACGTGCTCAGTCTGTTAGTCACAAATGCAGTCATTCATTTCTACACAGACTCAGTGATCGATTTTAGAACCAGAGTACAAGAAGGGGATGAGTAAAACTTCAAATTATTGACCAAATTTTCTTTTAAGTCTTGTCAAATTATGCGAGATGTAGTTGTGTTTGGTTTTAGAGAACAACTTATCCACCAACAAAGCTACATGCAAATTACCACTTAATAGTTATTTATTAAATTTTTAAGAATTAAAAATATTGGCCTTACCTTTCCAATACATGTTGTCCTGAGTGACTTCTCTGGCTAACAGATTGGATTATCTTACTTTTAATTATAGAATTCAAAGAAAACGTGTACGAAGAAGATTACACCTTCATATGCCATGAGCAAATTTGACACTGTATCAAAAAATTGTTTATTATGCAAGTGTTAATATCCCAAATGGCATATCCAAATATATTTCTGACTCAGTGAAAGAGAAAAACAATTTGTAGAGTAATTGAGACGTTGTTTAATGACCACTCATTTTATTCTGTGAATGAATTCATGGATTATTACTGTGAATCTAATCTAGAAGCTGAGTTATGAAACAAATTATGTGCACATTATTGGCATTGTGAACAGTAATATTTATTGTAATTTTATATGCATATCAAGACTGCATCACATATCTGATTGGTTAAGGATGCTTACTATGAGAGCAGGAAACCTTTTAAGTTTAATACTGACCTGTGAATAACAAGAAATGTGGTACTGTATTGAGAGTTTTATGACTGGGTATTTGTATTATTTTAGTGATGAAATTAGGACTGTTCATTCTTGTGTATTTTGTGTAGCTTGCCTTGACAATAAAGATATAGTATAATCTATTATATATTACATTGCATTATATTACACCACATCACATTATATTGCATATTTGACGTGTATACCATTTTATGTCATACATGATTTTTGTGTGTGTTTGTCTTGTATTCAAGTGTTATTTTATGTCATGTGTGATTTTTTTTTATATTTTTCAACATGACACAATTGCTGTGCAGTCATACTTTGTAATAATGACATGTTTCATATCCTAAACCATGTGGGCTGTGTGTATGATGGATGCATGAAATGTATGTAATGTAAATGTCAATTCAAATTGATCCTAAGAGGTTGAAAAACCTACTGGATATAAGACACGTCTAAATATTAAGTGCATTCAGTAATAAAAATTGTATGTCAGGAATTTGGTGTGATCTTGCAGAGTTGTCGACCGTTCTTGTAGCGACATATTAGTGACTCTTGGTTCAAGATGAAAATGCTGCAAATGATTTCATTAATACATTGTCTTAGAAACTGAGAACAGATATGTTTAAAAAGTGTCCCAACATGCATGATAATGTTTATTCCCTATTGGGTGAGTTCAACATGGAGTCCCTCATGCCTTCTCTTGTTTCTGTTGTATGTTAATAACCTGGCAAACACACAGTCTCCTTACCTGTCATATTTGTAGGTGATACCACAGGATAACTACTTTATATGGTCTATACTGTTCACTTCACAGACTGCTTTGCTTGGCAGTAGGTAGTGTGTCTGTTGCTGTTATTCCAATTTACTGTGAATTAATGTGGTCAGTAATCCTGGTTGCAATCATAGCACACCAAACATCACTTTTAATGTCATGCAGTGACACTTTGTAGATTAACATGGGATTTTATGCAGATGAGTATCTGTTATCCTGTGAGTTTACTTGTCCACTGCTATGAAACCAAGCTCCACCACTAGACAGAATGCATGTTGCATCTGTTCGTCCATCATGTGACTGATGGAAAGTAGTCTGTATGTGTGGCTTATAGATTGTGGAAGTGAGTACGCAGTTTAAAATTAACTTCTCTCTATCAAGCACTGGATAATTCTGTACCTTTTCAGGAACTTCGTGAACATGCTCATGAGTTATACAGTACTACAAGAGCAAGTACAAGAGCTAAAAATAATAATACTAATACAGAAAAAGAGAAGTCTGGTGAGTATATTGTGTGTATGACTACACAAAATATGATTCTGCACAATGACAATAGTACAATATTCTAAATGCTCTGAACTTCTTTTAATGTGATATGTATGTTTTTCATAGTTGTAAAGACTCATAGAGTTGTTTACTAGGTTGTGTAACCTTGTAGTATGCTATTTGGTACCAGCAGTTAACCCTTTGGTGTGTAATGACAACTGTAGTTGTCACACAGTGCCACATTCAGCAAAATGAAGGACAGCTGAAGTCATCGCTCATTATGTGTTGATTACGGCACTTTCTGCACAGCCCTGAGCTGATATATAGTGCTTTTATGCATTGCTGAAATGTGAGAATAATTTTTTATCGGAATTTTTCCTCATGACCCCCTTCAACCACAAATCTAATTCTGACACCGAAGGGTCAAACAAACATACCTCAAGATAGAAGACTTCTACCCCAACAATGGAAGCAGAACACTACCCTGAAGATGAAGGCACCATGTTTCTCTGAAATATTGGTTCCCACTGACCAGATTACACACTGTCATTACCCAGATCACCCATTTTTAAAAATAATAAATTTTTTATGTTGCGCAACTTTTCATTATTTTTCCTGATTCATTAGAAAATCAGTAAACACCAGTATAGGTTAAAATATGCTTGCAGGAGATTCTGTGACAGCATTCTAAAATAGCAGAAAGAATTTGGCCTGTGAGAAGTAACATGTGCAGTGCATTACAATGTTACCTATTGATAACCATATTTATATACACCCTTATGGTATGTCACAACTGCTTGTAGGTTGATGTACAGACTGTTGTCAGTGAGTACAAAGGTGAGTTAATTGTTAATAAGCATTATTAAAAGTGAAGTAAGATACATTATTTCATTTTTTTTGTTAATCTTGATTTTTCATGTTATGATACTTCTTATCGTCTGAATATTTGGGATTGTTGGTTCCATTTTATTTCTTCTCTGTGTCTTTGGTTTGAAGATATGCTGGCATATAAATTGGGGCTGTCCAGTGTTGCTCAAATGTTTTTGACTGTGGGGACTTTTTAATTTAAAAAATTGCTTGTATAACACCATATCTTTAAAAAAAACCAATTTGCTGTAAAGGAAATTTACCACTTCAGTTACTGCACCGAAGATAGTTTGGCCTGGTGTATATTACTGTATGTGGTTAGTGATAGGGTATTATTGTCTGTGACATTCACATTTTTTCTCTTTTCCCATGGGAAATTGTGGTTTGATGATCATGTAGAAATAATGGTTGATGCTGCTGGATACCAGTGAAGGGTCAGCTACTGTTATCGCTCAATTTCACTTAGTACAAAGTCTGTTTGCTCATACCTTTTTGTACCTCTGATTGCCTGCTGTCCATGCATGCTTCCTTTATAATCTACTTGTTTTTTCCTCATAATTGCTGGATACACAAACTTGGATTTCTGATTTTATGATAAGGTACTTGTATAATGTAAGAGGTAACGTTGCCATTCTTGTGGGCTGTACACCGTCAAAGAGCGAGAGAGCAATGACTGGACTGAAATAATGAATAGTACGATGCAAAAATGGGTAAACCTGTGCAAACTCCGTGCAGGGAAGAGGTCTTTCAGTGCACTGCAGAGGATAGATGCAGCAATGTTATGCGATGTGAAGAACCTGCTGCAAAGAGCTTTAACTAGAGGAGAGCTGGAAATCTGCAGAAATAGTGAAGACAAACAAGGTGTAAGTGGAACAACTGAGAGCAAGACTTGTCCAACTGTTAGATTTGTTGGATGTGAGTGATTTTAAAACTTCAGCAGTGCAGTGTCCAACTCATTACTCTCTTGCATGGAATAATGATAAGCTCAACACTGTCATTTGTCAAAATGTGTGATTGTAAGATGTCATTGTCTCTTGTGGTCTGGACTCAGATCAACTGTTAGTCATTTTCCACATATTGGATTATGTTAGGGTGAGGAATTGGAGAAAAATTCACTGTGGGAAGGTTTCAGAGCCTTACACTAGAATCCAAACTAGATCAGGTAAGAAGTGTATAAGGCTATGCATGAACTTCTGTAGCCCCAGCATGTAGGTTGGCAGCAAGAAAATTATACTTTTAGACCTACATGTTGATCTGCCTGGCTTAGATCACTTGCTGAAGTAGATACTGAGGCTAAGAAAAATGTGGCCTGCAATACTGGATCCAGCATGTAAAACTGCACTTAACTGGTTCTTTAAAACAATGAGAACTTGACTTAGAGGAAGGCAGTGATTGCTGATGTTTGGAAGACCAGTTTACATTTGGTGACTAGTGTGACAAAGATTATGAATGGTGGGTGGAGGCTACAGCCTAAGCTGAGCCCAAAGCTGTAGATAGCAGCCCCCCACAAGAATGAAACCCTGGGACATACTAAAGCCAAATGGGAAAGACCTGTCAAGTTGCTCACTTAAAAAAAAATGCCTCATCCACCTTCCAAGAAACCTTTGATACACTCAAACATTTTCTTGGTTATTGTATTTTGCAGTCACATTTCAGTATCCTGGAGGGAAGCAAAAATAATGACCTTGTCCAAAGTCAACAAGGACCATAATTTGCCTCCTCCTGCACAATGGCCAAGCTGTTCAGGAAGATAATTTTAAAAATAGCCCAAACGTACACTGAAGAAAGAAACTTGCTGGATGTAAGCCAGTTTGGTTTTTGTACATCTTACAACATGACTATTAGTGCCAGGCTGTGTGGTTAGGTTTTGCTAAAAATTGATAATGTGTTAAAATAGAAGAATATTAAAATAGGTGGTGAGTAAAACAGTAATGCTTGTCAATGATGTCATTGCTTCTGTAGATTCATGGTTGAGGTAGAAACTTAACACAACTAAAATGGTGGCCAGTAGATCACCTGGTAGCATAACTTGCAAGACACTGGTACCCCACAGATATGCCACCCAGCATGAAGAGAGTTAAGCTCTGAAAGATATGTATATAGACGACTACAAACTAACTCCATGGAGCAGATTTGTTCCTGAGACGCTAACATTTCCTCAGCTAGTTGAGAAATTCCCCGCATATTATGGGATCTGTAGGTTCATTACTGCATTCAAAAGAGCCCAGCACCAGTCCTTATCCTAAGCCTGTTCCCTACCATGTAATCAGTAAATATTTAAAGATGTACAACAAACAAAGATGGTGACTTCTGACAGTGGACAGATCTGCAACCTTCTCAGAGGGTGCTGCAGCACAATACGACACTTGTCCACTACAGAGATTGAAGTGTGTGAATGGCACAGTGCAAAGGTGGAATGACTGACTGACTACCTGGCTGTAGTCCTAATGTAACTGTAAGGATGGAGACAGCATGTTCATCCACAATGGTGGAACAAGCTTACAATTGTACGTAGTGTAATTACCCAGAAGACTATCATTTGAGCAATCCCCACCATGAAATCCTGAAAACGCGTGAACTTAAACTTGTTTTTATTCATGATCATACTGAAATATGTAGAACTCTTATGCCCTCCTTATTACTCAGTTTGGATGTTAGCTTTAATATTATGCCTGATGATCCATACAACATTATCATTTGTTACTGACTGATCATTTTCCTTTTAGATGATTCAAATGGATGGACATCATGGGAGTATTATAACTTTATACTGAAAGGTTTAGTGGATGAATTGATAGGCCTGGGAGCCCAGAAGAGAGTTAAAATAGTAGTACTACAATTATGGGCTACATACCTCAAGAAGCTTGAAGTAGCTTTTACATCAAAGAAACAGTCAAGACTGCCAAAGCTAGGAATTAACTACCATCCCAGGTAATATATGACATATTTAATTTTTGAACAAAAAAAAAATATTTGTATGTATTTATGTTGCTTTGTGTGGAAGTTAGAAGACCTTATGGTCATGTACTTGCTAGCCCATCATAGTCATTATCATCATTGCTGCTGCCCTTACTCCTGTGAGGTTTCACTGTGATTTCATGCTTCAAATGACTAATTGTCCTCCACATACTTCTACAGATGTACAAGTGTGCCTCATGATTTGAACACATACCGCAGTCTCAGATTATGTTACAAAATGAATTTCGTTTTCATAATTCCTTCTAGAGATGCAAAATTGGTATACGGCTGTGATGTTGAGGAGAGAAGGCGGTATGGAATGAAGGCATTCAAGAGAGCCATACCAGAGAAAGCTGTGACAGCTCCATCAGTAATCTCCAGTTGCACGGACGAACACCCAGCTAAGATTAATCTTCGTAAATATAAAGTAAGGCATGAAATATAACTTTGTTTTGTAGTATGATATTTTGGTTTGTTACAAATGTGTCATACCATACAGTAGTGTCTTGTAATAAATTATTCTCAGTCACTGAATGCCACATACAGTAATCACCATGTGATCAGGCAGCTTTGAAAGCTCTCCGGGCTGTCAGAACCATGTCTCCATTGGTCCAACAGTGCCAAAAGACATTGAATGATATCTCTACCCAGCATGCAGTGGGGCTGTACTAGGTCCCTGGACATGCTGGAGTATGAGGAAATGAGATCGCCGACGAGCTCGCAAGGGATGGCTCCGCTCTAAGGTTTCATGGACCTGAGCTGGCCTTGGGAGTCTCTAGCCAAAATATACGAAGAAGGATTAGATGTTGGTTGGTTAACTAGCAATGAGCAGGGTGGCAAGGTCTTGGTGACACCCCAAGACAGACTTAAGAACTAATTTTGGGACCCTGTCTGGGTGCCAAGGTTAGGTTTTTGTCCTTTAAAAGACACAATCCAGGGCTGTTACTGGCCTTCTCACTGGACATAATACCCTTAGGAGACATCTTCACCTAATGGGCTGACAGACAGTCCACTTTGTAGGAGATGTGGAGCAGAGGAAGAAACCTTGGCCCATGTTCTTTGTGAATGTGAAGCTTTGGCTTCACACAGACACGTGTATCTGGACTCCTTCTTGGAGCCAGACGACATCAAGAGTATAAGTATGGAGGCCACCTGGAACTTTAGCAAAGTAACAGGGCTCCCATAAATCGATATGGGGCACAAAAGGCCCGTCAGTTAAGGCCTAGGTGCGTTGAGATCATAAGGTCTCGAACCCAGTTGCTAATCAATCAATCACTCACCATGTGTTTTGAGAGCTGTTGTCCCAAGTTCCCAGGTTGTAATACATTTGGCACAGGCAGTGTAATGTTTGGAGCAGCCTGCTGTTGTTGCGACAGCCAAATGAAGAACATTAACTATTGTGGATGCTTGGTACCTTGCATAGCTAGAACTGTGAAGGTAGTGGAAGGGTTGATGTTTTCTGAAATATATGGTGATGCACACTTAGCATTCATTTTCACCTCTTTGCTGCTGCCATGTATTGACAGCTTGCAGGACACAAGAACATTTGCAGACTGAGGAAGATTGGGGAGGTGTGCGACATTTCCAAACGTATTCTTTTTAGTTTTGCATATATCATCCATCTTGATGCTCATTTATTGCAGCTGTGCATTGGTTGCTGCAAATACAACAGAACTTGTACTGCCTGCCAGAAGGTTGTTTTTCCTTATATTGTATTAAATATTTACTCCATTTCATTGCTACAAATGAAAGTTATAGGTATTAACACGAGGGATGTATTTTTTATGTTATGTACAGTTCTTTTTGTATAATGAGCATTTTTATGACTTGAACTTCATGTAAGGTTATAAGAATTGTATTGGACCTGTACAAACTACAAGTAAATTCACATGACAGCTTTTACTGTATACTGCCAATCACTGTCTTCTCTTCCTCCAGTTTTTTTAAATAAAGTTCACCCTAGAACAGGCCACGAAGGCCCAGAAGGGAAGTAGAGGTACAGCTCTACTTTTTCCTTAACATTGGCGCTAGATGGGGGTGGGTGGTCAGTGCCACGCCCCGGCTGCTTTACCCCCAGGGAAAGACCCGATATCCATTGTGTAGGAGACTGTGGGCCCCAGGGCCAGTCTGGACAGGTGCAGAAAATCTCACCCCATACTGTAATTTTATCTCCGGACCATCCAGCACGTAGTGAGTTGCTGTACTCACTATGCTATCCTAGCCCACCCAGTTTTTTAATTCTGTTTTTTATGTTTTATGTCAGTCATATAGTCCCAGTATCAAATTTAATTTCAATCGTTTGAATGGTTTTCAAGATGTATCATGCTGCTGGACCAATTAAACCCACCCATATGCTTTAATTTTATATACTGTTAGGTTACAATTTTCTGTGTAACTTAAAGCTATGTTGGTTGTTTCCATAATGTACAGAAAGCACTTTTTGAGGAGGAATATGAGAAAGATGCCCAGCAGTCAAAACATGCAATGAGTGATTTTGATGAAAGTATGAGGAGCCTGGAGACATCGTCTAGGGGACAGGTGAAGGCAGATGTTGAGACATGTACCACGTTTCCAAGGTGCGGAAAAATATCAGTATAACTTATAATGTGGAGTTGTTTGTACATAATAATAATGTGATTTAGTGGAAGTATAGTAGATATGAGTAGTTTCATTCACTGCAAACATGTGGAAAGCTGAGACAAAATATAAGAATATAGAGGAACAATGTAAATTCATTGTTTTATTATAACAATAATAATTTTATTTCACAGACTTTCATTCTCATTTCAAGCACGTAAACTACATTCTCAGCAAAAAAAAAAATATGGAGCCTTTCCAGGCAGACGAATCGTGAATCGGAACAGAAGTACTAGCAAAGTTGTGAAGACATCAAATCCATTTGTCCTTTCACGTGTCAAGTTATTGGCCATCTTGTATATAGCGCTGCAGATTTTACAGGATGATATACAGCTCAGTGATATATTGAGGTAAGACAGGATATTCATTTGAATAAAACACAGAGATAAAACAAACACAAGGTGTCATCGAAGGATATCTGGGCTGACTGCAGAAGGTACTACTGCTGCTAGCATAAACTGTTACCACTGTGTGTAGATAGAGTGGAGTCTGCTGAGTCATTTCCTGGGTGGAATAAGGTTGTGGTGCATGTCATTGTTGAGTAATGTCTTCTTAAGCACAAGTGAACGTTGTTTTTACAGTTTTTATATATCAAGAGCACTTGTAAAAGCACCCTGTTTCATTTCAGGTGCAGCATGTATGTCACCATTTGCAAGTCTACTATAACAATTTTTTTGATGCTATTATAAATACAGTAGAACTCCACTTATCTGGACGCTTGTTATCCAGATCGCCAATTATCCGTATCTGCTTGACCCTTTGGGCAAATTTGTCCAGAATTCTACAAAACTAACTTGCCTTGAAATTACCAGTTATCGGATCAAGCACAGTACAGTGTTATGGCTTCTAGAACTTCATGTCAGGTGTGGTTGAAAAGTTTAGATGCAGGTTTATGTCGAGAATTCTACAAAACTAATTTGCCTTGAAATTACTGGTTATTGGATCAAGTGCAATACAGTGTTATGGCTTCTAGAACTTCAAATCAGGTGTGGTTGAAAAGTTTAGATGCAGATAAAGCAATAACAGCCAAACTTCAAATTACCAGTGTAGCCTATTTTCAAAGAAAAATCCACTTATCCAGATTTTCTGCATGTCTGGATGGCTCACTATCCCAATTAATCTGGATAAGTGGAGTTCTACTATACTTGTTACAACAGACTTTCACCATTTTTGAGCACATGAATAAAGGCTGTATCAGAATATTGCACTGTACCAAAAGTGTAAGGTGGTGTTATATTCACAAAAATTTCCTCCATTGAACTTTGGTGGGAGATTTCAAAAGCACAGTAAAGTTTGTTTCCAAAATAAAAATCCTTATGATCTGCACAAACATGTAGTAAGGCAATGAGAATAGGAAACATAACCTCTAGTGTTGAGATTGTCAATCAGTTGGCAGTTTGCTTCTCTGTGACAGACCTGGCACCTGAGATTTGTTGAGCCCTGCCATAAATAATATGGATGTAAGCTTCATGCTTTAAGGATTGTTACATACTATCAAAATATGGGCTTATAATATACAATGGTAATGTATGGTCTGTGAACTTTAGACTTTGTCTCTGTGCATCCCAAATTGTTTCAAGATGTTTGACAAGCCATGCTGTGGTCATTCATGGTCACTATCATCAGCATTTCTGATATATTAGGAATTACTGAAAATTGTCCAGTGGTTAGATGTCCCTTTTCCTTTCTTTTTATGTCATGGTGGCAAGAAGTGCAGCTGACTATGTTGTATTTCATAAGCTTAAACCAATCTCACATTAGGTTCACCAAGTAACCAAAGACAGCAGCACGTGATAGGCATTTTAAAATTCAGTAGAAGTGTGTGTTCAGCAAAGATAAAGTTAGAGCATGCATGTGGGTTCATATATATATGTGTGTGTGTGTGTGTGAAATGTAACATGCATACTGTTGGAAGTGGTAAGCCTAATTTTCAGATTCTTATTATCTATGTTTTTTACAGGTGGGTGGAAGAGGGTGAGCTGTCATTCTATGAAGTGGCTCATTTCTTCCCAGATGATGTGAAACTCAGAGGTCATGATCTTGTAACCTTTGGTCGCTATACAAAAAAACCCACATATTTTGCCCTATACAAAGTGGCAAAAAAATTGGCTTTGTATTTAAATGTTACTTATTTGCCAACACCTGATTTGCTATGTCTGGCAAAAAGGTATATTGAAGAATTACAGCTACCAGGTTTGTATTTCATATTTTTTATTTTTTATATTGTAAGTACTTGGGGTAGATGGTCATAATGACATGCAAGACATAGCCAAACATTGATTGAGTTGGAGTCCCAGCTGGACCACTCCTCTACATGAGGAAGAGGAACACTTTTTGTCTTCATTTTTTGTGTCTGCGCCTTAAATTGGGAAGGACTCTATGGCCCTCAGTCCTCTCACATTTCACCCATGTCCATCCAGTCATGACAGCTTTGAAACTTACTGTAAAAACCAGATATTTGGGAGTTTAATATGGCATTCTGTTGGTGTTGACAGATTTATGGATTTAACCTTAGTACAGGCACTTGTGACTTTTTGGCTATGCTTTGTGTCGGTGTTTTGTTCCCACAGAGACCCTCCTTCATTGTCTGACCAGTCGATCGAGAGAAATGTGTAGAATGTGTCACCCTGGAAAACAAGAGGGAGGGGGGGAGGAGCAAAGGGGACTCAGAAATTCAGATAAGAGGAGATGGAATGAAAGGAAACCAATCTAAAGATGGTAAAAGAGTAATTGGATAGGTATATGCGTGATCAGGAATGAGAAACAGTGATCAGACACAAGGGCAGTAGTCTGGGAGTGTGGTAATCTGAGATGGTGTGCACCACGTCTAAAAATTTACATGTGAATCACCAATAAATGTGAAGTAGTAATGTGTGGTACTAAGTACAGTAGTATTTCATATGACAACATCAACATTGCTGACCGGAAAACCTCATTTCACCTGAGAAAATTTCTCTTGCTTTACATCAGAGCTTGACTCTGCTTCTGATTTATCTTTGTCCACCTACAGAAGTTTAAGGTGGGAAGTCAGAATCTATCATGCTGTTGTGGGTGCAAGAGAAGACCCTCAACAGGTGGTGATAAGCTGTTCCCAAGGCATGGAACATGGGCAGATTTTGAGGAATCAGTACACTATCAGATGGAATGTTTATAACCTGCTTTTATCAGGACGCAATACCATGAGGCAGATCAACTTTGATGAAAATGATAGAAGATAGTGAACTGGGTGCTGTACAAAGGACATAAATAAAGTAGCAATCAGAGTCAGAGAGTCACTTAACCTTTTGGCGCCTAAAGATGACTATAGTGGTCGTACCGCACCACTAACCTCTAAATGTTGCATTTTATATATTTATTCAACAAATATAGGTACTGAATATTTTAAACATGGTTTATACTCTCAGTTTTTTTCCTCTTCAAAATGCAGTTTGTTTCATAATTCTAACGGATTTGGTTCCTGTTTTATTCACATTTTATATACAGG
>Ga0123355_10014535_pt1 | contig 12318 bp, 10 predicted proteins | sample TergutEmb28metaG_3_FD_89872 | JGI IMG/M metagenome (GOLD analysis project Ga0123355, IMG submission 89872) | Embiratermes neotenicus P1 segment gut microbial communities from Petit-Saut dam, French Guiana - Emb289 P1 | ecosystem: Host-associated > Arthropoda: Insects > Digestive system > Gut ...
AGAGCCGTGGCAGAGAGTGCTTAAAGAACAAACACACACTGCTTGCCCAGCAGCCCAAGAAGTAATTCAGACTAAACCCTTCATTAAAATCTTTGATCACTCAGGAGGATTGTCAGAGTTAAGTTTACTAAATCGTAATATTAATATAAAATACAGCTACAGATAATATCTGCTTGACTAATCCTCATTCAAACTGATGTTCCCAAAATGATTAGTGTAAGGAAAAATGCCCGTTGTAGTGGTACATGACCACATGTTCAGACAGTCCCTAATCATCTTCCTGGCCTATAAATATTTTGTTTTCAGAGTAGTTCGTGGTATTGACATTTTGGAGAAACCAAAAGGAATTGTATTCTGGAGATCGAGACAGCATGTTCTTCAATATACATTTTAACTGCATACAAAACTGACCTTGTGTAGGCTGTTTGCAATGTTATGGCACTGTTCAGATATCTTATTTCAATTGCTGTACTTCAACTTGTGTGCAGGAGGTACAAGATGGGTATTGGGTTAATTGGTTGCAAATAGTTATAAAGTTCAGATCGTTCAGTGGAGCCTGCAGCTAACTGAACTAAGACATCGTTCTTCGCAGACTTCTCATGCTGTACTCTGGTAATGTCTAAGATAGGAAACCGTAGATTTTACCATAGTGAGGGACATGACACAGAAGTACATTTTATGAAAATGCATGTCAGAAGAGGCATTCATTGGAATATAGCTTCTGTACTGTGGCAAGAGCACAAACCTTTGTGTCTAGAAACAGAGATGGCTCTGGCTGCAGACATGTTTGCTCCTGCCTCTCTGGCTGTGCCATAACCTTGATTGCTCCTGCAGTTAGGGCTGTAGGCAAGCTACCCCCAGATGCGCACACTGGTAGGTTGCAGTGTGACTACCTTGAGTGTGGAGGTGGTAGGTTGTTTAGATACAGTGATAATCACCTGTAAAACTGCTAGATTTTGTAACCCAGGAGACTACAAACTTAACCTCTAAATGACCTACTTACATATGCAAACACATGTAAAGAGCACCTCTAGAAATTTGTTTTTTATACCTAGTCAAGAAGGAAATTTACCGCATTTGGAAGATGTGCTGTGTAATCTGTTTCATATTTCATACATCATGCACCAAAATTCACAAATGCACCCAGTAATTTAAAGGTTAATTTTCACCATAAAAGCTTCATGTCATGTCTACTATATGGTCATTTGAAATGACTTTATTTGGTGACTTAAGAATTGAGACATCTGTCTTATGTTCATGGTAGTAAATATAATTATGATGGCACTGATATTAGCTTCTGTTGCAGGTTGGTTCTGGAGATTATGATGATGATATTGTGGATGAGGATGAAACAGAAGATAATGAAGATGTGGAGAGTGAGACTGAACAAGTGCCAAGTGTTCATATTGTTCCAACAATGCCCTCACCAGTTTTCCCTGAACCAACAGCATCCCATCCTCATAGACATCACCATGGAGAGTTGGAGGCTGGTCCTAGCATTAGCTTATTACCAGAAGTTGGGTCAAGTGTGGGAAACAGGTTGCCAACCAGTCCAGTTATCTATGGGACTATTTTACCGACCCCTGTTCTAGTGAGTGATAATAATATCTTTCATCTATGCACATTATATATATAGTAACAGTCACATAGAAGAAACCAGATGCTTTCTAAGTTCACTGTCATGTTGGATGTGACACCATGGAGTTTGATAGTGCATTTCAGGGGAATATACTAATAACAAAGTACATGTTTCCAGATGTGGTTAATGCTGCCTGGCCATTCTGAGGTGAATCTAGCAGTGACCACAGTGTGTGAGCTGCAGCTGTGTGTAGTATTAGGAGATCAACTGGCAGATAGTATATTTTGTGAAATATAAAATGCAACAAAGAAATCTTAGAATGAAGAAAAATTTTTGTTTATGCAGGCAGCTCAAATTCACAAACAGTTCCTAAAAAAACAACAGTACAGCACATAGTTTCCTCTGCTCATACTGATGCAACTTTGGACCATAAGATGTAGAAGAATTATATGCAGTATTTTCCAAGGAAAAAATTGCATATTGTAAATTTAATATTACTTCTTCCAAGTGTAGGGACTATAGTCATCCATATACATGAAATAATGCTCACAGTTTGTATAAAACCAAAAGTCATTCACGCACATGAACTCTCCTACTTGTTTTGGTGATAAACCACCATCTTTAGGGAGACATAATACACAGGCTTACAGCAGCAACAGTTGACAGATACAGTGCTAAAAATGAAATGTTAAAAATAAATATGGAAGTTGTAAAGATTAGGTTGTGGATAATACTGACACAGCACATAACTACACAAGACGTGGCAGCGCACAGCACATGGTATGTGTGTAATGTCAAGATCTATGGATATTCTTGTGCAATTTTCATGTGATTTAATGTATTTTAATTTTAGATTGACCATTTTGCAGGAATTTTTCCTTTTGGACTGAATACTTCGGTACTAGACTCTTCATTGCACATAACCACATATGAGACAGACGGTACATAAGCGAATTTTATTCGAGAATACATCAGCATTATGTTGTCAGTAGGATCTGCCATTATTTGTTTTTAACATTTTGCTTTTAATATGGTATCTGTAAATTGGATGTGTTGGTTTTATATGCCTTTGTATTATGTCTACCTGAGGATGGTGATTTATCACTAAAACATGTAGGAGAAGAGGTTATGTGTATGGATGATTATGAGTTTATATAAATTGTGTACATTTGTTGGCGTGAATGGATGATTGTGCACTGTACTCTAAACGATACAATAATATTGTCCCCGTACTGTTGTAAATGTTCCAGAGTTTGACACTTAATATGTGTGAAACCATTGGTACCAAGTTCCTCATCTTTAGCAATGTTACTGTTACAGGTGCCTGTTCGTCCAACACACCTGCTGAGCAGCGAAGTGATTGTGGAGCCCAGTAGAACATACCACGACTTGGCGGAGATTACACCATCTCCAACTCCTGTGTTTCTTTCTGAAGTGGAAGCTTCAGTCGCTACGGACATGACTTCCTCGCAGGTGTGCACATGTTACAACAGCCATGCCTTTTAGTAGCCAACATTTACCATTAAGCAAGCTTTGTGATTTGTGCAGTGGTATGATTAAAGTGCCTGGTCTTCGGTGATGTGGTGCTGCATCAGGTGAATGGGATGTGGCATTTTGAAGGAATGTAATGTCTTCATTTTGAAGGGTCAGAGTTCCATGAATTCATCTACCTGGCACACTGTGGGGCTGTACTGGGTCCCTGGGCATGCTGGCGTGCAATGAAATGAAATCACCAACAAGCTCGCAAGGGACGGTTCTGTTCAGAAGTTTGTGGGACCAGAGCCTTTCTTGTGGGTCTCAAGGCAGAACATGAAAGATTAAATGTTAGATGGACAACCAGCATTTGGTAATTTGATGTGGTCCTTGCAGCACATAAAGGCAGGCTCGAGAATTGATCTCCAGATCTGATTTGGCTACAAGGGCACGATTATTTTCCTTTAAGAGGACACAGTCCAGGGTTGTCATTGGTCTTCTAACTGGACACAACACCTTGAGGTGACATTTATATGTAATGGGGCTGAGTGATAACCCAATTTGTAGGAAGTGTGGTACTGAGAAGTAAACCACAGTTCATGTTTTATGTGCGTGTGAGGCCCTGGCGTCATTTAGACACTTATATCTAGGCCCCTTCTTTTTGGACCCTGAGGATATTAGGAAACTAAATATACGGGTCATCTGGAAATTTGCTAAAGGAACGGGGTTCCTCTAATTTAGTAATAGAATGTGGGGCACAAATGGCCTGTCCTAAGGCTTAGGTGCATCAGGCCCAGAAGGGCTTGAACCCAAATACCGTTTAATTCGATTCAATATCGTGAATACTTTCTTCTTGGGCTTCTCAACCACTGAAGGTGAGAGGACTACCCTCCCGTTTAAAAACCTTAGGAACCACTCACTTAATGAAATAGCTTCACATCATGTAAGACTGCAGTCCTCATTTTTTATCACATTAGTCACAAGAACATGAAGTAAATTAAATTTAATTATGAGTGGAAATTGAAAAGTAAAGGCAATTTATTATTTTCTCTATTTTGTAGATATCATACAACAGCTAATGTGCTGTGATTTTTCCAGGCAGTGTCCAGTCTGTTAACTTTACTACTTTCTAATAGGTCTGAAATGTTAAAACTTTAAATCCATTTTCGTCATTGGCCACTAATGACTTAACGTTTGCCAACTCGTGCATTGGCCTTTGTGAACCCCATATGAGCATCCTAATGGTCTTTCTTAATGTGTCAATTCCATTTAAGACATGCACAACAGTTATAGTCCTTGATTTTACTGCTGCCGTCAGCAAAGAATGTATTTGGCCGTGCACAAAATCTTGTTTGTCTTGTGTCCGTAATGTCCGCATTACTTGCATATTGGCATCTATATAACACATCTCTAGGTGATCTGAAAATATGGTACTTATGTTTGATGTTCGTGTGACCGGGCATCCTTAATATGAAATGTTTTTTAGACCAACTTGATGCAACAATTATGATTTATTGATAAACCAATGACTCAACATGTTTCGGGCACAATTGTGACCATCATCAGGAGTGCAAGGCTGTACACTACTGCATATGGTTTTCAACACTGTAAAAGATAAGTCAAAATAAGGTGTTTGTATTGTGATCGATTGTTTGTAGTGTTAAGTGATGATTGGTATCCTGTGTTAGACACACTGTAGGGTGTGTTTTGTGTGGTGTCTTGTGGCCTGTTTTCTAATATTCACAGGTTAAGGTATTATCGAGGGAGGGGGCATGGTGTGGAGGCGTTATCATGTTAGAAATTTGTGTGCCGTGGTTGGAGGTTATTGGTAACGTATGGTTTAATGTAAGTTCAGAATGATTACAGGTGGTGGTTGGGTGGACATGTGTTGTGTGGAGGAAGTATGTGATTATGTGGGTCAGTGAGTGAGGGTTTTTATAATAGAATAAAACAGTACATACCTTAAAGTGCTGGCAGGAGTCTTTCAATGCCAGGAGGCAGGTCGTGTGCACTGTGTAGAGGCTGTTTTTCGACTAGTTTGGTCATATGGGGGGGGGTTGGGAAGGGTTGATGGCTAACTGGAGTATTGGGTTCGGCTCACCTGGGTTTTGTCACTTAACACTACAAACAGTCGATCACAATACAAACACCTTATTTTGACTTATCTGTTACAGTACTGGAAACCATATGCGTGTACAGCCTTGCACTCCTGAAGATGGGCATAATGGTGCCGGAAACATGTTGAGTCATTGGTTTATCAATAAATCATAATTGTTGCATCAAGTTGGTCTAACAAATCATTTCATGATAATTATGTCATGCAAGATAGTGCAGGAAGAATCTTAAAATTTCAGTTTTTGAATAGTTTCAGTATTTCCTTATGTCATATGAAGGTCGAGTGTTTGCAGAACAGTTTATTGTGCGAAACCCAAGATTGCCATTGATGATGGAATATGCACATCTGAATCTGGTATCCACCTTGTAATCTGTGTGAGTGACATTAATCCATCTGCCATTTTGAACCAGAGGATTAACTTGTTCGTTATTTTCAGCTGTTGATGAATTGGTCACAAAACCATCTGTATCAACACTCCTTGTGCTACCACTTGGGAGTTTTCCATCCATTTGCACATGTTCCTTTGTGTAATGTAGTTTTACAGTGTGTTCGGCTAATATTCTGCTGTAATTCTTGGTGGATTAACTCCTCTGACCACGGAATTTGCGTGACTGCATGTTGCACAACAACAGTATAATCTGTAAGTGGAGCCAATATGTTTCCGTTAGGACTGTGTAAGCGTCACTGAACGGTCACAGTGTTCAGTACTTACCCTGAATTTTTTTTTTATACAGCCGTTTGTGTTATCGTTAATTTTTTAGAGAACTGACAGCATGGATCTGGATACATCCATTTTATATTTACTGTATGACACTAGTTACAAACAGTTTGTCCTTTTATGCCTTGGAATGATGATACACCACTGTGTTGACATACTTCACATGGTATGCCTTTTAAGCCTTTGGAAACAGTTGTAACACCAGCAACTTTGCATTTTGGCCACACGTTTTATTTGTTCCCTACGTTAATCACAGAATGCAGCCATTGTTCCCCTCTGCAGCGGTCATTAAGTGGTTTTTCTGATAGAAGTGCAGGACAAACAATCATTGTGCATAATGTTGATATAACGTAGATTAATTTTAGCCTTTAAAGGGCTAATAAAATGACATTTTGGTTGAATTTAGGCAATAAGCTATCTGAATCATTGGTTAGCTCCTTCACTTTTAGTGCTTAATGTTTGCTATACTTTGTAATACTGACAAAGCAAAGGTAAATGTAAAGAAGCACCTGTCCATACCTTGAGGGCAAATAGAGTGAACAGAGGTATGGCTCCAGTTATTCTTAACCGGGGCATTAGATAGAGGTGAATGGCCAGCTTAACATCTCGGCTGCTTCTCTACAGGGGAAAGAACTCGTAGTACCAGTTGTATAGGAGCCTGGTTGTCCCCCAGAACCTGTCTGCATGTTCTGGAGAAGAAAAATCCTCTTGCCCTTCCTGGGAGTGGAAACGCAGGTCATCCAGCCCACAGTCTGGTCACTCCACTGACTAATGTATCCCAACTCCAATTTTAACAAAGTCTTACAATTTACTTCCCTGTACTGTTTCTGATATTAGTGCAGTATTTGCCATATTTCTGTTGTATTCATAATTCAGTCCTGCTGACCCATTCCTTCTAATACCTAATTAAAATGTAAGCATAAGTACCCATAAACAGTATGAGGGAATGAAATATAGATAAATATTAACTCTCTGCATCAGTACAGTCATTGTGTTCTAATGAAGTGGCCCCCACAGTCCAGTCACTGATAGCCATAAAAGGTAGAGTTGAAATTGTCCCTGTCGGTGTGATGACTGTGCAATGGGGGAGTGGAGATATAACCCCACTCATTTTTAACCTCATCACTAGATGGAGGTGAGCGATCAGCTCCACATCGCAGCCGCATTGCCTCCTGGGATAGTACCCCTAGTACCTATTGAAGAGGAGGTCGGGAATGCCCCCTAGCTCTCCGGGTGCTTTGGAGAAGAGAAAAGTTGAATAAAGAGAGACCAACTTGATGTCACTTGCTTTATTATTTCATTATTTAATGCTCAACATGTTTCAGATGTTAATACATACATCCTCAGGAGCTTGCTACTTATTTGTAACTCAACAAATAAGTCGCAAGCTCCTGATGTTGGATGTATTAACATCCGAAACATGTTGAGCATTAAATAATGAAATAATAAAGCAAGTGACATGTTGGTCTCTCTTTATTCAACTATCAAGATGATGCATGGTCCAATAAACATAAGAGAAAAGTTATTTACCACTGCTGGGAATTGAACCCCAAATTGTCCAGCCCAAGGCTTAGTATACTGATTCTGCTCTCCCTGCTTCCAGCACCATTAGCAATTTGCCATAAAAGTGAAATAACACTATCTGCAGAGTTTAAGAAATGTTCAAATAGGGATTTGTTCATGACAATGATGACTACTGGCACCAGAGTGACAGTTCTAAGAAGTGACAGCATCAGTGCAGGAGATTGTCTTCTGGACTTTTATGGTGTGTAGTAGAGTTACTGATTTATGATGCTTTGAAGGAATGTCTAGAATTGGTAAACCTATGCAGTGCAACTACTTAAGAGTCTGTACTCCTATGGTTGGTATATGGTATGGCTGCACTCTTTCTTAACCTTTGGCATTAGGTGCGGGTTAATGATTAGCTGACGCATCAGTCATTTTACCCCTGGGGAAAGCACTTCAGTTTTACTGGGATAGAAGGCCAAATGGGCACTGGAACTTGTTCTGGACCCTGTGGTCATCAAACAATTTTCACACCCCACTGGGAATCAAACTGCGATTCTCTGGTAATCCACCCCACAGCTGTGTGTCTGCACTGATTCAGCTACATGTGTTATTACTGTATAACAAATACTCACGATAGTTTATTTTGGTTGTTAGGTTACAGAACCTCTGCCCTCATCCAGCAGTTCTAGTTCTAGCAGCAGTAGTTCTGGAACCAGTGGCAGCAGCGCTACAGATACGACAGAGACTTCTCCCATGACGGATGAGTCCACGTCTTCATCTACACCTTTCTTGGTGACTGATGAACGGTCAAGTACAGACCGGTCTACAACTGAGCGGCCGTCAACTGCAAGGACAACTGAAGAGGTTGTCTATGGTGTGAAGAACATCCAGCCAACAATTGATCATCGGTTGGCCATACAGGTTCCTGTTGCAGGCAAAGTTTTTAGGTATGTGACCTGACTCTTGAATGCAAGGTGTGGACTTGGATCCACCTCCTGTTTCACACGTATTGGAATGTAGCCTTACACAGGGGAATCATTAAGGGCATATAGAAGTGGTCAGGGTTGCCAGGAGCTCAAATAAATGCAAGAGTCATATTGAAAGTACAGGTGATTTAATAAAAGAAGTAATCAGGTAAATCACAGTGTACTTACTGGCATGCATCTATTGCACTGCCCTGTACTCTCTTTATTGTCTGAAAACTGCATGTCATATAGGCCAAACCAAAACTAAGCAAAACCTGCCATGACACTGTAGATAGCTTAATAATTGAAATGAAAGATAGAACATCTTATGTTACAATGCCAGGCATAGCCCCTGTCGTAAATTGCGCCAGACAAAGCCATAATTTAGAAATGGAGATGTGAGACTGAATTTAAGTAAGTTGCTTGGAGCGCTGTTTGTGATAACATAATGATAGTCTTGGGCATAAACAAAATATAAACAGGAGTACTATAAGGGAAGGGGAAGGGATGGAGGAAATGGCAGTATGCAAATCGTTGTGGCACATTATGAAAAGAAATAAAATTCCCTGAGCTCTTCCACACATCCAGGATTTGACACACTTCTGGAAATTAACTTTTTAATCGTGTGTTATAGAGAAGTCAGTCGAAATAAGCCAATACACTGATGAAGTTTTACCTTATATTAAATGATCAATACCAATTAATGCCCATAATGGACCTAGGAGGGACGAGGTAACGGGGGAATGGAGGAGATTGCATAACGAGGAGCTAAATGATTAGTACTGCTCACCCAATATTGTGCGGGTGATAAAATCGAGAAGAATGAGATGGGCTGGGCACCTGGGGCGTATGGGTGAGGAGAGGGGGGTGTACAGGGTCTTGGTGGGGAAACCGGATGGAAGGAGACCACTGGAGAGACCTAGGTGTAGATGGGTGGATAATATTAGGATGGATCTCCAGGAGGTGGGATGTGGGTATATGGACTGGATTGGGCTAGCCCATGATAGAGACAGGTGGCAAACGCTTGTGAGTGCGGTAATGAACCTTCGGGTTCCGTGAAATGCAGGGAATTTCTTGACTAGCTGCAAACTGGTTAGCTTCTCAAGAAGGACTCTGCACCATGGAGTAAGTAAGTAAGCAAGTAAGCAAGTAATGTTATTGCTTATTTCTATTATTTATGGCTGGTAAATTTTGAGTGTTGACCTGTTCTGCTGTCAGCTGACTTTCACATCATACTTACATAAGATACACTCCCCCCCCCCATATTTTCTTCCCATTTATACTCTGACTTTGAACATTTTTGCTGCCATCTCGTCAGTCTTGAACATGAAACTCGTTGCACCTGCTGCAACAGACTTCGATCTGTAGTGCTACAGGGACGTTATGTTATCTGACAGTTTGCGTAACTACTTATTCAGATCATTGTGCATGATGACAGGCATTGTAACACTCATCATGGTGCCATTTTGCCATGAGTTATGCGTTGCATGTCAGATGTTCGAGAAGTCAGGCAAGCTGATAGGAAGTAATTAGTGCCATCAGATATTTAGGTGTCCCTGTATATTCTAATACTGTGTTCTTTTAATCATCCATATCCTTCATCTTGCTTGTGAAGTATCGACATTGTCTGTGTTTTGACAGTTTGTTGCTTTTTCAGGCAGTATGTGAAAATATGTTCTGATTACAAACTGATGAAACCATTGTCAATGCATTAATCCTGTTTGTGGCGTTTATAGAGTACACAGTTTATTCTTTCTACAGATTTGTAATCCCAGAAAATACATTTTCTGATTTGGAGGATGGTAGCACCAGGAATCTGCGACTGATATTCAAGACTAAAGAAGGCACATCTGTAGCACTGACATCCTGGCTCCAGTTCAATCCAGAAAAACAAGAAGTTTATGGCTTGTAAGTAAAGAAGCAACTGAAATTATGCATTTCATCATGGCATTTATAAGCTTACTGTTTCATTCTGTATATAGAACTATAATTCTGCCCATTGTCCTGTATGGGTGTGAAACATGGTCGCTGACATTGAGGGAGGAATGTAGGCTGAGGGTGTTTGAGAACAGGGTGTTGAGGAGAGTATTTGGGCCTAAGTGGGATGAGGTAACAGGGGAATGGAGAAAATTACATAATGAGGAGCTTAGGGATCTTTACTCCTTACCCAATATTGTGCAGGCGGTAAAATCGAGAAGAATGAGATGGGTGGGGCACGTGGCGCGTATGGGGGAGGGGAGAGGTGTGCACAGGGTTCTAGTGGGGAAACCTGAGGGACAGACCATTGGGGAGACCCAGACGTAGATGGGAGGATAATATTAAGATAGATCTTAGGGAAGTGGGAGGGGTGGAGACTGGATGGATTTGGCTCAGGACAGGGACAGGTGGCGGGCACTTTTGAATACGGTGATGAACTTTCAGGTTCAATAAAGTGCGGGGAATTTCTTGACTAGCTGCAGAACCAGTTAGCTTCTCAAGAAGGACTCTGCTCCATGGAGTAAGTAAGTACTGTTTCATTCTGAGTGATAGTTCCATACCACCCCGTACTTTTGTTATCCCTGTCCCAAGTAAGGTTTTCCTCAGGTAGTCTTTGCAAACTAAAGGCTAGGTGCAGTGCATATAATCACATGCAAGGGGAATTTAACAAGTAACAATAACGATATGTATTATGAAGTAAAGCAATAAAACAGAATGATTGCTGTAACACAAAATTGATTCAGCAACTCTAGGCCCAAGCTTACTATCTGATGTTCTTGCTCTATGCCACATGAAGGAATCAGTATAGCAAGAACTTACATGTCACTGGCAGTACTCAGAGTCAAAATAAAATATGCCAGCTTACTTCTGTTTCTATAGTAAAACCAACTAGTTGCACCAATGTCTCAAATTTATTTTATTTTGGAATAACACTCTACATGTTTCAGACAGTTTCTCTGTCCTTCATCAGGAGTTCAAGACTGTACATACAGCAACAGGCATATGTCAAACAGATACTGCTGACTGCTTGCTAGCAGGAATGCTAGCAAGCAGTCAGCATTATCTATTTACTATAGACATATATTATGATGCACAGCCCTATGAATGTCAAATGCCAGCTTACCTTACCAGTGATGATAACAGGATATCTGTCATCATGTCCCCTCTCCCCATAATTGTGGTATATGACAGAATTTAGCGGAGTGTTAATTGAGGAGGTTGTAGAAGCAGGCTGCAATTCTAAGCAGCGTGGAAAACGGCTGCTGAAGAAGTGTGAGTTGGAGGTGGAGATGCGTAGGGCACTACCCACTGTCACTGGATTTTCCATTACTGACCCTTTTGTCATATCACAATAGTATTGCTTTATATCGTGAAACTTGGCCTGTCACCTTAAACAAAGAATGTTGGCTGAAGATGTACAAGTGTAGGGTGCAGATATGTGGGTGTAAGAGCAAGGGAATAACAGGAGACTCGGGAAGATGGCGTAATGAGGAGCTTCATGATCTATACTACCAGGTAATCAGATCTAGCAGAATGGACATGTACAATGTGTGGGAGAGAAAAGAAATGTGTAAGGGATTTTGGGATTTTGGTAGGAAAACCTGAAAGAAAAAGGTGGCTTCATAGACCCAGGCATAGACGGGTGGATAATATTACAAGGGATCTTACAGAAATAGGCTGGGAGGGTGTGGACTGAATTTGTTTGTCATAGTGAATTTGGTAGTGAAACTTGAGATTTTATACAATGCATTTTTTTAATAGGTGGGGAAGGGCTGTGTTGCATTGAGTTAGTTAATGATTTCAATATTTGCCTGCACATTGAACATTGTAATCTTATTCTGTCAGAAACAAGAAAATGCAGATACGTGGTAGGGTCCATAAGTTTCCGGCCTGACCAACTTTGAAAGGTGACAGAAATGAAACAACTTTGCTATTTTTCAATATAATCTCCCTTTACTTCAACACACTTTTCACATCTGTG
>Ga0123355_10014536_pt1 | contig 12318 bp, 9 predicted proteins | sample TergutEmb28metaG_3_FD_89872 | JGI IMG/M metagenome (GOLD analysis project Ga0123355, IMG submission 89872) | Embiratermes neotenicus P1 segment gut microbial communities from Petit-Saut dam, French Guiana - Emb289 P1 | ecosystem: Host-associated > Arthropoda: Insects > Digestive system > Gut ...
CACCATGGTCGAACCGAGGGCCGCGGGTGAATCGGAGATGGTGACGCCGGCGCTCTTCAACGCCTCGATCTTATGCGCGGCGGTTCCGACGCCGCCGGAGATGATGGCTCCGGCATGGCCCATGCGCCGCCCCGGTGGCGCAGTCGCACCGGCGATGAATCCGACTACCGGCTTCTTGATTTTGTTGTGGCGCAGGAAGTCGGCTGCGGCCTCTTCCGCTCCGCCGCCGATCTCGCCAATCATGACAATGCTCTCGGTTTCGCCGTCGTCGAGGAACATATCGAGCACCTCGACGAAATTGGTCCCGTTCACCGGATCGCCGCCGATGCCGACACAGGTCGATTGGCCGAGCCCCGCTGCAGTCGTCTGCGCGACCGCCTCGTAGGTCAGCGTGCCGCTGCGCGACACGATCCCGACCGAGCCCCTCTTGTGGATATGACCCGGCATGATGCCGATTTTACATTCACCGGGGGTGATCACGCCCGGACAGTTGGGGCCGATGAGCCGTGTCTTCGACCCGGTCAGGGCACGCTTCACGCGCACCATGTCGAGAACCGGTATGCCCTCCGTAATGCAGATCACCAGCGGAATCTCGGCGTTGATCGCCTCGAGGATCGCGTCCGCCGCGAAGGGAGGCGGCACATAGATCGCGCTCGCGACCGCGCCGGTCTTTGCGACGCATTCGCTAACAGTGTCGAATACGGGCAGGTCGAGATGCGTGGTGCCGCCTTTGCCCGGCGTGACGCCGCCGACCATTTTAGTGCCGTAGGCAATCGCCTGTTCCGAATGGAAGGTGCCTTGCGCGCCGGTGAAGCCTTGGCACATCACTTTGGTGTCTTTGTTGACGAGGACCGACATCACGCGGCTTCCTTCACGGCATTGACCACCTTGTGTGCTGCGTCGCCGAGATCATCGGCACTGAGGATCGGCAAGCCGGATTCGGCAAGGATCTTCTTGCCTTGCTTGACGTTGGTGCCCTCGAGACGAACCACCAGGGGCACCTGCAATGCCACCTCGCGCGCGGCGGCGACAATGCCTTCGGCGATGATGTCGCAGCGCATGATGCCGCCGAAAATATTGACCAGGATTCCTTCGACTTGCGGGTCCGAGAGGATGAGTTTGAACGCGACAGTCACGCGGTCTTTGTTGGCGCCGCCGCCGACATCCAGGAAGTTGGCGGGATTGCCGCCATAGAGCTTGATAATGTCCATGGTCGCCATGGCCAAACCGGCGCCGTTGACCATGCAGCCGATATTCCCGTCCAGCGTCACATAGTTGAGCTCATGCCTGCTGGCCTCGAGCTCGATCGGGTCGATTTCGGCGTCGTCACGCATCGCGTCGACATCCGGGTGGCGGAAGAGGGCGTTGTCGTCAAAATTCATCTTGGCGTCGAGCGCGATTACCTGACCGGCGCCGGTCACCACGAGCGGGTTGATCTCGACCACCGATGCGTCGAGCGCCACGAAGGCTTCCGCCATCGCCGCCATCAGCTTGGTTGCAGCCCTGACCTGGTCCCCTTCGAGGCCGAGGCCGTAGGCCAGCTCCCGCGCATGGAAGCTCTGGAACCCGGTGGCGGGGTCGATGACGGCGCGGATGATCTTCTCCGGATGGGCAGCCGCCACATCCTCGATCTCCACGCCGCCCTCGCTCGAGGCCATCATCGTGACGCGACCGGTCGCACGGTCCACCAGCATACCGAGGTAGAGCTCGCGTTTGATGTCGCACCCTTCCTCGATGTAGACGCGCTTCACTTCGCGCCCGACGGGTCCGGTCTGCTTGGTGACGAGGACATGACCGAGCATCGCGGCTGCCTCGGCCTTCACTTCGGCCGGCGAACCGGCAAGTCGCACGCCGCCTTTGGCGTCGGGCTGGTCCTTGAACCGGCCGGCGCCGCGCCCGCCGGCGTGGATCTGCGCCTTTACGACATAAATCGGCCCCGCCAGCGTCAGGGCGACTTTCTCCGCCTCTTGGGGGGTGTAGGCGACGCCGCCCTTGGGCACCGCAACACCGAATTTTTGCAGGAGCGCTTTGGCCTGATATTCGTGGATATTCATGTTTCGGCCTGGAAACCGTGTGAGTTTGCGCCGGGGTCAGGCCGCATGCGAGCGCGCACGGGCCGTGACGCCGACCCATAGGATTAGGCCGGTATTGCGCTGCGGTAAAGAGGTTTGGGCCAGGAAACCGCCGGTTGTCGATGGCCTCCGCGGACCCCGCCCTGGGGATCGCGTTTTCGTCCCGGGCCCTGGGCCGCAAAACGCAGGCTGGGCCGGGTGTTGACATGCGGCACGGCGGATCTCGGTTCCACGCCGTTGTGACGAACCGGGAGCGCCGGCCGGACCGCGAATGACTGCGGGCGGTCTGCGCCACCGTCACGTCTCGAATATCCGGCCATGTTCCGCTGGTGGCGATGCGTCGCCGGCAAAATGATCTATCGGACGCGCGGCATCATGATCATGTCCCAAGGGCTTGGCATGTCGCCGCATGGCACATGGACAAGCGCCGGGCGACCCGACGCCAAGGCGTCGCGGACGACGTGTTCCAGCTCGGCGGCCGTGACGGCGCGGAACGCGGCGGCGCCGAAGCTCTCGGCAAATTTGACAAAGTCAGGGTTGCTGAGCGCGTCGGCGATCAGGCGGCCGCCAAAGCGTTCCCGCTGAATGAGGCGCACATTGCCGAAGGCGCCGTTGTCGAAGACAACGACGACAACCGCGATCTGGTGATGCATGGCGGTGGCGAGCTCGGTCGCCTGGTAGAGAAAGCCGCCGTCACCCGAGATGGCGAGGACGGGCAGATCCGGACGTGCCGCCTTCACGCCGAGCGCGGTGCCGTAGCCCCAGCCCAGCGTGTCCTGATAGCCCGGCGACAGATACGTGCGCGGTGCATAGACGGGAAAGGCGAGGCGGCCGGCAAAGCCGAGTTGCGTCACCTCGTCAACAAACACGCCGTTCTCGGGCAGCGCGTTGCGGAGCGCGCGAAGAAAAGAGACCTGCGGCTCGAGCTTGGACAGCCGTTCGACCAGCCAGGCGCGATGGGGCGCCAGATCAATTGCCGCTTGCCCGACCTTGTGCGCGGGGAGGGCGCCGAGCAGCGCCGCCGCGTAATCCGCGGCGTCACCGACGAGCGACACGGCGGGCAGCGACAGCCGCGCCGGCTCTTCCGGCTCAATGTCGATGCGTACGACCGGCAGGCCGGCGTCGACACCCCACTGTGTATGCTGGATGAGGAGCCGGGTGCCGATCGCCAGGACCGCATCCGCGTCCTTCCACAGACGGTGGCCGATCGGCATATTGACGCTGAGGCGGTGGCGTGCCGACAGCACGCCTTGGCCGCGGCGATAGGCAATGACAGGTGCCTCGAGCAACTCGGCAAGCGCCGTCACTTCCTTGCTCGCGTTCTGGGCGCCGCCGCCGACCACGATGATCGGTCGTTTCGCTTTGCCGAGGATGGCGGCGGCGCGTGTCACTGCCCCCCCGTCGACGGGCGGTCTCGCGATCGCGAGCGGCGCGGCGAGCGGCACGACTGCCCCCTTTTGGCCCCACACATCCATGCCGCATTCGAGTATGGCCGGCCCCGGCCGTCCGCGCTGCGTCGCGGCGAATGCCTCGGCGACAAGCCCGGGGGCGTCGGCAGGCGAACCAATCCGTGCCGTGAACTTGGCGATATGGCGGGCAAGTCCGATCTGATCGCGTATCTCATGGAGATAACCGTGGCCGCGATCGATCTCGCGCTGCGGAATTTGCCCGACCAGGCCGATCACCGGCGCGTTCATCGCTTGCGCTGTAAGCAAGGCCGCACCGGCATTGAGGAGGCCTGGCCCCGGCACGATCGTGAACACTTGCGGCTTGCCGGTGATCAGCGCAGCACCCAGCGCCATGAAGGCCGCGGCCTGCTCGTGCCGTGTATGGATGAACCGCAAGCGGTCGCGCACGGCATGGAACGCGTCGAACAGATCATCGTTGTGCGTGCCCGGCAGGCCGTAGACCTGATCGACGCCATGTGTCAGCAGCGTGGCGCAAACCGCCTCGGCGGTCGTCATTGTGATACTGCGATTGGCCATGGTTTTGCCATTCCACCCTTGCCGGGGCCGGAGGCGCAAGCGGAGAATGCCGGAACTTACTGGAATTGTTGGGCGCAAAGACGGATATTGGCTGCTTGCCGGAATCGAGGGGAGATAGATGTCGAGCGAAAACCTGCACGAAAATCCGGAAACACTGGGCACCGACGTCATCGATCAACATCGTGCCACTGTCTCGATCATCGAAGAGCTGGAGGCTGTCGATTGGTACAACCAGCGTGCCAAGGCAACGGTCGACGATGAGCTGCGCCGCATCCTCGAGCACAATCGCGACGAAGAAAAGGAGCACATGGCGATGGTGCTGGAATGGCTGCGGCGACGCGACGCGGTGCTTGACGCGAATCTGAAACAATACCTGTTCAGGACCGAGCCGGTGCTGGAAATCGAAGAAGCGACGCTTGCCGGCGGCACGGGTGCGGGTTCCGGCGACCTCGGCATTGGCGATCTGCGGGAGCGGGTGACGAAATGAACCACCTTTTTCGCGGCCTCGCGCCGATCTCCGACGCCGGATGGCGGGAGATTGACAAGGAGGCCACCCGCACCATCAAAACCTCATTGGGCGCGCGGCGCGTGGTCGATTTCGTCGGGCCGAAGGGCTGGGAATTCGCGGCAATCGCCACCGGCCGCAATCGGCCGGTGGCATCGCCGGACAAGACGAGAGTCGAGGCGCGGTTGCGCCAGGTCCTGCCGCTGGTCGAGTTGCGCCTTCCGTTTGAGATGAGGCGAAGCGAGCTCGACGCGATCGACCGCGGTGCCAAGGATCCGGATACCGATCCGGTCATCGCGGCGGCTCGCGAGATCGCCATCGCCGAGGATCGCGTCGTCTTCCACGGCTATCCCGCAGCCGGAATTCGTGGCATTGCCGAGGCCCAGCAAGCCCAGGCGATCTCATTCGGCGACAATTTCGCGGAGTTTCCAAACGCCATCGCCAGTGCCAAGACCAGGCTGCGCGACAGCGGTGTCAGTGGCCCTTACGCGGTGGCCCTCAGCGAGCACGCTTATGCCGGCCTGACCGAGACCACGAGCGGCGGCTATCCGGTGCTGGAGCATGTACGCCATATCGTCGACGGACCGCTGGTCTGGACGCCCGGGCTTGACGGAGCGGTGGTGCTGTCGATGCGCGGCGGCGATTTCGAGCTCATCGTCGGCCAGGATTTCTCCATCGGTTATCTCGATCACGATGCCCAGACGGTGCGGCTCTATATCGAGGAGAGCTTCACCTTCTGGCTGTCATCGGCGCAGGCGGCTATTCCTCTCAGTCGCGAGGCCGCGGCGTCGTGATTTCTTGATGAAATTGCCGCGGCGATCGCGGCGGCAATGGCGATGACGACACAGCGCGGCGGCCGCCGATGTGCTTTCTTCGCGCGCCGGCCCATTGCCGAGCCCGACGACGCCGGTGAGGGATAACACTCATCCGGCCAGGGTCTTCGAGCCTTCCGCTTCGTGAGCTCTGGTCCCGGATCGACGATAGCGCCACACCGAGGCGGGCGGAAAATTGCGCCACACGCGTCCGGTCACTTCCGCCACGAGCCCGATCCGCGCACGCCCCATCACCGGGGACATCGGGCCATAGGTAAATTGCACGAAGGTGCCGTCTTCGCCCATCAGCGCAAACGCCTGCTCGACGATGCGCTGCTGCGTCTCCGGCGGCATGGACAAAAGCGGGAGGCCCGATACCACCGCCGAGGCCTGCGTCACGCCGATCGGTGCGAGGAGGGCGCGCAGGTCGCGGGCGTCACCCCGAACGATCGCGAGCTGCGGAAACCGGACCCCGAGCAGAGAGGCCAGCTTCTCGTCGTTCTCGATGACGATCAACCGCTCCGGGGCCACGCCGGCATCGAGCAGGGCCCGCGTGATGCGGCCGGTACCGCCGCCGAGCTCCACCACCAGTTTGGCTGCTTGCGCATCAATGGCGCGGGCCATCTCGCGGCCAAGGTGCGGGCTCGACGGCGCCAGGGCGCCAATGCGCAACGGCGTTCTGATCCAACGCGACAGGAACAGCGCGAGATCATGATCGGCCTTGGACGGCTTGGCGCGTATATGGCGAAACCGATTCATACCCCCAGCCCGGGTTCTTTCCGGCGCCCTTGTCGCCGGGCGCAAACACGAATTGAACGGCTTTTGCCCGGCCACGGCAAGGGCCGAGATGACGATTCCGTGGCAAGGGGTTCCCTGCGCGGCCCGCTCTATGCCAAAGTAGCCTCTCACCCTTAAGAAAAAGTTCGCAGACACTGCCTTGCCTCAACTGCGCAATCCGATGGTCGTGGCGGCAATCGCGGCCTGCGCCTTCTTCATGGAGACGCTGGATTCGACCGCGATCGTGACCGCCTTGCCAAAGATGGCGGTCGCGTTCGACAGTTCGCCGGTGCGGCTCAGCCTCGGCCTCACCGCCTATATCATCACCCTCGCTATTGTGATTCCGGCCAGCGGCTGGATCTCCGACCGGTTGGGTACCCGCAATGTGTTCTGCGCCGCCATCGGCGTCTTCACCTTGGCCTCGATCGGATGCGGCCTCAGCAATTCGCTCAGCCAGTTCGTCGCGGCGCGCATTCTGCAAGGCACCGGCGGCGCGATGATGTCGCCGGTCGGACGGCTCGTCGTCCTGCGCTCGACTGAACGAAAAGATCTGGTGCGCGTCATGAATTTCGTGACCCTGCCGGGGCTGATCGGTCCGATCGTCGGGCCGCCGCTTGGCGGCTTCATCACGACCTATCTGTCCTGGCGCTATATCTTTTTTCTCAACGTGCCGGTCGGGCTCTTGGGCATGGCGTTGGTGTTCGGGTGGATCAACAATTTCTACGGTACGGCACGGCGACCGTTCGACGCCGTCGGTTTCGTGCTGAATGGCGCCGCGCTTGCGATTCTGATCTATGGCATGGATCTGCTCGGCCATCGCGGCATCCAACGCGATGGCGTGACTCTGGTTGCCGTTGGGGTGGCGCTCGGTGTGCTGGCGGTATGGTATGCGTTGCGGGTGCGACATCCGCTGGTCGATCTCTCGGCGTTGCGCTTCCGGAGCTTCAATGTCGTCAATGTCGGGGGGTCGTTTTTTCGCCTCGCCATTTCGGGACCTACCTTTCTCCTGCCGCTGTTGTTCCAGGTCGGGCTCGGCATGAGCGCGTTCGCCTCCGGCCTGCTGCTGCTCGTCCATGCGAGCGGCGATTTTGCCGCAAAGCTGGTGACGACCAGGCTGATCCGCAGCTTCGGCTTTCGCGCCGCCTTGGTCTGGACCACGCTCGCATTCGCCGTGTTGATCGGTGCTTGCGGGTTCTTCACAGCCGCCACCTCCCTTTACGTGATCGTGCCGGTTCTCTTCGTTAGCGGCGCGTGCCGCTCGCTGCAAATGACATCGCAGACCGCGTTTCAGTTTGCCGAAATTCCCCCTGCCGGCGTCACCGCCGCGTCGACCTTGTCGAGCGCCTTGCTGCAGATCGTGCGCGCCATCGGCGTGGCCCTTGCTGCCGCGGTCTTAAGCTTGGCGCTGGCACTGCGCGGCGGGATCGCCGTGGATCTGGCCGATTTTCGCGTCGGTCTTGTCGCCGTGGCGGCGATGGCGCTCGGCTCCTTGTTCTGGTATTGGCCGCTTGATCCGCTTTCGGGCGCGGAGTTGAGCGGCCATCGCGTCGACGAGGCGGCGCAATGACGGCGGCCCGACCGCGTCTTCCCAGTCGCGATGCATCAGGCGGGCACGCGCGGCGCCGGGGCGTGCAACGGCCGCGGGTGTGAACTGCGCAAATGGCGCGGCGCCTTCAAGGCTGCGTGGCGGCACCTTCCAGGCTGCTAGCAAGACAAGGACTTGTCGTCATCGCCCGCCCGCGCAACTTTTCTCTGTCACGAACGGAACGAAATCGCGCCCGGAGCGATTTTTGCATTACGTAGGTCCCGGTATGTCGCCGTAGGGCATGGTTTTTGGTGCAGGCGACGGCGACGTCGGTTAGCATTTCGTCAATCAATGTTTCGCCTGACGCTATTCTGCTGACGCTCCTGACGCTATTCTGCTGACGCCGCGGCCGACCGCGGTCTAAAATGGTGCGGTCTATGCTTGATGATGTCACAGCCGCCGATCGTTCCGGGACGCGGTCCGCCCGGAGCCACATGTCCCAACGACTGCGTGTTGGGAGCCCAGAGCATTTGCGGGCATTTTGTCGGATGCTGCTCGACACCCACGATCCCTACCGGCCGCGGGTTCTGGATTGGCCGAAACTCGAACCCGACGCGATGGCGCGTCTCAAGAGCCTGCCGATCTGGGACATTGCGGTGAAGACCGAAGGCCTGGCGAGCAGACGCGTCAACGCCTACGCGCATCGGGTCTCCGATCCGTTGTTGCGCGAGGCGGTCGCGTTGAACGGATTCGAGGAAGGACGCCACAAGACCGTTCTTGCCAATCTGGTCGAAGCCTACGGCATCACACTGGTGCCCGAACAACCCTACCCCGAGCCGCGCCATGTCCAGTGGGCATTCATGGTGACCGGCTACAGCGAGTGCATTGACAGCTTCTTCGCCTTCGGCTTGTTCGAGTTGGCCAAGCGATCGGGATTTTTCCCGACCGATCTCGTGAGCACGTTCGAGCCGGTCATGCGGGAGGAAGGCCGCCACATCCTGTTCTTCGTCAATTGGGTGGCCTGGCATCGCCGAAATCTTCCTTTCTGGCGTCGACCGATGTTCCAGGCGAAGATCCTTGCGGTCTGGGCGTTCCTGATTTGGGAGCGCGTCGGCCTCGCGCGCGGCGTCGGCGCCAAACAAGACGACAACAATTTTACCGTATCCGGCAGCCGCTCGCTGGACATCGACGTTTCGCTCGCGGACGTGATCGACGTGTGTTTGAGCGAAAACGCTCGTCGGCTCGATCCGTACGATCCGAGATTGCTGCGTCCGACCTTCGTGCCACGGATGGCCCAGTTTGCCCGCTGGTTTCTGGTTTGGCCGAATCGGCACGCCGGGGCACTCAAGGCCGCGGCGCCCAGCGATTGACCGGCAGCCGGCTTATGAGACGCCTGACGATCGTCTTTCTCGCCGGCGGGCTTGCTCTGACCGCCTGGCTCGTCTGGCGCGCTGGCGTTCCCACCATCGGCTCCGCGTTGCGCTCGGTCGGGGTGACGGGCCTGATGGCGATTGCGGCGCTTCACCTGGTCGGCACCACCCTGATGGGATTGGCGTGGTGGCGGCTCCAGCGCGTCGGCAAGCCGCGGACCTTCGTCTGGGCACGACTGGTGCGAGACGCCGGGTCCGAAGTGTTGCCCTTGTCGCAGATCGGCGGGTACGTGTTGGGCGCACGATCGGTGATCGTTCAAGGGATCGGCGGCATCGGCGTCGCCGCGTCGACCATTGTCGACGCGACGCTCGAGTTTTCGGCACAGATAACCTACGCGGCCATCGGGCTGTCCCTGTTCATGTGGCTCTCGCCCGGCCGCCCGATTGCCCGCTACGTGCTGGTCGGCCTCTGTGTCGGCGTCGCCGCCGCGGCCGTCTTTATCACCTTGCAGCGCAGTCGGTCGGATTTTCTGCCGCGGCTGGCCAAGCGCCTTGCCGGCAGCCGGTTCGGCCGCCTCGTTGACAATGCGGCGGCGGTGCAGACCGAGATTCAGCGCCTTGCCCGCTTCGAGCGCGTATGGCTGTCTTATATACTGCACCTGGGAGCCTGGTTCGTCAGCGGCTTCGAAGCTTGGTTTGCGCTGCGGCTGATGGGGGTCGCCTTGGGTTTCGGCACCGTCCTGGCGATCGAAAGCCTGGTCCACGCGTTGCGGGCAGTCGCTTTCGCCGTTCCCAGTGCGCTCGGCGTCCAAGAGGGCGCCTACATCCTCCTCGGCGCGGCGTTCGGCCTGCCGCCGGAGTTCGCATTGGGCGTGTCGCTCTTGAGGCGCGGGCGAGATCTCCTTCTCGGCGTGCCTGCGTTGCTGACATGGCAGATTTCGGAGGGCCGGAACCGGTGGTCCGGCGCTCGTTTCAGACCGCTGGTGCCGGCGGATCCGTCCTCGGCCGAACCGAACTGAATCACGGGATGAACGGGGGACCGAACATGCGCCTCGTCACCAGGAGATTGTTGCTCTTATTCGCTGTGGCCCTGATCCTGTGGACAGGGAGCGCGCACGCGCAATCGAGCGCAACGGACGCCATCCGCAGATTCTATGACGTGCTGTTGCAGACCATGAAGAACGGCCAGGCGTTGGGGCCGTCCGGACGCTATCGCGCGATCCAGCCGGCGGTGGCACAGACGTTCGACATTCCCTACATGACGAGCCTGGCGGTCGGGCCAAAATGGGCCAACCTCTCTCCCTCCGAGCAGGCCCAGGTCACCAGCGCATTCCAACGCTATACCGTCGCCAACTACGCCAACCAATTCGATTCTTATGAGGGTCAGCAGCTTCGGGTCAGCGGCGAAGACCGGCGGGCGACCGACACCATCGTTAACACGGACATTGTCAAGTCGGACGGCACGCCGGTCCAGGTAAAGTACCGGATGCATTCGGTGGGCGGAGGCTGGCGCATCATCGATGTCTATCTCGACGGATCGATCAGCCAGCTGGCGGTTCGCCGCTCCGAGTTCTCCTCGGTCTTGGGCGAGCAGGGGGTCAATGGCTTGATTTCAACCCTGAACCAAAAAGCCGACAACATGGTCGGATCGGCGCGGTGAGGTCCGGCTAGCGGCGGGGCGGGCCGAGCAGGGCAGGCTCGAACAACAGGGCGACGATCAGCGTCCAGACGATCGAAATGATCAGGAGCCGTCCCGTGCCAGCGGTGCCGGGATGCGTTGAGAGCGATAATGTCCCGAAAGCGGTTCCGGTGGTGAGCGCACTGAACAACACCGCGCGCGCCAGGCTCGACTGCAGCGGTTTGGACTCGCCCCCCCGCCAGGCAATGACGAAATAGATATTGAAGGCAACGCCGACGCCGAAGAGCAGCGGCAGGGCAATGATATTGGCAAAGTTGAGCGCTTCTCCGATCACGACGCAGGTCGCCAGCGTCAGGAGCCCGGTCAGGAAAATAGGCGTCATGGTCAGGACCACGTCGTGAACCCGGTGCAGCACGAGAAACAGCAGCGCGACGATGCCGAGAAATGACAAAAGACCCGCCAGGGCGAACGCATTAATCATCAGTCGCGCCGCCTCCTGGGTCGTGATCGGCGGCCCGGTGGCGTCGGGCGCGACGGCGAGGACGGCGCGCGTGAAACGTTCCAGCGTGCGATTGTCATTCGAATCGCCGCGCGGGACCACGTTGATTCGGGCACGACCGTCCGGCGTCACCCAGTCGCGAACCATATCCGCCGGCATCGTTTCCCGGGTCACCGGTTTTGCTTGGAGCAGGCCGTGCAATTGCCCGATCAGTATGCGGAAGGGATCGATCAAAACGCGCGATGCGCGATCCCGGTCCGCCTTCGGCGCTGCCGCCAGCTTTGTGAGCACGGCGGCGAGCCGGTTGGCATGCTCCGCCGCCTCGTCGTGCGCCGTTCCGGCCGCGTCCCGCAGCGCTTTCGCGGTGGCGTTGAGACTGTCGATGGTCTCGCGATCGCTTGGCGGCGGTTTGATCTCGATCGGCGTGAACACGGTATCAAGCAGCGTGGCCGCGTTGGAGATCACCGCCAGCTTCTCCGGTTGATCCTTCGGAATGAGATTGGTCAGGGTCATGGCCCGCTCGACTTCGGGCAGCGCCGAGAGGCGCTTTGCCAGTGCGTCCGCGGCTTCAAGGGACGGCGCGATGATGTCGGCCGTATTGGGCGTGCGATCCGGATCCTTCATCAGATCCGCCAGCGTCGACACCGACTCGACTTTGGGGCTGCGCAGATGAAACGGATTGAAGTCGAAGCGCAGCCACGGCAGCGACAGCAGCGACAGCAGCGCTGCCGCCCCGGCGATGGCAAGAACAAGCCGCCGGCGGTCGACCAGAAAATGGTCGACCGGCGCCAATGCCGCGAAGCCGACGGCGGCCGATTCGCCGGCCGGACGCACAACCCTCAAGAGCGCGGGCAAAAACGTGACGGCGAGTAGGAAGGCGACCACCATGCCCATCCCGGCGATCAGCCCAAGTTGGGCGGCGCCGATATATTTCGTTGGCAAGAAGGCGAGAAAGCCGATTGCGGTCGCCGCGGCGGCGAGCGCCAGCGAGCCGCCGACTCTCCGTCCCGCTTCGACCAGCGCCGCACCCAAATCCTTCTCAAGCACGCGCGCCGCCCGGTAGCGGACGCTGAATTGAATGGCAAAATCGATCCCGAGCCCGACAAACAGCGGCACGAAGCCGACAGAGATCAC
>Ga0123355_10014537_pt1 | contig 12318 bp, 8 predicted proteins | sample TergutEmb28metaG_3_FD_89872 | JGI IMG/M metagenome (GOLD analysis project Ga0123355, IMG submission 89872) | Embiratermes neotenicus P1 segment gut microbial communities from Petit-Saut dam, French Guiana - Emb289 P1 | ecosystem: Host-associated > Arthropoda: Insects > Digestive system > Gut ...
ACACAACCCACTTAACAAAAACATGAAAACAGACGAACACAGCGTCCCGCAAATATGAGACATACATGGAAATAACACTACCTATTGTTACAGCTCTGCAACACATCTGATAAATACCTACAAATCGTCAGCTCCTGAAGATGGGCACAAGGAGGCCCGAAACATGTTGAGCAACCTATAAAGGAGAAATAAACATAATACTAAAAGTGACATCTAGTTGGTCTCTTTACCCACATAGAAGGGGAGTGTTAGAATTCTGATCCTACCGTCTGCACTAACTCACAGCTCATAAGGAAATGCGATAAACCGTCGTTATATCCTGCACCAGGATACGGTTTAGAGTCATTTTGTTGTACGAGTTGTTTTGTCGTCGAACTGACTAGCTCGATACTTTGATTGCCAATTCCTCATTTTCTTCAAGTGCCAACAAATTACCACAGCGGCACATGTTATTATACACGACACTTACATTCGTATTATAGACCCTAACTCAATCTGTACGTGTAGGAGAACGGATTTGAAATGGATTCTGACGACACAGGCGTAACGGCGTGAAGAAATGGGAAATTTACTGACTTACGAAGGGAATTATTTAAAGTTTAGTAACATCTTGAGTCGCGGAATAAGATGTAACTAACCGATCGTGACTGGACTAAGCTAACACCGCCCCCTCAATCCCTTGCAACATGTACTTCTCTATCAGAGTTTCATATTCGCTTATTAATACTGCTTGATACGTTGTCGATAACATTAATATTAACGAGTTTCAAACATTAGTCTAATGGCCGGCGTAGCCAGCAGCTGGAGGGCTTAGAGTCTGTGAAGCACCTATCTGGGCTGGATGTTAGGCTCAAATTGAGGATTTGTAAAGAATATTCGACTATTTCAAAGTTAAAACCGTCTTCGAGAATTAAATTGACAAAATTAGCAAAAGGTAAACATAAACCTCCATGCAAATATGCACACACACACACACACACACACACACACACACACGTGCGTTTACACATTCCTGCATGCATAGATACATACATTCGTACGTTCGTTCGTACATACATACATACAGTCATGCATGGAGCTTAGTTTGTGTTTTGAGTATTAAGTTTTAATCAACTGTAAAAATGTTTACTCGGATTTCGTAAGTCGTTCTTTACAATCTTAACCCCTCCCCAACTGATAGAAGTTGATGTGGGAACTGAACTGAGGGGATGTTAGAAAATCTGACTCATTGAAAATGGAGAAAGGTTATATTCCAGACTCCAGAGGAAGTGAGATTAATAACCGTTGTTCTGTGCTGTAGGTGACGATCCTAGGGAAAGTACGAACTGGTTATGACGTCTGCTCATGATGTTACCTGCAATTCCAGCCCACTTCTCTCTCAAATCAAATTATAGGAGTAGTTCGGAGTTCAGAGTCCTCTGAGGGAGTGTACGACAGTTCGCCGACAGAATTTGTTCTTAGCAACTAACCCGCAAGCCATCGCCACCCACTGCCCTCCTGTCTGCCCTTTAACTTCCGTCCCTCATCCTTTATGAGTCTGTTAGCTCTAAGTCCCTACTTAAATAGTTCAAACTCTTTTGGGAGAGGAACACTGTACCTTGTGGAAGGGAGTTCAAGCTTTTGTGACGTCACGTAATCTGCTTTGTGTGGCGCCGCGACGCTAGATTTCCCTTGCCACCGCCTCTTGGATCCCTGAAGCACGGCGCCACAATGATGTACAGCGACTGCGAGCAAAAAAAACACCCTTTGTTTATTCGATAGACAGGAGATTTCATTAGCGGACGTATTTACCCAATCAATCGTGTGCCACTAATTACGTTGTGGGAGGTTTATTTTGATTGCAGTGTAGCTTGCGAACGGTGAAGCTAATGAAAAGTACTTTTTATTCATTATAGTATAATGACTCTCTGAGTGAGTACTGAAGGTGGATGGTAGGTTCCCCCTCGTTCCCTACCAACGGTGCTAGCTGTGCGAAGTATATTCCTTCTTCGTCGCAATCCGCGTTCAGGACGCAGTAGGTGTGAGTATGATAGTCCGCTTAGTTAGTTACAGCTAAGTGGTGTACGTGCGCCATGCTGCTCTGCAGGCGGTTGGTTCAAGAGGCCGTGCCTCTTATCTGATCTTGCGAAATGTTGGCTTTTACGTTTTTAATAGCAGTAGGCCTTTCGCAAACAGTAGGCATGTTCGTGTTCCTAATTCAGCGACTTTCTTGACGACGCTGATGTGTTGTGGGTTTGCCTGACCTACCATCAGAGCGTCGGACCCTTCCGTCGGTGTTTGGGCTGGTGGTGAGGAAGGTAGGGGGGAATCCTCACACATTTCATTCGTTACAGGGAATGTCAGTTATTGTTAGAGAAGTGAAATTACTGAGCAGATCGTCATTAGATGTTCTAGCAGTGGATTGTAATCAAGCGGTTGTCATGTATAGGCCTTATAACGCTGCAGTAAATGTCAATGCATTGTCATGGAATGGGGTTAATATACGAGTAATCCTCCCCTCAGAAACACCCTCTTTCAGCATGCTCATATTATTGATCGTTGGAACGTTCGTTGTTTATGTTAGAATGGCTAGCGATAGTACAATTCTTTTATTGGGTTTGTGACAGACATTGCCTTGTTATGTCACATATTAACACCTAACCTGTATCTTCAGACTTGTGTATATTTTCATGCCAGTGACACGATCTGACCGTTAGATTCCTGCGATTATGAAAAGGCTCACCAAATGTACTGCACCTTGCGGGATTGGGACCGAGTTCGCTGATATTGGCGACCTGTTATATCAATCCCTCACCGTAAGAAAGACAATTGTCGCTTCACCCTGCGTAACTATATCGCAAGTCTCTTTCGAAATATGAATTTATTTTGTGTCAAGTACGCTTGTGCTTTAGAAATAAATCCTGTATGCACTTAGACTTACTCCTTTTTAACTGTAACATAAACGAGTCTATTAAGGCAGAAGCACGCAGGCCAGCAACACTAGAATCAACGACTTAACGACCACAGTGGAAAAGTTTGAGCTGTTAAAAAAAAAAACCTTTGCCCCAGAGTGTAATCAAGTGTAGAAGTAAGAAGGCGGTAACGCGACAGTGGGCAGCATCTGGTCCGCCGCGCTGCTGCGGCTAGGCGCGTCTGCAGTCAAAGTGAAAAAGACGGGCGCTGTACGTATAACGTAACATTGAGTCGCGTTCGTGCAACCACTGTTTCAGTGGAAAAACGGTATTACATATTTTGAATGTGTGTTTGTAGCCTTAGTTGTCCAGCGTGTAATGCGCATGCGCTGTATTATCATCTGTGGCCTCTTCGGCAGTATAATTTTTTTTTCCACATTATCTCATAAAGGCACGATTTTCGAAAAACAGAAGTTATTACATATAAGGTTTATCTTAGTAATTAACCAACTTGATACACAAAATTTTTGTTTTACAATAAGTTTATTTCATGCCTCACGGCCGTCCCGTGCACCTGTGCACGGGACGGCCACCTACTGGTGTGATGATACCAGATGCTGTATAATACAATTTTGACCTCCTGATGCTGAGCACATTGTGCTCGAAACATGTAGAGGCGTGAAATAAACTTATTGTAAAACAAAAATTTTGTGCATCAAGTTGGTTAATTACTAAGATAAATATACTGAGATGCACGGTCAGCAAAACATCAAAACATATAAGGTGTGTGTTTTTTCTCTACAGTTTTGTCTGAAACATTTCTCAATCTAAGAATAATTGAGTGAGATATGGTCCAAAACGTATACTGGTCTCCTTGTAATGTGCCCCTTATTCTTGTCAGATTTTAATAAAACTTGAATTTTCTGGACAGATGTTCGAAAAATACTCAAATATAAAATTCAACGAATATCCGTTCAATGGGAGCCGAAGTTTTCCATCCTGACGGGCGGACGGGCGGACGGGCGGCCGGGCGGACGGGCGGACGGGCGGACGGGCGGACGGGCGGCCGAACAGGCATGTAGAAGCTAATAGTCGCTTCTTGCAATTTTGGAAACGCGCGCGTTAATTTATTCTGAAACTGGCAGTACAACCAAGTTCTAATACACCGGGGCACGATGAGCTTTCCTATACAACGCTAGTCGTTCCAACTGTCAAACTCTACAGCTGCCACAGAAGTTTCGATGGAAGTAATTAAGGTATAACCTTCACACATAGCGAAGGTATTCTGGTATTAGCACAGTTCACATCACGTAAGCGACTGTTGTAATGTGCGAAATTTTGTGCCTTTCATACATATGAAAATTCATAAAATAAGTAAGGGTAGTATTTTTTTTAAGAATAAGAATAAGAAGTCAGTGTGCCCGATATTTCGCGCTTATGAATTGCACTGTCGACTTTCCTCGTGTTCATATCAGTGTGTAGCGCGGAACATAAGTTACTTGTCTAAAATTAAACTCAGTTCCTCCATATGCGTGGTTTGGATTTGTTGTTGATGTTTCTGAAATGTCGCTTGAAATAGTCTAGTCTACTACTAATAGAATTCATCCCGTTGTGTGAAAATCATTAAGTTTATTATAAATAACATAGAAATTTGACGGAAATTTCTATCTTATTAATAATAAACTTAATAGTCTAGTCTGTTTTCTTTCGTCCAGTATTCGTGTTTGGTTTTACGATTATAAAATTATGAATGTGGCGCTCTGTGAATGATTATTTTTACGACGTGAAAAACTTTGAAGACTGAAAACGAGACATAAGACGTTGTAGAAGAGTATACGACAGGGAAACACGAGGGAGTAATGACACATTTATTTCGTAGTTTCACAAAAGAGCATCACTTTGTGGAAGGTTCTCAGGCTTCGCCTTCTCGTACTTGTGTTGGGAGTAGTATAATATTAAGGTGGTAGAATGGGATAAGTAGTAGCCTGCAACGAGGACCGTGGAATTTTGATTTTTTGTTTAATGCTAAAAGGCATAATTTGGAGAAAGTAGTCTGGTGCAATTTAAAGTAAGGAGGTTAATTCAGATGAATTTAAATCGGGAGAGTTGCATGAAAAGCTTGCGGTAGCAACTTCGAACTTGGTAACAATCACAGCATATGCTTGAAGAAAATAAGTCCAAGGAAACTGTGTGCCAAGATAGCTGACTGGTCTCTGGACTTTCCTGGTAGTGCCGTTTAGCCGCTATTCCGGCAAACGAAAGTTGGCAATACCCTAACTTTTTCTTAACACGTGTGCTGTTGCTCTGTTAACAATTTAAATTACGTGCCACGTGCAGTGCGTTGGTAAGTTCAGTTACACGACAAAACAAGGGAACATTTCAGATAGGTATATAATTAATTTCTTAATTCGAGTCTTGGTTCGTCGGCATAGCAGCTGTCAGGGCAACATGCGCGCTGTCGATTTTTTCCGGCGTAGGAATCTGCGTGGTGCTGCCCTTTGGACCAGATATTCATCTAAATATATATAAAAACCTTCAGTTTTGACCTCACAGAGAGCAAGGTATGGCTATATTATTAAGAAGAATCGGTGGTGCTGTTTATGGAAGTAATCTGTGCTGATTGTCAGAACAGCACGCAACACTCAAATGCCGTATCTGGCAAAATGTGAAGTTTTTTAACGTTAGAGTCCAGTGGTACGTGTAACTACTACATTGCACTAAATGGGTGATGTTTCTGTAAACTCAAGTTTGTATGGCATTTTCACTGAGTCCACTAATTGCTGTCATTGCGCCGTATTCCTCCCTGCGTGTAGCGCGTCACTTTTGCGATATTCATACCATGTAGACCAGTCATAAATCATAGCTTTTGTCGTATCTGCGTCCTTAACCCATCGATCACGACATTGTCTTCGTAATCCTCGTTGTTTGGATTCCATTTCCTTGCCAATCTCGACTTCATTGTCCCTGCTTGCCTCTGCTGCTCCAAAGTCATCTGCTGTTTTATTGTTTGTGAAGATGCCACAGACCTCGATCCTTATTTGTTTTTTCATAGTTATTGTAGGAGCCTCTTACTTTATAACCTGCATCCGTTTCAGCAGCCATAGTCAGCTCACCAAGAAGCGTAAATACAGTTTTACTGTTCTTTGATATGAAATACAGCGCCTTTTCGAAGTTGAAAGTCACAAAAGGCTACATCCTCTGGCAACTCGCAATGCTTACATGTAGGCCTACTTACAAAGTGAAACAGAAAATGAAGAATGAAGTCTTGTAGACTGCTGCGCTGTGCCGACGTTTCGAAAGGTTAATGTCTTTATCTTCTGGATCAAGTAGTCCAAAAAGGCCTTACTATCTTTCTCAGGCTCAAGCACAACTGTGCTTGAGCCTGCAACCCGGACACTACTCCAGCCTAACTGCACCTGACCTTCAACATACAGCAAACCAAGAACGACACGACCAATGTGGTAAACAACATCATAGTCGCGAGCTCCTGATGATGGGCATAGTAATGCTTGAAACATGTTGAGAAGTACAATAAAATATCAAGTGACATCTAGTTGTTTTTCGATTCTTCAGAAAATTCTACATTTTTGCAGTATGATTCGATTTAAACCTTTATTTTCTAGTGGTGCCGAATGTGAAACTTGTGTGGAATCGTGTATCAGATATGTGTACTCAGGCACTGGCCTTAAATTCCAGGGAACTGGGTTGTCTTTAATGTGTATATTGTTCACAGTGTTATGAAACACTACTGCCCCACATACATTCTGTTGCATACGTAGTCTCAAAACATGAACTATGCATGTGTTCTGATGCCGATTCGTATTCAATCCTTTTAAGCCTCCACTTCATACAATGAAGGTTTAAAAAGCCAGTTGCTGCTTCTCAGAAAGCGCACTGTGTTCCTCCGTTAATGCTGTGTAGGGATATAATCGCATTTTGTTGTGACGAGTTTGCACACTTTGTAAGCAAAACACAGTGTCCAGTGATGAAGCAGGAAGTACACGGCAAACGATGTAACAGGAATGTTTGTGGATTAAGACAGGCGTGACTGTTGAAAGCCTCAGACACGTAACATAAACCTATCACGTAACGTATTTTTCAGCTCTTATATCGGCGACCCAGTTTTCTTGTTCTTTCTTTACATATCGAACGGATTGATTCAGAAAGTAATTAAAACTAAATTTTTTAGTCCCCGTCCATTATTTTTTCTTATTCATTAAAAACTAAGTGCTTTTAAATTGTGAGGTAGAAAAGCTGTGAAAGGGAGCGGGTGGGAACTATTTGAATGTAGTGTGTACTGTTCTGCATTGACATGGTTGTGCCCCTCTGAATACGAAGCGCTAGCCACTGGACGTTACTTCAGTATTCGAGACATCTTACTTTACGCTCGCTGTTTTGTCGATTTTTGGAGTGATCATTAATATCGCATCTTGGAAATCTATTCCTTTGAACTACAACCCAGGAACCGACAAACAGAAGAGAACTTTAGGGAATGTATATTAGCGTCTGCTATTTTTGTGCATACTTGCTTGACTTCAGAGTTTATTCCTTCAGGAAGTGAACGTAAGTGAAGCGAGTTTTAAGAACATGTTTTTGCATGGCTTCTTTCGTTGTTCCCTGTTTGTGCTATGAGGGTACACATTCAGCAAACAGAATGACGAAAATGGTACATCTATTACCAGTATTCACCGTCTAGTATCAGTATAGAAAAATTTGACGTTCATAGGGCCGTGCATCGTAATATTATTTCTATAGTAAAACCAACTACATGCACCAGTGTATCAAATTTGTTTTATTTTGGAATGACACTCTACATGTTTCGGACGGTCTTTCCGTCCATCATCAGGAGTTCAAGACTGTACATACAGCAACAGGCATTTGTCAAACAGATACTGCTGTCTGCTTGTTAGCGAGTACCCGCAGACAGCAGTATCTGTTTGACAAGTGCCTGTTGCAGTATGTAAAGTCTTGTACTCCTGATGATGGACGGAGAGACCGTCCGAAACATGTAGATTGTCATTCCAAAATAAAATAAATTTGATACATTGGTGCATCTAGTTGGTTTTACAATAGAAATAATCAGTATAGAAGTAGGTGAATGTACGCCTGTCTCTTCGGTTTCAAGAATCAAAATTGTATCTGTGAGTATCGGCACTGTAGCCGACTATTACAGCGGTTTCTGCAGATGGTCAGTTATGTTGGCTGAATTTCTAGCCTTGTCCGTGTAGCAGTCCGAACAGAACGCAACATGTCGGATACCGGGTTTGTTTTCAGCTGGAAGTATTTGGAGCCCTCTTGCTCACGATGACGGTAGCTGTCCTGACGGAGCAAAGTGAGTACGTCCCTCTTCAAATTGTTACCGGACTACGGTAAAATAAATCCATTTTTCGCACGTGGCGAAATTGCGAAAAGCGACTATCTGCTTTGTCATGTCTGTCTGTCCGTCCATCCGCATGGAACAACTCGACTCCCACTGGACGGATTTTCGTGAATTTTTGTATTTATAGGTTCTTCGAAAATGCGTCGAGAGATTTCAAATTTCATTGGAATTTGACAACAATAATGGGTACTTTGAATGAAGACCAATATACATTTTTGATTATATGTCGCCCATTTCTTCCTAAAATGAGAAGTGTTTCAGATAAAAGTTGTTGGATAATTCAAAACACACAATTTTTGTTCAGTAACTTTTTTCCCCCCCAAAAGTGCCATTAGTGAGAATGCGGAAGAATATTTAGAGCCAGACAGGACACAAATGATAATATAGCGTATGGGCATTGCATGCTTGATACCTAAGGCTACAGAAACACACGTAAAGTATGTAATACTTATTGCTTCCCACTGCAACAGTGGTTACTCGAACGCGCCTCTGTGTTACGTTATACGCACATTCCGTGTCTTGTTTGAAATGGTCTCTTCGGTACAGTAGACCATGGTCGTCATCCTTAATGCTAGTAACGATGTAGCTAGTTCTTTCTACTGCCAGTCACGTATTCTGAAGTTTGTAGGAAATCTGATTGTACAATATATGAATATTTTCGGAACAAATTTAGGTGTTTGTTTGCAATATGGTTTCCGTATAACATAAAATCATCTTTGTCTTGTGAGAACTTGTAATACAGTACTTTAGGTCTCTTCAGTCGTAATTCCTTCGGGTGTGTTAAAGAAGCGAGAGAAGTCTACTAAGTACGCGAACTCCCACTGAGGAACAGACATTGGTATATCCCGTGCATAATATTTATTATTGCCCCTGGCACATGACGTGTTTAGCTTATCAGCTTCACTTTATAATGTTGTGCGGTATCCTCTTTGTCAATTCTCAAGGGCTGACGTCTTTGTCTTGCTATGCACAGTCATGAGCCGAAATGTCGCAAGGCTTATTCGTATGCCAGGGAGCGTTATTTTGCTGTATTACAAGCTAATGTTAAAACACGGACAGTGTGGGAGAAATTGTACTTCCTACTTCAGTTATTGTGGGCATGGCAAGCGTCATAAATTAAATTCCGTAGCGGCTTGCCAGCTTGTACGAGATTACGTGGAACTGTTTCTAAATCTCTCTGTACGAGCCTCAGATATGTTTCTCTTTCTCTAGTTTGCCATGTTGAACAGAATCCTTGTATTGCAGGAATTAGATTTATGCGATATTTGTACTCTTAATGGGCATTTAACTTTCACGTTATGTAGGCCTAGTGTAGGACATAGATACTTAGTTACTCTCTCGTTGGCACTAATTAAACACCAGAAATCCTAGGAGAGCACTTTATGTCATTGTTAAAAACTGCATTGTCTTGTCTTTAAAGACCCTTTATGGAGATTTCGACCACCGAACTGCTAGCTTTATAATGCAAAATTTGCGAAAATGGAGGGACCTCTACCCGTAGACATAATCAAGCACGTCATTGCAGGTTCTGACGCCACATATACGGTTTCCCTTTACATTATTTGTTAATTTCTTAGGCTTTCTGCTCGGATATACAATAGTGAGTAGCATACATCCAATCCACGTGGTTTTGAAAAGCGACATTGCGTATTAGTGTCAGTAATTCAGAAGTTTTAAATTTCTTTTCTTGGACGTTTTTCCGAATTTCGAAACTCATTCAGTTCTTTATATGCCTTTTGCACACATGCTTTAGCCATTGGTGCAATTATGTTTTGACGCGTACAGCTACCCGTCAGTAGTTACGAGTATGACAAGCCCTTAACCAAGTCTGTGGAACTGGAGTTCTTGCCCGGCGTACAAACAGTTGTGAGAAAATGTGTTAAAATCCGACCATATGGCCTTGGCCTAAGACGTTGGTTCGTCGTGTGCTTGTTCATGTAAATGTTCTGCTTGACGGCAGAACTGACTTGATTTTAGCTCTGTCGTACATTCATTATTTTGGAAGAACTGTAAACGTTCCTGCATTTGTCTACTCAAAACGGTTTTGACCATTGAACCATTATTATGCAGTTTTGTAAGAAACCGTGGGTTTCTACGCCATCGGAGGCCACGCACATCTCGTACTTAGAAAATCCTGCCATACGTAATGCCAACATGGCGGTCGTGCAATGTATGGTGTTAGGAGTGGTGATACGGCTGTTAGCATCTCCATTGTGTGTCGCGGTCTTTTTGTTCGAATGTAAGACGGCCAAGCATGAGCTAAATGTGTATTAATGCGCTTGCTTTTCTATTAAAAAGATGATGTCCAGATGTGGAGTGTTGCTGTATGAATGAGGCACGTAATCGACAGGGGATGGACCTCCATCTTGGTTTTTGGGAGTGTTGCAGTAAGGGAATGAATTTTTGCGTTTTCGTGGCAACAGTAGTTACGCGAACGCGCCACAGTGGTATTCGTACGTTGTCTACCTTTTTATTTTCATTTTTGATGGGGGGCAGTGGACCAAGTCCATGAATTGCAGCCCTTAAGTGTGTTACATTACAACGCTGCCAGTTGCTGAGACTATGTAGCATCGGTGATAGATGACACAATTCGAGCACAACACTGATGGGATAATCCTGACAGAAGAGAAGAGAAATACACGGGGAGCAACCTGTTCCAGTGTCACTTTGTCCACTACCGAGCCTACATGGACTGACCTTGGGTCGACCCAAGGCCTTCTTCGTAAGAAACCGAGCGATTGTCCGGCACAGCCCTACGTAAAGTAAACGATCCCGTGTGTGGCTCACCATCGTCAGACTCTTGTATAATTTTGTTGCGGTACTTATGATTCGGGGATACGCGGTATAACATCTGGTTGAGGCACTGCGCTAAAAGCCCTCCGGCCGCCTTGGGGTCGGCTCAGCCTCTGCATGAGATGAGCACCAGGAATATCTCCTGCGGGGGTAAATGCGGCAGGTGCGTAGGGCTTACAACCTTGCCACCTTCTAGAAATTCTGGGAGCCTCAATGTCCTAGAGCCCGCAGTGCATATCCAGACCTGTATAGGGATGGCTTTACTTTTATCAATATAATATTCTCGGGCTAGCCGCCGCGTCAGGTGGATGAATGGTGAGTAAACAAACGTGTTGAGAACCGTCTCTATCCTCGTCGTCAGGGAACTGAGTACCTCCGAAGTTCGTCGGCGTCGTGATATAGTACCTGCCTGTTATAGCTGTTGGCGAGGCAAGGGGGTTGTTGAGTGGAGTCAAGTATCTGCTCTGGTCGGTCCTACTTTTGCGTTCATTAACATGTTGATTATGTTTCGACATGTCACTTGGTCATTTAAATATTTATTTGTCATTTCCACTACCTTCTTTGTAAATAAGGCTGGATATACAGAGAAGTAAACTTTATTGGTGTTACCCAGACGACTGTTGTGCCTGCATCGTCGCCAACACGTGGAACAAATACGTTGATAATCGTGCTTTCGTGTGTTAATCAGAATAGTTTTGGTCTCTTATTATTAGATGTGAGCTCGATCCTGGGAACACGGTGTGACATCGCATGAAGAGTGATTGTGTTCAGTTCGCAGTGACTATATCTTCGGCACGCAACCCAGGAGGAATTGGTGCAAAGAACAAGATAATTAAGTAGCGGAATGTAACGTGGTGTGGCGTCTGCGGCGTGCGATAAGGAGGTGCCCTGTCCGTGTGGCACGTTCCTCGGAACACCATCTTGCCGCAACTTATAAATTAAAACGCAGCCACCGCCGCCACGCAACCTCATTTCCAGTGGTACAGCCTAACAGAAGTAAACTGCGTCAGCTCTGTGTAGGATTGCCGAACTTTCTCTTTGTCGCTGACTTTTAGTCTCAAAAATTTAACTGGCGTGGCCTCAAAATGAAAACTAAGAAACTGTGGTAAGAAAGTTTATTACCGTTGCTGTAGATGGGCGGGGCATGTGGCGCATATGGGGGAGGGGAGAGGTGTGCACAGGGTTCTAGTGGGGAAACCTGAGGGAAAGAGACCATTGGGGAGACCCAGACGTAGATGGGAGGATAATATTAAG
>Ga0123355_10014538_pt1 | contig 12318 bp, 7 predicted proteins | sample TergutEmb28metaG_3_FD_89872 | JGI IMG/M metagenome (GOLD analysis project Ga0123355, IMG submission 89872) | Embiratermes neotenicus P1 segment gut microbial communities from Petit-Saut dam, French Guiana - Emb289 P1 | ecosystem: Host-associated > Arthropoda: Insects > Digestive system > Gut ...
CGTAAGATTTTATTAAGTCGATATTTTTACGGAAGTACTTGCCAACATACCGCTCTATCATTTCCTCGCTCATTAGCAAGCCGGTTTGAGAGCCAAAATCGTCTGTACATTCGGAAATATCTGCCATGCCGTCGCACAAATCAAGCAAATTTTTGGTGTGGGCGTGATGGAATGTATTTAATTTCTCAAGTATATATTCTGCAATTTCAGGCTCGGCAGCAAAGTCGAATAACATCTGCTCTATTCCCCGCAGCTGGTCGTAAAAATATGTTAGCGAAATATACCCTGCGCCAACTGCAAAACCCGCTTCACGATACCGTTCGCATTGCGCCCGCACGCCGGAATAATCGTACACATCCTCCGGCTTTGGCCATTTGAAATTGGCCTCAATTTCGTCCACAGTCTCGTACTTTGCCAGCGGCGGCGATACTAATTCATGATAAACACCAGAGCCATCCGGAAGAGGTACTTCCATGGTTGTAAGATTGAACGGGTTTTCCATCCCGGGCTTATTGGGTGCGTAAACGCCCATAATCTTGTCGATATCCATTGCCTTAAAAAGTGCAATACCATCGTAACCCTTAATGTTAAAGTACTTCATGAGTTTATTTGTAATTTCGTTAACTCCCCAGTAATCCAGCGGTACACGGTCTGTTGGCTGGTGGTTTATTGCGGCCATAATCCGCTCTCTTGGTGTCATTTGTGGCTTCATGTTTCACCTCGTTTAATTTCAAACGGTTACTCTCAGTAACCATTTGAGTTTTTTTAGTCTAACTGCACCGTAAACTTCAAACTATGCACAGTAGCACGCACAACGTGCGCCGGGTCTAGATGAGTACTCCAAGACATATTAGAGCCTATGCCGCTATGAGCAGCGTCTATATGCAAAAATGTTTCTTCTCGCTGTGGCAGCTCATAGTCGTGCAATGCAGTTTTGTAGTCTTCCACAGTATTATGAAGTGCGTGAAAATGGAATGGCACATGGCCGTTTATTGTTATGCGGTTACCTTCTGCATTTCCAAGCGTAAGCCATCTGGTTTGCCCATGGCCGCCACAAACAGATGGCGGGCAAAACGGGAAGTGTTGGTCTGTAACAGTAGTTTCATACACGCCTATAAATGCGGACATTTCCCTGTCTGTGTAGTTTTCGTTCTCTCCAAGGCCGTAGTAGCTAAGTTTTTCGTAACCAGGTGGCAACACAAACTCCATACCTACACGGGATACAAATGCCAAGTTTTTGTTAAGGTTAACGTAAAAGTCCACTTCTAACTCGCCTGTTGGCAAAAGAGTGTACGTGTTTTTTGCATAGGAAATAATATTTCTACCGTCTTTTTTAGCGGTTACTTTGTAAATTACAACGGCGGTTTCCGCACTTATTAGCTCTGCTTCCTCTAACTCGACTATCGCATTACCACTACGCATTAGGCTAAACACATTTACCATACCACCCCAGCCCTTGTCGGAATCCATGCCACAATACGGACGGTCTAAACATGGCGAGCTGCCAAGCTTCATATATTCATCATTGCCTTTGCGCAGGCTAAGGCTGCCTGTTTCCCTACACAAATATGCCTCTATTCCGTTTGCGGAAAGGGTAATTAACTTATCGTCCATATAGGAAGCAACGTCTTCACCTACCATGCCAACAGGTTTTTCTGCAGTTGCAGCGGCGCAAAGTTCATATTGAAAGCGGGCAACTTCATACCCCGCCGGGGCATAGACAGAACGCTCTTTTTCAGATATGCGGAACTCTATAAAGTACTCGCATTCATCTTTCAGCTTGTAACTTGGTACAATTTCAATTATTTTACTTGATAACGGCGGGAGGTCTGCCATTATCTCGCAATCACCAACTTTTTCGCAGCGTACTTCGTGGCCGTCTTCTAGCAGAACCATAGTAATTTCATAGCAGCTAAGGGGCTTTGTGTAGGAACGGTTAATAATTTCGTATTGGTTTTTTGCGTACTCATACGGCCGCCATGGGTAAATTTTATTTACCGGGCGTACAACTATTGGTGCATAGGCCTGCTTTAACTCATGCGCAACAGGTTTCCAGCGCAGGTCTGAAAGGACAATACCGTTGTTGGTCATAAAGTGAAGGCACCAAGGGTCTGTTACAGACTCGCCAAAATCTCCGCCATGGGCAAAGTATTTTTCGCCGTTTTCATTTGTATTTTCCAGCGTTTTGTCTTGCCAGTCCCACACAAAACCACCTTGGAAACGCGGGTGACGCTCTGTTAGCTCTCTAAAATGGTACAAGCCGCCGCCTGCGTTGCGGATTTGGTATAGGAATTCTACTAATATAATGGGGCGTGTATCATTTATATCAGTTAACATGTTGTTAATCAATTCTATTGGTGCATACATATTGCCTCGTATGTCGGAAACTAATGGGCTTGGGGCGCCGTCTTCATACTGGCAAAGGCGGGTTGGGTCGTATTCCCGTATAAAGCCAGCCATTGCGCCATGGTTTGCACCAGAGCCGCTTTCGTTACCCAGCGACCATGCGTAGATGCTTACGTGGTTTTTGAAGGTTTGCACCATGCGTACTGCACGTTCTAAAAACAGTTTTGCCCATGCAGGGTCTTGTGCTAACTGCCCGGAAACACCATGGGTTTCCAAGTTAGCTTCGCACACTAGCAAAACACCCATTTCGTCGCACAGCTCATACCAGTCGCTGTGGCAGGGGTAGTGGCTTGTGCGTACGGCGTTTATGTTCATGCGCTTCATTTCAACAATTTCTTTGCGCATCCATTCACGAGAAACATTACGGCCTGTTTGGTAGTGGTGCTGGTGGCGGTTTACGCCTTGAATAACTATTCGTTGGCCGTTTAGATACAAAACGCCGTTTTTAATTTCTAGTTTTTTAAAGCCTATGTTACAGGCTTCTATGTCTATCATTTCATCTTCAGGGGAGACGAGGGTTATTACAAGCCTGTACAAGGCAGGTGTTTCTGTTGTCCATGGCGTGATGTTTGGTATGGTTAGCTCAAGCCTGGCGGTGTTGGCTGTTGGTGCATGTTTTGGGTTTTGTATAGCGGCCGGGCTGGGTTTGCCTTCTGTTAGGTTAAGGCATTTGCCTGTTGTTATATCATAAACAGCCATTTTTACGGTGTAATCCGCAAACATTGGCACACGGGAAATTTTTACGTCTGCACTAACAACACCTGTGTCGCTTGTACCGTACTGCCCACGGAGATAAGGTGTGGCCGTTACTTGATAATCGCAGATACGTGCAACGGGTTTGTATATCAAATTTACATTCCCATAAATGCCGGAAATGTGCCAATAGTCTTGGTCTTCTATATATGTGGCTTTTGTGAAACGGGCGACTTGTACCGCCAGGTTGTTTGTTCCTTCTTTTACATAGTTTGTGATATTAAATTCCGACGGCAGTTTACTGTCTTCAGAATAACCGACAAACCCGCCATTTACCCATAGCTTGTACGCCGTTTCTACTCCATCGAAGCGTATAAACACGTCGCCGGATGTGTTTTTTACTTCAAATTTATGATAGTAGCAGCCACAGGGGTTATCTTCCGGAATATATGGCGGATTTGGTACATTGTCGGAGTTTTTGCTGGGTTTAATAACATGGTGCCCTTCGTATTCCCAAGGGTAGGCGTAGTTTGTGTAGCGTGGCTCGTTATGGCCTTGCAACTCCCAATGAGAAGGCACGGGGATGCTTACAAAACCCGTGCGTGAATGTTCCGGAGCATGAAATGGTTCGACCTTGTCCGGGTTTGGGTATAGTTTGAACTTCCAGTTCCCGTTTAGGGAAACAATATTGCCAGATTTGCTGCCGGACAGTGCTTGTTGTACATTTTCGTATGCACCCCAAGGGCTGTGAGCCGGTTCACGGTTTAGTACGGATATGTCCAAGTTTTGGACCGGGAAGTAATTTTCCATGTGTATCGTCCTTTCTAATTCCATGCCGCTTACGGAGACGTAACGCCCTTGCTTTGCAGCATAATTAATCAATTGTTGAAATATTTCTCTTCCATAGGAATCCATTTGGTTGCAAACATTTCTGCCATTTTTTCGCCATTGCGTGCGATGATACGTTCCATTTGGGTTGTGGCATCTACATCTGAAAACACAGGCATTGTCATGTATTTCCCAAATTTGGGGTGATGGCTGTATGTGCCTTCTACTACACGCCATTTGGATGGTTTGATTTTGCGCACACCGTCGTAATCCATTATGTTGCAGTTGAATTTATGGTATTCGAAAGATGTGCTTGTATTGGTTAAATGCGGTAATACCTCTTGTATGAAGCGTTCGTAGTGTATATTGCCGCCAAGTTCTGCCAAGCGTTCTTCTGTGCGTAGTTTCGGCGGTAGGAAAAAGTCATCCATGTGGATAACTTCTGCACCAATAACTGCCCGCAGCCCTTCCGCTAGAGTAGACTTACCAGACGCCGCCCTGCCGTCTATGGCAATTATGCCGGGCTCACCTTTGCTGCCAATGGCTTCTAAAATAGGTACAAGCCGCACATATGGCCCAGAAATTACACGGTAAGCGGGTTTTTCATGCTCTTTGTAGTGGGGGCTGTGGTGTACGGCCTGTGGCTTGCCGTTGCACATTTGATGGTAGTTATCTACAACTTCGCAAAAATTTTCAAAAGAAAAGGCCAAAGCCTGCCCATTGTCTTGGGCAAACTTTGACCAATTGTCTATAAATTCAAAAAAATGCTTCTCGCTGTCTGACATGCGCGTTGAAGCGGATTGAACAAATAAATTAAATAACCACTCTGGTGGTAAGTTGGCTTTTTTCCATGAACCAATGTTTACACGGCATACTTCCGATGCAATAAGTTCCATTATCGGCTCGGCTGTAGGTTCTGTACTTTCGTACTCGGACACAAAGTAGCCCTTGACTTTTTCTATATCAGTCAAAAGATGCTCTGCGCCGTATGCGGCTTGGAAACACATTTTTAGTACGTCTTGCGGCATAATTGTTGGGTGTAGTGTGAGCTGTTGCTTGATAAAATCCAACATTTTTATTGCCCCTTTTGTTAAGTGTTTTTTTGGCCGGAATGGCAATTGTGTGTTACAGAGTTAAACCACCCTGCCCTACAGTGTCAGTCCGCAACTTGCATTATTGTAATTCGAGTATCAAGTCTTCCATATTATATAACCCGGGTGGCTTACCGAATATAAACTTAGCGGCTTTAAGTGTACCTTCTGCAAAAACATCTCGCGAGCCTGCGGTGTGCGTTATCTCAATTGTTTCGTTTTGCCCGGCGAAAAGTATACTGTGTTCGCCAATTATATTGCCTCCCCGTATAGCACTTACCCCTATTTCGTTACGAGAGCGTGCAGTCAATGTATTGTTACGGCCTGTTGCTGTAGTAAGCCCTGCGTCAACAGCATCTTTTATATTATCTACCAACATAACCGCTGTACCGCTGGGTGCGTCAATCTTTTTATTATGGTGCTTTTCTATAATCTCAATATCGAAATTAGAATCGTAAAGCAATTTGGATACGCTTTTTATTATATGAGTAAGCACATTAACGCCAAAAGACATGTTTTTCGAATAAAAAACTGCTACATTTTTTGCAGCTTCTACAATTTCTACTTCCTCTTCCGGCGTTAAGCCAGTGGTGCAAATAACCAAGGGTACATTGTGTTTTATGCCGTAGTCTAATAATGCTCTTTTATCATTATCCTCCGCATTTGGCGGTAGATAGCTGATAATTACATCTGCATGCACTGCAGTGTCATTTATGTTGGTATATACGGGATAAGAGCAGCTTTGGGCTGGCTTAACTGTGTCTACGCCCGCTACAATTTCCATATCCGGCGTTGCGGCAGCCATATTGCAAATTGCCGTGCCCATCCTGCCCAAGCAGCCGCAAAGAATTAATTTTACCATCACACAAGACCAAACTTTCTTATTTCTTCATGCAAGTCTTTTGCAAGCCCGGGTTCGATATCTATAAGAGGCAAACGACAGTTGCCCATATCAAAACCCATCATATTTAAAGCCGCTTTTACAGGCATTGGGTTAACATCGGAAAAAAGCAAGCGAACAAGAGGCAAAATGCTAAGTTGCAACTCACGGCTACCTGTTATATCTCCTGCAAAAAATTTATCTACAATATTTTGTATTGTTGCCGGAGCAATATTGCCCATGGTAGAAATTACGCCTTTCGCCCCAAGTGCAAGTGTTGGCAGTATTTCTCCATCGTTACCCACATAAATATCCATATTACCTGCACAACGCTCTATAACCTCCGCAATTTGGTTTATGTCGCTGCTGGCTTCTTTTACAGCCTGAATATTTGGTAGTTTTGAAAGCTCTGCAAGTGTTTTTGGCTGCATATTCAGTGCAGTGCGTGCGGGTACATTGTACACAACAATTGGCAAGTCCACACTTGCCGCAATTTTTGTATAATGCGCCACCAGCCCCCGCTGGGAGGTTTTATTGTAGTACGGCGTCACATACATAAGGGCGTCTGCCCCAGCTTTCTGCAACGCTTTACCTGTGCTTATACAAGCGGCAGTATCGTTACCACCAGCCCCCGCTACAACAGGAACTTTTCGCCCGTATTTTTCTCCTGCCTTTTTTGCGGCTGTAACGGCAGTACGTACAACTTCAATATGTTCTTCACTTGTTAAAGTTGTAGATTCCCCTGTTGTACCGCAGGATACAAGGGCTGCAGTACCTTCTTGTACTTGAAAGTCGATAAATTTTTCATAGGCTTCGCCATTAAAATTACCTTCTTTTGTAAAAGGCGTACACAAGGCCACGCCGGAACCGGTGTAAATAGTCATGAGAGCTCTCCGTTCATGTAAATTGTTTTCATAATAATATTGAAAAAACTGGCCTATGTCAATTATGTTACTAGCGATACTCACATAGAAATGATACAATTCACCGGAAGGCAAATCTTCAAATGGTTACTCTCAGTAACCATTTGAAAAAATTCTATAATAATTTGAGTTAAAAACTGCCTAATACTTCACCCGCAACGCACCTAAATCCGCACATTGCGGCCTCGCAGTTAGTGCTTGCACCAACTATTGAACAGTTTTCAACTAGGGCGTGTCTTACCACGTAAGTGTATAGATATGTGATGGAGTAGTGGGAACACGCCATACTATTACAATAATAAAGGATGAGCTCCTTATGTATGATTCAGACATGCAAATGCTACTGGACACACTGCCACTCTCTATGGCTTTTTTTGACACGGAATACAACATGTTGTACTGCAGCCAAGAAATTGTGCAACTATTAGGTGCACCAAGCAAACAAGATTTTATGGAAAATCTCTTTAAATATATCCCCGAATATCAACCCTGCGGGACTCTTTCTGTGCAAAAACTCAGCAACTTAATGGGAGATGTTACAATCCAAGATATGAACGCATTTGAATGGGCACTTAGGGACGTAAACGGCAAACATGTTGTTTTAAGCATTGTTGGCGTCCGGGGCGAGTATAGAGGTGTACAAGGTTACTTCATATGTAGCCACGACAACAGGGAAGCCAAGGCCGTAAAAGAGCGGATGCAGCTTATGTTCGACGCAATGCCGCTTCTTATCAGTTATTGGAAAGACGGCAATTGCCTGGACTGCAACCAATTTGCGCTGGATACTTACGGTTTTGAAACCAAGCACGAATACTTACAAAATGTATACACATTTTGGCCGGAATATCAGCCCGATGGTACTCGCACCTCTGACAAATGGCAAGAACATGCAAATATTGTAATGACACAGGGTTACAGCAACTATTCCTTCGTAGAAAAAAAACCAAACGGCGACCTCATATATTACGATGTTAATGCAATTAGGCTAGAAACAGACGGAGAGTTTATAATGGCCGTCTGCTCCCGAGACGTAACAGAGCGCGTACACAAGGAAATTGCACTTGCAAACAGCGAGGCAAAAAGCCAATTTCTAGCACGCATGAGCCATGAGCTACGCACCCCCATTAGCATCATTCTTGGAATTTCGGAAATTGAGCTACAAAATCCAGGTTCGTCTGCCCATGAAGACGAAGTTTTTGCCAAAATACACGAGTCTGCCGCCATGCTCCTTAGCCTTGTAAACGACATACTAGACCTTTCTAAAATAGAAGCAGGCCAAATGGAACTTGCCGAAGCACCCTATGACATAACAACTTTGATATGGGATTTAATTAATGTATACCCAATATACAAGGGCGACAAGGACATACAATTTGAATTACTTGTAGACGAAAGTTTACCGGTTTCCTATATGGGAGACAGCCTTCGGATAAAACAAATTTTGATAAATATATTGTCGAACGCATTTAAGTATACAGAGCAGGGCACGGTCAAGCTATCTTTTACGTGTGTAAAAAAAGATGATGATCACATTACTTTGGAAATTAAAATTGCCGACACTGGTCTTGGAATGAACCCAGACCAAGTTGAAAAAATGTTTAATGAATATGCCCGCTTCCACAAAAACAAACATTCTGCAACTGCCGGCACAGGCCTTGGCATGGCAATTGTACGCAGTATATTGCAGCTTATGGGCGGGATAATAAATATTGATAGCCAAGAAGGCTCTGGCACATGCATAACTATATGTTTACGTCAGAAAATAGCCGGTTCATCGGTGTTAGGCAAGGAAATGACGGACAGCATGCAGCAGCTTAAAATGGATTACCGCTCTATTGCTGAAAGGTTTAAGTTTAAACCAAGTATTATGTCACACGGCAAAGTGCTGGTTGTAGACGATATTGACGCAAATTTATACGTGGCAAAAGGTTTGCTATCTTTTTACGATTTACAGGTAGACACTTGCCTTAGCGGGTTCGAAGCTATAGAAAAAATTAATCAAGGTACTGTTTATGATATCGTATTTATGGACCATATGATGCCGCAAATGAATGGCACAGAGGCAATGAAAACGTTACGAGAAATGGGGTATAGCAAACCCATTGTAGTACTAACGGCAAACGCATTAATTGGCCAAGCAAAAGAGTTTGCGAAGCAAGGGTTTGACGGGTTTATATCTAAGCCAATAAACGTAAACCATTTAGATGCAATATTAAATAAGTTTATACAAAACATGCCCGTTGCGGGGGGGCCTGAAACTGTTACAGATGATATAGATAATTATTTAGCAGATATCATGCCAGAACTACGTGCCGAATTCGCACAATCTCAAGAAAATACAATTGAGGAAATACGCCAAGCTATTGCCGAAGGAGATACAGAAACAATATACCGCAAAGCCCATAGCTTAAAAGGGCTTGCAGGCCTTATAAATGAAGATGCATTGGCCAAAGCAGCAGAAACATTTGAAAAATTTGCAGGTGCAGGCAGAATTGATAGTGGATGCCTGGCTGCAGTGGAATCGGAACTAAAAATCGTACTTGACAAAATTTGCACTGTAGAAAAAACTACTATTAGCTATAATTTGAATAACGAACATGCTAAAGCCATACTGGATAAGTTGCAACCGTTGTTGGCATCCCGAAATACCACATGCTTGGAGCTGTTAGATGAGTTACGCACCATTCCGGAATCTGCTGTATTGGCAATGCAAATAGAAGATTATGATTTTTCTGCTGCGTTAAAGACGTTGACAGTTTTACGGCGGGTATTGAATGTTTAAAGCAATCGGTTGGGTTTCCAACCAGTTGCTAAGCGTGAAGACAAAGTCTTCACGCTTCGTGAAAAAACGTCGTCGGCGCTGCCTCCTTTGGTTTTTCCACGAGGTTATATATGAAGAAATCGCTTGTTCACTACGTTCACGGACAGCGGTTTCTCCGCAAGGAGGGCAAAGCCCCCCTTGCGGAATGTAGTCTGCGACGCTAAAAACAAGTTTGTCTTCGAGCTCAGCAATCTGTCGGGTTTTCCAACCGGTTGCTTTTTTTGTATGCTGCAATCACTTGTTTGCCTATGGCGTACCGCTTACATCTGCCAGCGAAAAAATGTGCTCGCGTGTTTGTAGCATTTTTTTTGTTTAAACCCATTGACAACACCATAAAATCATGATATTCTTCCATCGTTAGCACTCGACACAGCAGAGTGCTAACAATTAAAAGCATTAGCGAGGGGGACACAACATGAACCTAAGCGACAGACAATTTAAAATTCTCGAGGCCATCATTACCGATTATATAGAAACGGCAGAACCAATAGGCTCACGCACAATTGCCAAAAAGTCCGGACTTGGCATAAGCTCTGCCACTATTCGCAACGAAATGAGCGACCTTGAAGAAATGGGCTTTATAAGCCAGCCCCACACATCATCCGGGCGTATTCCATCAAGCCGTGGCTACCGCCTTTTTGTAGACACCATGATGCAAAGCCGCCAACTTAGCGACCATGACGCCATGTTTCTGCAACGCATGATAATCGACAATATTTATCATGTCGAATTTATGATGCAGGAAACCGCAAAGGCACTTTCCCTTCTTACACGTTACCCCGCCATTGTGTCTGAGCCGTATCTTAAAAAAACCAAAATCAAACACGTTCAGCTCGTACCGCTAGACGAAAAATCGCTGTTGCTGGTACTTGTAACAGACACAAAAGCCGTAAAAAATCAAATAATAAACTTACAAGCCGCCCCGGGTTACGAAACACTTACGCAGCTCTCGTTCCACTTAAACCAGCACTTAACCGGCTTAACTATAAAGGAAATAAACCGTGGGCTAATAGACAAAATGCTGGGTATCTTCGGCAATGCCGCACATATTTTAATGCCCATACTCGGCGCAATTTCCGACATGATACAAGCAGAAGACGATGTACGGGTATTTACAAGCGGCGTAAAAAACATTCTAGCCTTCCCAGAGTTTTCAGACATTCGCAAAGCGGAAGCAATATTTCACGCATTGGAAGACCGTGCATCGCTTTTCGAAATACTTGGCCAAGACTCGTTAGAGGGTATAAGTATTGTAATTGGCGAGGAAAATAATATAGACTTGCTAAAAACTTGCAGCCTAATAAAGGCAAATTACACAATAGATAACCAAAGCACCGGCTGCATAGCCCTAATCGGCCCAATGCGCATGAATTATGCGCAAGCAGTATCGGTACTTTCGGGCATATTACAAAACATGCAAAGCGTAACACACGCACTGGGGTTATAAAGACTGGGGTTATTAAAGGAGGAAGACATGGAAGAAGATCTGAAACAAGAAGAAAAACAGGAAGAAAACCAAGACCTGCAAGAAGACCAGCCGGAACTTGAAATACTAGACGCACCACAACAAGATTCCAAATATAATGATATGTTAGACAAATATCAACGATGTCTTGCAGAGTTTGACAACTACCGCAAACGCACAATAAAGGAAATGTCTGCCCGTTACGACGACGGCATACGTGCCGCTTGCGAAAATTTACTGCCAATGGTAGACAACTTCGAGCGCGCACTTGACGCTCATGAAGATAAGGAGAACAACTTCTACCAAGGCGTAGCAATGATAGCCCGCCAGTTCGACGGGATTTTAAACGCCCTTGGCGTAGAAGCAATTGCACTAGAACCCGGGGACAAATTCGACCCCAATTTTCACAATGCAGTAGCCCATGTAGAAGACGAAAACTTTGGCCAAAATGAAATTGCAGATATCTTGCAAAAAGGATATGCACACAAAGGCAAAGTTATAAGGCACAGCATGGTAAGAGTGGCAAACTAAAACAACTTAACAATTTAGGAGGAAAATCTAATGTCAAAAATTATAGGTATCGACCTAGGAACAACCAACTCATGCGTAGCAGTTATGGAAGGTGGCCAGCCAGTAGTTATATCAAATAGCGAAGGTATGCGCACAACTCCATCAACAATAGCATTTACAAAAACAAATGAACGCCTTGTAGGCGAAACAGCAAAGCGTCAAGCAATAACAAACCCAGACAAAACGGTTATGAGTATCAAACGCCAAATGGGTACAGATTTTAAAGTAAAAATAGACGACAAAAATTACTCTCCACAAGAGCTTTCTGCAATGATTTTGGGCAAATTAAAAGCCGACGCAGAAGCATACCTTGGCGAAAACGTAACAAAAGCGGTTATAACAGTCCCCGCATATTTTACAGACAGCCAACGCCAAGCCACAAAAGACGCAGGCAAAATTGCCGGGCTTGAAGTAGAGCGTATAATTAACGAGCCAACAGCAGCAGCACTTTCTTATGGCTTGGAAAATGAAAACGAACAAAAAATAATGGTGTATGACTTAGGCGGCGGCACGTTCGACGTTTCTGTTATAGAAATTGGCGACGGCGTAATTGAAGTTTTGGCAACCAGCGGCAACAACCGCCTAGGCGGGGACGACTTTGACGACCGTGTAATTAAATTCCTGGTAGACGAGTTTAAAAA
>Ga0123355_10014539_pt1 | contig 12318 bp, 7 predicted proteins | sample TergutEmb28metaG_3_FD_89872 | JGI IMG/M metagenome (GOLD analysis project Ga0123355, IMG submission 89872) | Embiratermes neotenicus P1 segment gut microbial communities from Petit-Saut dam, French Guiana - Emb289 P1 | ecosystem: Host-associated > Arthropoda: Insects > Digestive system > Gut ...
TGTATGCATCCCTCTGATTGGAGTTCCATGTGTTGTTCTTTATAATGGAATCATCAGACACCCTTCGAGTGCTGACCTCTTGTAATATTCTGCATGCTCATTATGGTGCTGTTCTCTCTGCAGCACATGAAGCAAATTAAATCCAGCTGCTTTACTCTACAAGACAGAGAAGCTGGCTTTCAGCTAGTTTACAAATGCATCCAGTGATACTGTTTTTGTCCTCACCTAAAACTGTGGACTGGTTTATTTGAAGTTTCTAAATGTGTGTACTGTTGAATGCTTCTATCAGTCAACTGAAAACCAAAATATCATCACACATCTCACATCTTGGCTATTAAATGGTACAGATCTAAGTGTGATGTCATACACCACAAATCAGTAACTTCCTTGTTCACAGATATTTTTAGGTTTGGATTTTTTTTGAGGCAGCATCCTTACAAAAGCAATGAATGCTGATACATAGGCCATGCTTGGAACTAACTCTGTCCTTATACTTCGCTTCCTTGTGTGCTCTAACCCTCCCAAGTTATCTTGTCTACTTGTGCAGCACATACCATACATAATGTCTGAAGTTACTGCAACATGGCCGTAGACCCAGGAACTTAAGTGGCGTTTAGAACTCTGTGCTGCAATTTATTCCTCCATGATCCCTTTCAGTGTGCCCCTGGACCATTCCACATAACCCACAGGAACTGCCTTATAGCCACATAATTCTATTTTTGCTTTCATAGTTTGTGACAGTGATAATCACAATGTAGTAACTTTTTAGTTCACTTCAGTGTGATCAATATAAAATTTGGATCCCACCCTGAACATCAGTAACAAGAATCAGGGGGTACTGCATTCTGAAGTCATTTGTTCACATTCTCCTGAGATAGACTCCAGTGCAAACAATGACAACAAATCCTGAAAAACCAGCCATGCCAGCAGACCCAGCACATATTGCATAATACAAATGTGTTGTGAAATGTATTTCAGGGGCCTGAGAGGGGTTAGAGGAGTGGAAGATAACAAAGACCAGCCAAACTTCATTTTAACTCTGGAAGACACAGCAAACCAGCTGCAGGGTCAGGATGACCACACTAGCGACAGCCAACAGAACTAGCATGACAAATACCTATTGTGTGCATACAGTGTTGAGATACTCCTGATGATGGACAGTGGAACTGTCCGAAACATTTAGAGTATTTTAGCAAATAACTTTGAGAAACTGTGTATCTCGTTGGCTTTTATTATATGAATATATCAAGATGCACGATCATCTGAATGTCAAATTCAGCTGCAGGGGTATATATATATACAACATACATATACCACATGGCTGCCCATGAAGGCCCATAATTGTCACATTCTTGGTGCCAGTTTAAACAGGCCTTCACTGTGTTCAGCATCATACTTCAGGCCAGCTAAACCTGTCATTTGGACCCAAAAGGTCAATTATTGCACATTTAAATGTCAGATCAGCTGCCCTGCATGTCTGTACTACCGGCTTGTCACAGAACATTGGAGGAAGGCCCAATGAAATATCAAGTTATATAGTGTAATTATTTTTTTAATATCCATATATACAAAGGTAGCTGCTTGACTAGATATGTTACATAGAGAACTTAAAACCATGTTCCATTTAATAAAACAATTGATGTTTATATGGACAGAATTTGAATTAATTTAGATACACCAGTGCCGGTACTGTAACCATTACAGAGCTGTCTGTGCCTTCATACATTTGATCAGCTAATCCAACACCTGCAACTGTACATTTCATCTCAGTTTATCCTGCACATCACTGCCAAAATTCTGAACTCTCTGAAAGGCAACTTCAAAATTCTGGTTCACATACCTATCACAAGAAAAACTGTAACAGTTGATGCACATAAATCAACAATCCACTAAATTGACAAAGAACAAATTTCTTCAGATTTGTTAACATTTGTGTATAGATGCTACATTTCTGCAACAAAGTCCTAAATCTAGATCACCTCATTAAGACCTCTACCCAGACAGCTAATGCTGTCAGTCTGAAACTTATATTATTTCAGGAAGTAGTTCTGTGAGTACTTCATAAACCATACTCTGCAGTCAAATTCACAGGTAAGCAATTACTGTGGTTAGTGTTTGGATTTAAAAAATGAATGATGCTATCCAACAAGAGTAAGTGTTACATTACGTTAATGAAATGTTGTTAATGGAAATGCGTCATCTAAAGTACGTGACTTAACTTTACAACCTTCAGTTGCAAGATTATAAACCTAGATTAACAAACACCCAGGTTTTTGATTACAAAACACAACACTACAGAAACAGTGTTAACTGATAACCATGCACGAGCCTCGTTGTAAGAAAACACCTTGATTCTACATTCTGACACTGTGCCATATGGATTGCTTCAGTATACATAATGAACTTAATTTGAAGAAAACAGTAAAATTCCCTGAAGTCACACAACTTTAATCAAAATGTTCCATAAATTTTATCGTACTTTAACTCCCTATACAAAACAACTATCTTACAACATTTCATTTCTGCCTGATTAATTTAGTGTTTGCTATCAATAGACCATGTATCATATGGACACAGCCTCAGCTACCATTTATGAGATGTCACATCTGGTCAAAAGCTACAGCTTAGTTGCGTAGTTTCAAAAATGTATCATCAAATATTTCTAACTGTTTTGTTATGTAGTTGGCTTTGTTCCGTAGGACTTTGGCTGAATTGGCTGCCTCTTCCAGCTGCTTTATTTCCTTATCCAAAGTCTTGATTTCTGCATCCATGTCATTAGTAGCTTCATCAACGAGATGGCATAACCGTGCAAATGTACTTGACAACTCCCTGTAAGAAGTACCGGTCACTAAGTATTAATCCAAAATGTCTCTCCTATAAATATTTACCCTAATATACCACCACCTAAAACTACCACACTTAACAAACCTTAAAATATTTCAACCAGAGACTGTGTCAGTAGTTCATAATAAGAAAAGTTTCTTTATATTTATCATTACAATTAGAGTAGAATTCCTGTAATTCAGCATAACTGATAGTTTGGCCCATGAAGAAAACAGTTCCAAGACCGGATGTTTCACTGTCAGTTAACTTCACACAATCATACTGATTCCATGACTTTATCTTTTATAAGGAGCTTATTGAGACCAACAAGCTATTACAATGGCTTCAGACCATCCAAAGATGGGAAAACAACATCCGGTGCCAAGAGGAAACGTGTTCCTTTAAAGATTCCTCACAAATCTGAAATAATTACCAGGCTTGAAAATGACGAAAGCCCAAGTGTGGTTACGGCTTCATACAACACTGCATCATCAACTGTGATATAATGAAACAGAAGGACCAAATACAATAGTTTATGGCATTAAGCGAAAATTTCAGGAACCATTTCAAGTGAACGACATGTATGAGCCTAAAATAACGCAAATGAACAAGGTGTTGTATAAACAGTTCACAGTAATGCACTCCGAAGGAAAACCCAGTACTGAGCCTATGATAATCAAAAAAAGTTCAGTCACTTTGTGATGAATGAACGTAATTGACAGTTGCACATTCTTGGAGGACTGGTTGCAAAATTTAAAACACCAGCACCTGCAGGACACATACAAATGGAAAACTCCTCTATTTAGTTGTGCAGCCCAACAAAGGAGCAGTATCAAAAAATTACTTTTAAGGAATCAGTTCAGCATAGGTACTGCATGATCATTCAGAAATGTCTGATCCCACAGGTGCCACATTAAATGAATTCTACTGTAAATAATCAAAAGTTCTGTGTGTGTGGGAACATCCTGCTGTCACTCAGTTCAGAATCACTCATCTTCCCCCATCATTTTATTCACTGAACTACCACCAACAGATTTAAACCCATGTTACTTCACCCACAGTGGACATTTCTCAGTACATATTCAGCAATAACTGTTACAAAACTGATCAACCGAAACAAGAAGCACTGCAAGGGGTGTTGTCAATTTCCACATAAACTGTGCAAGCTGTACTATCGTCGAGTTTCATCATTAAACTAAAACACATCATGTCACAGGAAGGAGTACACATCAAATATGTTTCATGACAACAGTGTACACTACCTGGTTTATCATGCGGATGTGAAACATGGTCTCTCCAAGGACTGCAGGTCACTGAGAAAAATGTGCTGAAGATAATTAATGTTCTATGAATCCTAAGTGGCTGAAAGCAAGCAGTTCTGCTTGCACTAAACAACTGTGCTCCTCTTGCAGTTCTCTGTATAGCTCAGTATTATGCAGTGATGGTGCGAGGTGAGGGAAGCCGGTACATATTACTGGGGCCAGCCAATCCAACAGGGCCCTGGGACCTACCTACGTTGAATATGTTTTTCTCTGATCACACCAATATCACCGGCATAACGCATTTCTTCGCCTGCCTGTCCAGACTTGTGTACACTTCATACAATATTTCTTTTATTTTCTTGTGTAAAATCTTGTGTTATAAAGATCAAAGTCATTTTGGAACTGATGCTGTGCTGACTGCTGATATTGCTGCCTCCATGTTCAGGATTCTTACTAGGCTGGATGAATAGAGCTCGTACTGAATGACAGTTGCTATGTACCAATCAACACGGCCCCATATCCTTAGAAGAATTCAATCTTCTTCAACACTGCTGTGACAACCTCAAAAGTTGTTTACTTAATGACAATCCAACAAATGCACATTTACAAATATGCACAATCACATACTATTCATGAGCAACATGTTTTGGACACCTCCGTGACCATCATCAGGGATTCTTGTAAGAAGAATACAATTAATATACAATAACAGGACAAAAATGTATGACAAAACCACTCAATATTACACTTAACTTTTGATGACAAATCTTATGATCATAAAACAAGAATATTTTATCGTAAGTTAAAATAATTTTTAAAATACAGTACCATAGGGTGTGTTTATGTTGTTTAGTGGATGTGTATAGTTGATTCGCATTCTGTTAGATAAGCAAAGAAGTGCACAACGGTAGGGATCATTTGGTTTATCACATAAGTAAATGGCATCCTTTAATGCGTGGATATGTAATACATAAAGAACCTCAAATACTTGTGCTTGCTGTCCACCTTCCATTTTCAAAAACGACTACACAAGACATGCCCCACTTTCTTACAACACACCCCAACAGCAAAGACCAGCCCCTGCCACTGCACACAAATCTGCAAACTGACATCAAGCTCCTGTATCAAGTTCTTTGTTCCTATTTCCCAGGAACAACAAAGTGGGAATAAAATGGGGAAGAGTGACATCTGACTGACGGCAATCAGCAGGAAAATAGAAACCCACCGAGGTTCAAACCAATATCTAAACACACTACACAGGTGAAACTCTAACCAGTATACCACACAGCACCCAACTGCTGGTAAGGTAGCGTTCAGTACCCATGAATACACTAATCGTTACACCACATGGTACTCAACAGTTGGTTGCTATAACAGTACATCCTGCACACTTGAACACACACAATACAGTATATGTGATGCCTACTGACTACTGTAAATGAGCATTTAACCTTTTATCATCCTACAAGAATGTACACTGATCTGTAAAACATACTGGCAAGTGGCCTAGCATACCATATGCTGATGTGTCTGTGTTTATGTGGTAACAATTTAAATGTCCATAAAAAGCAAGAAAAATTCGGGCTGTCAAGAGATACAACTGGCATTTAGATCTGTCAGATAAAGTTTAATGCAGTTGAGCACACTAAACGTATACCAAATATAACACTTAGCCACTGCTTTCTACAAGGGGAACATTGGTATACTTGCGCACACTGAGCGTTATGCCACATCACACTCAGCTTCTGGATGTTGCAAAAGAGCATTCAGTATCCTTAAACACACTCACCACTCATTACACCAAGATAAGTGGTTACTGATGTTTACAGAGGAGTATTCAGTACTATTACTATACCATGTACACTTGGCTACTGGTTGCAATAGGACATCATTTAGCGCACACTCAACCTATCGGTCAACAATTTATTATGAGTAGGACACAACAAAGTTATTGGTATAATGATTTTACAACATACACGTTTAACATCATTTCATTCAATCATCTAATGTCAAATACCTTATACCATTCATGCTTTTGTTTCATATTACACCTATCTTTATTTGACTCCAGCGGTTGCAATACAAAGCCAATGGCATAATCGGAGTCATGACTCAAAAAGGTTGACAAATACTGCCCTAACCACTACACCATGCTATTCAGCTGTAACAGAATGCAGTCAGTACATCTGAACACACCAGATGTTCAGCCATGCTGCTGTAAGACAGCTGTCAGTATGCACAAACTTACCACTACACCAGATAGCACTCATCCACTAGTTGATGTTAAGAGAGAATTCAGAACACCTGAATACAGAATCATACACCATGAACCCACCTTCATTCAATATTGCTACTGAACACAGTGCTCAAAACCTGTCCCTCTTTATTCTTATAATGAAATATTACAGATGAACTGACCACACAGTTAAAGATACTCACTCATGCACTCACCACATGGTCACTTCCATCCATACAATAGACAATAATTTTATGTTACAAATGAGATACTTACTGTTGAACCTGGTGGCTGCAGTTAGCAGATGTCAAATCAACAATCAGTCGCAGTTTCCTTGTCGCATGAGCAACATACTGCCTTTTGAACTCTCTTGCTTTCGCTTTATTGGTCCATGTAAAACGTTCATAGAGATATATGCAACCATATATGGCCCCTGTTACGAGAATTAGCCTCCAACCAACCGTCTTCAGCATCTGTACAGAGGGACAGCACAGTCACTTTTACAACCATACATTGAGTTTCTATCTTGTGAACATCATCCTGACACTCTGTCCTGTCCAATCATCATAACTTTTAAGTGAGTTAAAATATATAGAAATTGAATTCTGGTAACTGTCCACAGTTTGGTCTGGTTAACTGTTACAATGTTCTGTACTGAATGTCACAACACTACTTAACCATCAGTTGACCAGGCATGTATTTAAATATTTTGGGCATTGTTAATGAAAAAGTACCATATTTACTTCAATACTAGATGAAGCTTTTTCCCTTAAATTTGGCGCTCAAATGGGAGGTTGTTTTAAATTCGCTTACAAAGTGCCAAACTGGACCACGCCAAGCCAGATTGCTCTGAACCGGCCCATGTGGAGCCAAACCGTGGCCTGCATCATCAAATCATGCACTTTTCTGGGATATTACATGTTGCAGAGTCAAAATTCCTTACCGACATTTCGGGACCACCTATAGGCCCCATTTTCAAACACTGAAAAATTCAAAAAAGAGAACTATATGGCTGATGTTAATTGACACAATCTTTTTTGGGGGAGACTCTGTCCATTGTCTAATTTTTAAAGTGGCAGGATGTTTCAGAAGATGGCTCTGTTTCCATTTAAAGGTACAGAAGCACCTAACCTGGTGTATCACTTAGACTGAGCTACTGTCAGTGAGTTGGCATCCTAGAGACATAAACTTGTTAACATACACACCTGAGAACAAATCTAGTCCAAGCATAGTAATAGGAATATTGCTACTGAAAAATTAAAAATTAACTACAAGACTCAAAAATAAAACCTGGACCAATCTACAGATTAACAACCTTAAAAACAGCCATCAACTCAAGACTGAGCAGACCACCAACATAATGCAAAAAAACCAGAAAACACATACTGAAAATTCTTATCATCATTAAAATCATCTGTGGTGAAAATTATGAATCTTCATGGGTTCAAGTAAGTTGATAAACCAAGAAATATAAATGTATTATTTAATCAGTGTGGTTCAAAACAGCATGGCAGCACATCTCAACAGAAGTGATTGTAAAGGGTTTTAAGAAGTGCTGTATATCCTATGCAAAGGATGGGACTGATGGTGATATGTTGTGGAATGGCACTAAACAGGATGGGAAAGTTAGGAGTTAGTGTGAGGAAGATGAAGGCATTGAATGTAAAGACAAAGAGAGTGACACTGATTGGTAAAGGCAGACAGAATCTGACATGCATTATGTATTAAGTGTGTGCAGTTAATAGTAAAACATTTTTCTGAGCAGACGTTTTATTTGTGGGGGGTGTTCTTAGATTTGGATAAATACATATTCCTTTGGTGGACGTGTTTTATTTGGGGGGTAGTATTAGAGTGGTCTTGCACTCAGATAAATATGGTATTATTTAAACTGAAAAAGAAAAGATTATGAAATAATGGTATTTTGTGGACAATCTAGCAGAGGTAATGCAGCATGTCTTAAAAATGGAATAAATTTCCTTGTTGCCTAAATACATAAAATGAATTTCTACGGCTGTTTTCCTACATGCATTCACACATGCACATGCCAACTCATTAAAATGGTTGATGCTGATAACACGTCCTGTGAGCCCACTTGCTGCTAGAGTATGATAAAACTGAAATAACAACTTCATTTATTGCTTAAACTTATATTAACTAATCAGATGGATACCAGCCTGGAGGAGCCCACTGTAACATTGCAAGAGGGAACTGGTATACATCTGAAAACCCCAAACTAAAAACAGAGCTTCCAGAATACCTGTTGGACACAATCACTTGAATTGTGACTTAAATTCAGTGACCTACATTTACTTGCAATACTACAGCAGATTATGCAATGACTGCCTTGGCTTATGACAGGGTTCTGCATAGAAACCTGACATTTTTCAAGTTCCATTATTTTGGCAACCATGTGGAATAGAATATTAGGACCACAGTCATTGACTGGCTTGATTCATGACAATTCAGTAACAATGAAGTGGACCAGGAAGCATTATGTATTCGTTGTTGGGGTTTATGTCAGGAATGGCAATTCTGTTGTTACAACAGAACAATTATTTTGCACACATTTCACCATTCATCATGACTACATTCCCCGTTTAAATGCTATAAAAGCATAGGCATAGATCTTCTGGGGAAGAGCTTCAGTCTTCAAAAGAAAACCTCAAGGCAAAGTTCCTATGGTATGGATACCAAAAATTGCTGAAGTGTGGAAAGTACAAAGTGTTCAGCAAGGAGGCATTCCACTTCCCTTAACTACCTGATCAAAGTGCAGAGACTTTTGAACAAAAATCTTTATTTTCATCCTTACAAAAACTGCAATTTTTGAAGAATGATTTGACTGTGACATCATAAGTTGCAAGTTTTCTTCTGAGGGATATCTCATACTGATGAATGATGATGCTGTTATCAGCACTATCCTAATGACACACCACATTTCCACTTGTCACTGTATGTGAACAAACAGAATTATCAGCATTGGGCACCTAGAAATCTACAACGTCTTTATCAGCACCCTCTCCATAGCAAGAAATTGACTATCTGCTTTTGAGTCACATCTTTTGGAGTCAAATGTCCTTACTTGTTTAAACACCGTGTATGTTCAAGCAGCAGATGAAACGATTATATTCAGCATTACATAATTTATTGCCTGTATTCAAAATAAAGTGTAACTGCCTCAGCACTAGACAGTGTATTACTGAACCCATAAGAAGGGTGATAAAATGACTGTAGTGTCAAGGCATGTTACATATCAACAACACACAAACTGTGGTACAACGCTCTTCTCACAACACTGAACCCTTAATGTCAGAACTAAATGCCCAGTGGGAAGTGTGGCTGCAGATGACTGCAATTTATATAAGGAAAGCCATTAAATGCCATCCACTTAACCTGACACTAGGCATTCACCTCAGTGAGAGGTGGTTACACCTGATATTGGGAACAAAAGGGTTAACTCCATATATAGGCAAAATTTACAACAATCTTCACTGTGGATGTTGACAAAACAGATCAGTTTCTCATCTCATATTGTGCAATCATCACACAGTGGCAAAATAAGAATAGAAGAAGGCAGCTGTGTATCAGATCTTTGCAGAGTTCTAGATAGCCTACAGCTCAATCACAAGTGCAGTTCTGCACAATATTATCACTGAATTTGAAACACCCATGAAACTAGTTAGGTCAATTAAGATGTGCTTGAATGAAATCTGCAGTGAAGTCTGGACAGGTGACTATCTGATATAGTTCCTATTCAGAATAAGGCCAAGGTGCATCGGGACCGCTAGGGCTCGAACACAATTCCTAATCTAATCTAATCTAATCCTATACAGAATAGTCCAAAAGAGGGAGATGATTAATAACCACCGCCTTTCAATCCTACTTGGGAGCGTGCCATTAGGAAGTTCCACAATAACCAGTCCCACAAGAAGTTAAAATGGGCAGAGAAGCTTATGGCCTGTGTAGATAAAGTTAATTTTCTGTGAAAACATAAATACTTTGAGGAAAAGCAAAGATCTGTCACTTGTAAGGAGGTTAGTATAAAAAGAAAATGATGACAGAACTACACACGAGTAGGTTCATGTCTGATGATCAAAATGTATAAAAACTGTTAATAAGCCTCTGATTCTAAGGAAGCTGAGGGTGTTTGAGAACATGGTGTTGAGGAGAATATTTGGCCCTAGGAGGGACGAGGTATCAGGGGAGTGGAGGAGATTGCATAATGAGGAGCTAAATGATTTGTACTCCTCACCCAATATTGTGCAGGTGATAAAATCAAGAAGAATGAGATGGGCTGGGCAAGTGGCGCGTATGGGTGAGGAGAGGGGGGTGTATAGGGTCTTCGTGGGGAAGCCGGAGGGAAGGAGACCACTGGGGAGACCTAGGCGTAGATGGGTGGATAATATTAGGATGGATCTCCACGAGGTGGGATGTGGGTATATGGACTGGAATGGGCTGGTCTAGGATAGAGACAGGTGGCGAACGCTTTTGAGTGTGGTAATGAACCTTCGGGTTCTGTGAAATGTGGGGAATTTCTTGACTAGCTGCAAACCAGTTAGCTTCTCAAGAAGGACTCTGCACCATGGAATAAGTAAGTAAGCCTCTGATTCTACAAAATGTGTAGAATCAAAGCAGATAAACAACTGTTAGCTCTTGAAGAAGAATGGTTCATGAAGTAAGTAACTCTGCTAATCACTGAAAATTCAAGTGCGGTCCCTCACAAGGAAATGAGTCTGGAAAAGGCCAGCAATTAAAGCATACAAGATTTTTCCCCACAATGTGAAAACCTATTCCAATGTTTCCGGAAAAATTCAACACATTTGGCTTATAATATGGGAAAAGTCTTAAACAGGTAAACCTAGAATTCACATGCCCTGTACCAGAATATACTCCACATCAATTCAACATTAAATGCTTCTTTTCTGCCACCAAGCCACATTTCAAGTTTTACTTCCAATACTCATTTGGACACAATCTAGAAACATTAGAGTTATTTTGACAAGCATAAACGGTAGATGAAGAGCCTGCTCTTGCCACAAGTATTCCATAAATATCAAATCTACATTACTATATTCTAAGCTGTTACAGTCACAACACACTCCATTAAACCCATGCTGAATAGTGACATAAATTACACTTGGAATGTGACATCATTTTTTACCCACATATTTCCACAGATTAACACTGAGTTCCTTGTATGTACTTCTGAACCATGGTGCAAACCACCCTGAAAAATGAATGTTAATCATATGCAAAAATTTTGGTACTAAATTATTTTGACTTCTTTGGTGGAAAAGTTTCTTAAGCCAGGAAATCTCAAGTGGGTGTTACTGTAACACTACGAAATTGAAGATGCCAAAGACTTGTCAAAATAATGAATTTCATTATAAGCAATACTCATTCTGTCACAGTCCCACTGTATATTATTTTCTTATGAAACCACTATTATTTACACAAATGTAACTTACAAATCCTGCAACCAGCAGTCCACCCATTGTTCCTTGTGTACCAATGGAAGCCATCGCCATCCTTGCAGCCACTCTTGACCAGTCTTCATTATTATTTCCAGGCAAATTTATGTGCATAACATCCACATTTTCTGATGGTGACATCAAATCACGTGGAATCTATAAAGTAATATCATATTTATTACCAATTTCCTCATGAAACATGCAATAAAAGATACAAGGTAAAACAGTTCTGAGATTTATGCTATGGGGAAGACACACATAAAATAAGAAGAAAACTGTTTTTTTATTTTCCTTCCAAGTAATCTCCCTTGACTGCAACATACTTCTTTCTACTGACTGCATGAAACAGCCATCACACATCCACAGGAAGTATATTTAATTCACAGGTTACCTTCTTCTTCAAGTTCTCAACATTGTGGAATCTTCACCTGAAATTCAATTTCACATTAGGAAATGGAAAGAAGTTGGTTGGTGCTGGGTCAAGTGAATAAAGTGGATGGCTGAACAGCACACCGCAATTCAACATGAA
>Ga0123355_10014540_pt1 | contig 12318 bp, 13 predicted proteins | sample TergutEmb28metaG_3_FD_89872 | JGI IMG/M metagenome (GOLD analysis project Ga0123355, IMG submission 89872) | Embiratermes neotenicus P1 segment gut microbial communities from Petit-Saut dam, French Guiana - Emb289 P1 | ecosystem: Host-associated > Arthropoda: Insects > Digestive system > Gut ...
GCTCGCCGATTCTTACAGCTTGGATGAAGTTGTCGTATGCTTCTTGGTTGTTTTCGCTGTAGATTTGAATCCAGCCGCTGTCCCTAGCGCCCATGGAATCGGAATGGTCGCAGTGGATGTTGATTGGGCCGGATAGTGCGCGGTTGATTGTGGCCATGGTTATTGGCAGCCTATAAGAAGAAGCGATATACAGCATCTCCCACATAAGTGCAAGACCCTGGGCGCTGGTGGCTGTCATGGAGCGGCCACCGGCTGCTTGTGCACCGATACATGCGCTCATTGCGCTATGCTCGGATTCTACTGCTACAAACTCCGTGTCAACAAGGCCGTCGGCGGCGTAGGTTGAGAAATACTGGGGTACTTCTGTTGATGGTGTAATGGGGTAAGCCGCTACAACATCTGGGTTTATCTGCTTCATTGCAATGGAAACTGCCTCATTGCCGCTTAATTTATCTCTTATCGCCATTATGCATCCTCGCTTTCTATTGCTTTGAAGGGGCATATTGCCTTACATATTAAACAGCCCTTGCAATAATCTAAATCAAAACCTTCGATGTTGCCTTCTTTGTTTACCGGAATGGAGGAATCTGGGCAAACCAGAACGCAAAGCATACATTGCTTACATTTCTCCTCTATCCATACTGGCTGGTGGCTTCTCCAGTCGCCGGTTTGGAATTCTGCAGCATTGCCTGCTTTGAATACGTGGCTGCCGTGGGTCATTTCTTGCCATGTTTGGGTTGCTTTAGTTTTGCCTATATTCATACGCCTTTAACCTCCAATACTGCACGCTTAATGGCTTTCATGTTGCCGTCTATTACATGGGGCTTGTCTGAAAACTTGCTTTGAAGGGATTGCTCCATGTCTTGGATGAAGGCTTGGTCGGACATAACGCCGGATACTTTTATGATTGCCGCAAGCATTGGCGTGTTGGGGATATTGCGGCCTATGCATTCTTCTGAAATGGCCCTTGCATCAATTGTACACACACGCCCTTTGTACCCTTCCAGGCTTGGCTTGATTTCCTCAGGGGATTTGGACGTATTTACCACAATTGCGCCATCCTCTTTAAGTCCTGCGGTTACATCCACGCAATCCAGGAGTGTTTCGTCGATTACAACAACAAAGTTGGGCTCGTAGATATTGCTGTGAACCCTGATTCTTTCATCAGAGATTCTGTTGAATGCGGCGATGGGTGCACCCATGCGCTCTGGGCCGTATTCGGGAAACCCCTGAACGTACTTGCCTGTGTTAAAGGCTGCTGCGGCAAGCAACTCGGATGCGGTTTTTGCACCTTGTCCGCCTCTGCCGTGCCAGCGCACTTCCACAACTTTTGACATTTTGCTTCCTCCTATTATAGCTTTATATAATTGTCGGTATGCGACATGGTTTGTCACGATATCCGCATATTATTCCTACTAAACTTGTCCAAATTAAGGTTTGTTATGCAAAATAATTTGTGTTTTTGTTGAAATATCTTTGTTGCCTATTCACACAAACTTTATTATACGCAATGGATTTTGTTTCGTAAACCATACGTGTGTTCTTATGCCGTGAGAATAGTGGCGTTGATATTGTAATGCGAACATGAATCGAATTGCCTGTGGTATCACAATCCAAAGCCCCGCACGGGCGGGCAAGAGCTTGTTTTGGCGCTAGGTTCCGGCTGATGCACGGCAGCCTCAGGGGAGGGAAAATGCCATTTTCTTGCGGATTAGACAAATTAATTCGAAAACAGTCCCGCCTGTCGCCGAAAACCCCGTAGAAGCGTTCGGGATTTTCGGCTCGGACGGGACTGTTTCTCATTGAATTTGCCGACCCGCAAAAATGGCGTTTTCCCAACCCCTGAGTCTACCGTGCGCCTGCACAGACGCGCCAAAACAAGCTCTTGCCCGCCCGCGCTTTGCTTTCGCTTACTATGTTTAGTGCGGAAACCGTTTGCGTAGGATTTGCTACAAACTTAAAACAAACTAAGTCTTTTTCTCTTTAATTCCCCTCGCCAGGGGTGTAGCAGGGGCAGGGCGGTGGGTTCTTCGCCGCTGTTGCGAAGGCGTCCGATAGACTCAGGCGCAAGGAAAAACGCCATTTATGCGGATGATAATCCGCAAATAAATGGCATTTTTCCAAGCCTGAGGCTGTCGGGCATCAGCCGTAGCTTGCGGCGAAGAGCCCACCGCCCTGCCCCTGCGGGGCTTTTAGTTTACATTTGGTGGTAAAGGCGTATAATAGGGCAAATCTTAGAATCTTGTGTAGGCTGCGGGTTCTTTATAAGGAGAGGTGCATCATGGCAAGCTGTATTTTTTGTTCAATTGTTGAAGGCCGTATCCCGGCATATAAGGTTTATGAAGACCGATATTGTGTCGCCATTATGGACCGATACCCCAGTGGCAAAGGGCATGTGCTTATATTGCCAAAACGGCATGTGGAAGATATATATGGTCTTGACCAGGAAGAGGCCGGTCAGATACTGCTTATTGCTCAAATGATTGCTGCAAAAATGCGGGATGTTTTGGGGATGAGCGGGTTGAATCTGCTGCAGAATAATGGAAAGGCTGCGGGGCAGGTGATTGATCATTTCCACTTGCACCTGATACCGCGATATGAGAATGATGGCATACAAATATCCCCAAAGCCCACTGACCCGCCTCTTGAGGAGTTGGAGCGGATTGCAGGGTTATTGAAAATAGGTTGATGAAAAAATATATAACATGGAAGGACTATAAATCATGAGTAACATATTCCAAGAATTACAAAGTAGGGGCTATATCGCCCAAACCAGCCATCCAGATGAACTGGAAGCCTTGTTTGCCAACGAGAGTGTTACGTTTTACTGTGGGTTTGATATCACGGCAGACAGCCTTCATGCTGGGCATCTTATGCCCATGATGATGATGGTACACTTGCAAAAGGCAGGTCATCGGCCCCTTATTGTTATAGGCGGCGGTACAACAATGATTGGTGACCCAAGCGGCAAGACAGAAATGCGTAGCATCCTCACTAAAGAAACAATTGATATGTACAAAAAAGGTATACGGCCTCAGCTTGAGAAGCTGTTTGATTTTGGCGAGGGTAAGGCCTTGATGCTGGACAATGCGGACTGGTTACTGAAGCTTAACTATATAGATTTCCTGCGGGAGATAGGGGCGCATTTTTCTGTGAACCGGATGCTAACTGCCGAAACCTATCGTGCCCGGTTGGAGCGCCCCGACGGCGGCCTTAGCTTTATAGAGCTTAACTATATGATAATCCAAAGCTTTGACTTCCTGGCCCTAAACCGGGAGTACGGCTGCAAGGTGCAGATTGGTGGAGATGACCAGTGGTCTAATATCCTAAGCGGTGCTGACTTGATTCGCCGGGTTGACCGGAAGCAGGCCTACGCCATGACTATCCCTCTGCTGGTAAATGCTGACGGCAAAAAGATGGGTAAAACCGAGTCCGGTGCTGTGTGGCTTGATCCTAACCGCACCAGCCCATACGAATTTTATCAGTACTGGCGCAATACCCAGGATTCTGATGTGAAAAATTACTTGGCGAAGCTTACCTTGCTGCCCATGGATGAAGTGGAACGCTTGGGTAGTGCCGAAGGTAGTGCGATAAACGAATCCAAAAAGGTGCTGGCTTATGAAATAACAAAGCTGATACACGGCGAAGCCGCTGCAGATGAAGCCGCCAAGTCTGCCCAGGCCTTGTTTAGCGGGGGAGGGGATAACAGTGCTATGCCCACGACAGAGGTGTCCGAGGCCGACTTGCAAGCCGGGATACAGATCCTTGATGCCCTGACCCTGACAAAACTATGCCCTTCTAAGTCGGATGCCCGGCGGATGGTGCAGCAGGGTGGTGTAACTGTCAATGGCGAGAAAGTGCCTGATATAGAGCACAAGTTACAGCTCAGTGATTTGCAGGATGGCAAAATTATCATCCGCAAGGGGAAGAAGGATTTTCATGCGATAAAGCTGGGGTAATCAGCTGTATTGGCCCATACCGGCGGCTTTAAGCCGTTTTCCGGCGAAGCTTGAGTTGATTGTCTATAATAGCTATTTTGAGCCTATGTTGGCTATACGAGAAAGCAGTTGAGCAAATTTGCCCGGCTGCTTTTTTTTGCTTGTAGCTGGTTGCGGGGCAATGTCTATTACGATGCATGTCACATTGTCTTTGCCGCCGCACTCAATGGCCTCCTCTACCAGCATCCTTGCAGCATCGTGTATTGGGGTGGTTTTGAGTATTTCTTCTATTTTTTCATCTGTCACCATGTCTGTAAGGCCGTCTGTGCAGATTAATATGCGCCGGACTTCTGTCATGTCTAGTGACTGAAATGGTTCCGCTTCTATTATCATTTCATCTTCAAAAATGCCAAGGTAGCGTGTTAGCTTATTGCGGTCGCGGTCATGGCGTGCCTGTTCTTTTGTTATTATGCCCATGCTGACTTTTTGTTCTGCCATGGTGTGATCATTTGAGACTTGGATCAACTTGTCATTGCTAAGCTCATATATACGTGAGTCGCCTATGCCATAGAGCTTTACTTCATTGCCTGCTAATACAACAAGGGCAATGGTTGTGCCCATACGGACAGACTTCTCTCGCATTTTGGCACAGATTGTGTCGTTGGCTTTTGTTATATATTCCTGTACGAGGCTGTCAATTACGAGGCTATCAATTTTGTTGGAGTTTTTTGGGGGGATGGTTGTATCTGGATTGTTTTTATTGACAGCTTTATTGGAGTGGGGGGCTGAAGGGGTTTTACTTGAGATGCTTTCAGGGATGTTCTTTAGCGTGGCCTCTAACTCAGTAATGCCTTTTGCGACTGTATATGAAGCAAACTCGCCATCCTCGTGGCCGCCCATGCCATCGCACACCGCAAAAATACATGGCAAAACGGTTTCGTCAGACAGCGTAAAAATAGCGTTATTGGTTCTTATAAGATGGGTTAGATTGTCAGCATCATTATCTTCGCTGCGGAAAATCGAATGCTTTGCATCATCATCGCTGTGGAAAACTGAACGCCCCGCTTGTGGCTCAATAATCTTACCCATACAAAAAAGATTATCCTCGTTGTTCTCGCGGACATTGCCTGTGTGAGACATTGCAGAAAAAGTGATGGTATGCTTCATATTAATCCACCTGTCGAAAATGTGAGGATGAGATGCCGTTAGTCAGCCGTCATGCCGGGTTGTTGCGCAAATAAGCTGTAAATTGCTATCCCTTTAATATATATACCCGGCAGGCCTGCCCCGCAGGCCAATAAAATCATCATAGCTCATGGTGTCAATTGCGCCGCAGACCCTTGGGGGGAAGTTTCCTTCAGAAAAACTTATCATAAGATTGCCGGTTTCGTTCCTGAAAACATCCTCGATAAATACCACATGGCCCCACCCGCCGCCGGTAAACACCGCAACGCTGTTTGTGCGCACCTCGTAACCTGTGGCTCTTCCGCTTGCCCTTGCTTGGGTAAGCCATAGGCCTGCGTTGCCGGTGACGCCGGTAAGCCTGTTCCCGGTTCTTTCCATGTACCTGCCGTAGGCGAAAAAGGTGCAGTTTATCCTTCCGGTGTCAAAGAAGTACCTGTATGGGAATATGTTTGTTGGGCGTGTGTAAAAGTTAGAGTTTAAGTTGGCGGCTACTATGCTTGCAGCCCCATTGCCAATTGCACCAACCGGTGCATCGGTGGTACTGCCTGGCCCAGACTGAGGCCTTTGCCTGGCTTCCTCTCTTTGTCTCGCTTCGGCTTCGCGCTGCTTTTCTTCGGCAAGACGCCGGTCGGCTTCTTCAAGGGTGTTGATTGCAAAGCCCAGGTTTTCTATATATGTGTTCATTATGTCTGTGATAATTACGGCGTTTTTTCTTGTGTTTGCCAGGCGGTTGGTAAAAGCAGCAGGGACTTCTCCGCTCCAAAGGGATTGTATCTCGTCTAAGTAATTGTTTAAGCTGCTGGTTATGGCAAATTGATGATGGTTTAGACCGTCCAATTGGCTTTGTATTGCACGAGCTTCATCTGGCCTTAGCATTAATTGAGCCATTTTTTCCTCCTACTTGCCCATCATGGGTGATTCCATCACCAACCGGGCAAAAAACTTTTGTCGGTATCATCAAAACCGGAAAACTTTTATCAGTATCATCAAAACTGGAATAGCAACCTCAGTTTTTGTACTAATTCCCTCTCAACTCAGCGCTGCCCATGCCAGTGAGGGTCTTGCTTTGCCCGCTTTCAAACTCTGACGCGCTGTCGCGTAGAAGTGCCGAAAGCCTATCCATAAACCCGGCCATCCTGTCGGCATTTCCTCTTACTAGATTTACTTCATTGGTTACTGCGTGTCGCTCGTTTACGGTCCAGTTTTGATGGTTGCGGGCTTTGTTGACCTTGGCAGACGCGCTTTCTAATAGCGCTGAGGCCGCTCTTACCCTGACGGCAAAGTCACGGAGGGTGGCTGTATCTACCTTTATGTCTGTTACTATGCTTGCCATATCTTCACCTTCTTTTATCCGTTTAGACGGGGATCACTTAATAGTCGGCTAACTTTATTGTCCCAGTTATTAACATGCCCGGTAAAGGCCCACATCTCGCTAAGAAGACTCTCCAGGTCTGTTAGGTAGGCTAGGATATCTGCGTGGCTTGCTATAAATTTGTCCATGAATATCCTTTGAGCCTCGTCTTGCCAGACAGATTCTAGACTTTTTGCGGTTTTTTCTATATCGGCAAAAACATCCCTAATCCGCGGCAAAGCGCCTAGTGCACTGGCCGGGCGCTTATTGCTGCCTATGGCGTCTTGTAAACTTCTGGTTTGCATTGTTAGTCTTGCCATCTTGCCCTCCTACATCAAGCCGCTTGCTGCAATGTCGGCCTCTCTATATGTGTTTGATATGTTACGAAGCATTATCATTGCGTTACCGACTCTGCCCAATTGTGTGTCAATTTGGCTGATAAAGCCGTTTATCAGCTCTACACACTGAATGGCCCCCTGGCCCTGCCAAGACGCCTGAATATCGTTTCGTAAGCTAACCAAATTCCGCCTTGCATCTTGAAGGTCGTTTCGGCCCTCACGCAGGTGGTCTGTATCAATTTCGGCATCTCTTGTGTTTATCACTATTCGCATTTTTGCCTCCAAGGGTCATGGGGAACGCTTGCGTTCCCATTTAGTTTTCGTCTTCCAGTTCCAAAATTACACGTCTGTGGAAATCCTCATACTTGGATGCGGCAAAGCGTAGCTTTCCACCCAAGCTGTGTATGCGATAAACCAAATCATCAGCTTTACGGCTTATATTGTCGACGCCGTGGATTAAGTCGGTAGATATGAGCTGGGCCCGGATTGTGTTAATCCCTGCCACTATATCTTCTGCGGTAAATGCCAGCCTCTCGTATCTAAGGGCGGCATCCCACAGGTCATCTGTGTTTACTTTTATTGTCCGGGACATATCTCACCGCCTTTTTGCCGATGTATTAAGAAGTGGCAATATCCCTCGCCATCCCAGGTCAGGCCTAGGATGACGAGGCTGATATTTGCAGGATAGCCGGCTATTACATCTGGGCCATTTTGGATTTTACTGTTGCCTCTGCGGTACGCATTTCACCTGCGGCAACTACCATACGCCTGCGGAAGCTTTCCACATCTGATTCAAATTGCCTAAAGGCCGCATCGTTAGACTGGAAGCTTTGTACAAAGGCTCTGTTTGCCTCGCCTTCCCATTCGGCGGCTACGGCGTCTATCAGGCTTTTGATATTGCCGTAAATCTGTGCATGTTGGTCCTTGAGGCTGTTTAGCTGGTTTGCTTGCTGCTCCAATGTGTCTGGGGTGATTCTGATTTTTGCCATTTTTATGGCTCCCTTCTTTTTATGTTTTTTGCTTATGTTTTCTGACATGCTTATTATAGCAATTGGTTTCGTGCATACAATAGATTTTACATAATCGGCTGGATTTTTGCGGAAAATGGTATTTGGTATAGGGTTCTAGTTATGAAACATTCTACGGATACTATGTGCCCCAAAGGGCCCCGGCTCAAACCCTTGCCACCCGCTGCCTACGGCCCAAATGTCTGTGGTCTGGTTTATCCAGATTGCAGGCATGTACTCTATAAGCGCTTCCTGTGCATTAATAAACACATCTCTGCGGGCGCTTGGGCTTTGGTGGGCTATATCCCAAAAAACCTCAATCCATAAGTCTATCCTGGGACTTGAGAATCTTGAGAAAGATGTATGGTTATTCGGGTAGTCTGTGTGGAATCTAAGCAAATGATCAAGCGGGTTGCTGCTATATACACCACCAATAGACATATCAAAATCTCCGATAATAAGTCTATCTTGCAAATCGTGCCCCTGGAGGCCGTAATGTGCGACATCAAAACCGATGTTCCCGAGATGATAGCTTATGGCATTGGCTATTATAACGTGGCTTTCGCTCCATACATTGAATACAATGTGTAATCTCTTATCTAAACCCAAGCGTTCCCAGGTTTCATGTAAAACATCCGCTGCTGTCTCGGGCGCAAAGAGTATTGGCCAAAAATCGTGTTGAGGCATATCGTACCATCCGCCCGGGGGTACTGGCCCAACGGCTGGTATTGCCGCAATGTTGCCATCTAATTGCCAAAGAATATCACTCAAGCCAATAATACTCGCAATTGCCCAGCGCACCGTTGCGTCATTAAAGGGTGCGTTTTGGTGATTAAACTCTATAATGTTGGCAATGCCTTGAGTTGGGATTACAAAAGTATTGACTGGCGTGTGATTATAGTTTTGTTCAAACCACTCTTTCCAGTCGCGAGCTACTCGGCTGGCAAGGTCTGCTTGCCTGTAATAAAGGGCGCTTGCCCGCTCCCATGGGTCGTGGATGATGTTTATGGTTATTTTTTCCAGTAATGGGGGGTTACCATGATATTGGTCAAACCTTATCAGTTCAATGAAATTGTGATCACCTATTCCCGACACCATAAAGGGCCCTGTGCCTATTGGGTGCAGCCAATCATTTGCCGCTATTGCTAGCTGGTTTTCGGGGGTATTTCTGATGATTGAGGCAGATGGGTGGGCAAGTTGAGTAAAAAATAAGTCTATGCAATACCCAGGATGGATGACCAGCTCGTAATCCCCAAGTACCTCTATGCGTGTATCCTTGCCGAAGGCTATGCGTAGGCTAAATGCGATATCATCGGCAGTAAGCCTATGGCCATCGTGAAACAGTATCCCTTCTCTGACATGCAGAAGAAGTTCTCCGCCTTCATCGGGATAAGGATAAGACTGATGTGACCACCCCCGTAAGATGCAACCCATATCCAGATTGTTATCAGCATCTATATAGAAAAGCCGACAGAAAACCAAGTCTATAAGCGGCGCACACCGTTCTGAGGACAATTGCGGGGCCCCAAAGCTGTGCGGGAATTGACTATGTGCCCAAATAAGATGCCTTGGGTTGCCGCTTGCAGGCCTTGCGGCTTCATGGGTAGTGGCATTACTGCTGCCAGTATTGTTATTATCCCAAGTCTGATGATTGCCAGCATTGCCTCGTGGCCGCCAGATATGATTTTCTAGCATTGGTGTTGCAATCGCGGATATAAGCACAAAAGCAGCAGTAAGCCCAACTGCCAGCCATATAGTGTTTTTAGCGCCACCATCTCGGAAGGCCATAACATATGCCTTGGGGTGCAAGCAGGCCAGGGCGTGCAGTGCAATAGCTGCTAATAATAGCGCCATAAGGAGTAAAATCATATCTAATATTGTCATGGAGTGGGAGTGAATCAGAACAAAATAAATTATCGATTCTATTATTTCAAAGATAAGCAATGCCGGTATAAGTGCAACACCGAAACATACATGGATCCTCTTGTCACTGCGTAATAAAAGGGCAAGAAGGGGCAGGGTAAGTGCATATATCGCCGCAGTGGGTATGACAATCACATGCACATTCCCACTCGCAGCACTGAGGTAAGCAGTCACGACCCCTACAATAGCAATAAATGCTACAGAAACACTCCATACTGTGTATTTCTTAGGTGATGCATTCTTGGCAATCAGGATAGATGAAATAATCACAAAAAGATGTATCTGGTCATAGCTTGGTGCACGCCACACGAAAAAAATAGGCAAAATTATTGAAAACCAAATCATCAGTGCGGCGCTTGTCAGGATGTAGGCATTGATATATTTCCCATTGCGGCCGTCTGACAAACCACGGTAATTTCTAAATACATTGACTAGGTGCACGGCTAGAGAAGTAAGCACTATGACACCGCTAAGAATAAATATGTTCATCAATACACCTCGCTAATTTTATGGCAAAGACGTACTTCACGGCAGTCTAGATAATTTTGCACCTAGGATCCGCAGCCCCAGTACCCAGTAATGAAACAATAAATAACCCCGCTGCGGGAAAAAGAATATTTTAGTTAGCGTTGCTAGGAAATGCCAAAGCAAAAGCCTTAGGGTGCAAGCAGGCCAATGCATGTAATGTGACAAACAATAGCGTCAACCCTGCAAATGCCCAAAAAATAAACCAATTACCCCAGTCATACCACGCAGTGTGCATTAACATGCCAAGTACAGCTAGCGCTGATAAAATTACAACACCACACCGCACAACGACCCTTTTGCTGCTACGCAAAAACAAAGCAGTAAAAGGTAAAGCAACAGCATGTAGCGCGGCTATCGGCAGATATCGATTAATCCGCGTTCCCCACATAATGTTATGGTAACCATTGACTCCCATCGCAACCGCAATAATGGCCGCAATAACCGCAATAATAGCGGTAGTACTCACCCAAACTACACAAGTCTTTTCCGATGCATGTCTGGCCACTAAGATAGATGAAATAATCACAAAAAAAGACCGCATATCCAATATCCTAATAAGCCCCGGAAAAAATAAAGGCATAATTATTGAAAACCAAACCACCATAGTAATGCTTATCAAGACATTGGCATTGATTATTTTTTTATTCTTTCCATCGGCTAAAACCTGGTAATTTCTAAATGCGTCGGCCAGGTGTGCTCCAATAATAAGCATTATGATGATGCTGGGAAAATAATATAATATCATCGCCACACCTCACTACATATAAAATGTAATCATGACGAGTAATAGTATAAAAAAGATTATCCCGCTTACCTTAGCTGTAATATTTAGCCAAGACGGCACAACAAAATCTTCTTCATCCACGGTAGTGGTTTCGGTGCGTTTGGCATCAGGTGTATAAGTTTCGAGTTTGGAGCTTTTGATTGAAGCCTGCCATTTGTTGTCTGAGGTATCTTCGTATACACCCTCGGTGTCCTTGCGGTATGTGTCTTTCTTCGCAGACGCTGGATTGCCTGCAAATACACCCATAGTTGTATCTGTAGCGGTATCTGAGAACACCCCCATGGTTTCGTCTGTAGCGGTATCTGAGAATACCCCCATGGTTTCGTCCGTAGCGGTATCTGAAAACACCCCCATAGTTTCATCTGTTGTATTATCCGCAAATGCGCTCCCGGACTTAGATATTGGCGTATCCGCAAAAACACCTTCGGTAACTCCTGTGCCATCGTCATCACGCCGAGCATTATACCCAGTGCCACCATATACACCGGCAGCATCTTTGCCTGGAGTAGTATCCTGCTTACCTATGCCTGTATCCACTACTTGCGGTACTTCCTGGGGTGCAGCCCTATTAATAAGCGTAGGTGCATAACTCCTTCCACCAACAAGGGCCTCCAGGGCCTCTCTCATCTCTGTTGGTGTAGCAAATCTTTGGCTGCGGTCGTATGCGCAGGCTTTTTGCACAATTTCACTAAGCGCTGGGTCTAAGCCGCTAATTGCCGGTATAGCTTCCCCCCTCATCCGCCGCTGTAGGGCGCTATCTCTGTCCCGTGGTGTAATGGGGGTTGGAAAGTCTGGCAAAAACGGTGTGCGGTTCTGATTAAGGAAGCGGTACATTACAAGGCCAAGGGAATACATATCCACGCTAGCGCCATAATCATCCCCCCTAAAAACCTCCGGAGCCATATAGGTATAGGTTCCTTTCTTAGAAAGGCCAGAGCTGGTGCGCTCTATCTGCCGGGCTATGCCAAAGTCCCCCAGCTTATAATCCCCGTACCGGGATATGAAAATATTATCGGGCTTTATATCCCGGTGAATAGTATTGTGTACGGCGCATAACTCCAAAGCCCGGCAGATATGTATGCCAAGCTTGATTACATCGTCATGAGAAAGAGGCTTATTGGTAACATGTTCTGTAAGGCTTGTTAAAAGCTCCATCCTTATAAGAATATCCCAGCCAATTTGCCCCGATTTTTCTATTACCTTGTGGTCTTCGAAGCTTACGATGTTGGAGTTGCCTCTAAACTCGCTCATCAGGTCAATTTCC
>Ga0123355_10014541_pt1 | contig 12317 bp, 13 predicted proteins | sample TergutEmb28metaG_3_FD_89872 | JGI IMG/M metagenome (GOLD analysis project Ga0123355, IMG submission 89872) | Embiratermes neotenicus P1 segment gut microbial communities from Petit-Saut dam, French Guiana - Emb289 P1 | ecosystem: Host-associated > Arthropoda: Insects > Digestive system > Gut ...
CCGGATTGCTGATCGAGGCGCTCGGTGGAGGATGGGACCGATCGAATCTTCCCGATTCGCCCCGAGTGTTGTGGAAAATTGGCAGTGAACGGCATAAATTTCGGAGGAACAAGCCATGAGTGAGAAACAAGTCTCTGCCACGCAGGCTGGAACAGTGTCTCCAGGTAACGAAGTCTCCGTGCATCGTCTCGGCTATGGCGCTATGCGCCTCACTGGCCCGGGCATTTGGGGCCCACCGAAAGACCGCAAAGGAGCGACGGCCGTTCTGCGGCGTGCCGTGGAACTCGGCGTGAATTTCATCGACACTGCTGACTCCTACGGGCCGCATGTCAGTGAAGAACTGATCGCAGAAGCATTGCACCCGTATCCGTCTGACCTGGTGATTGCTACCAAGGGCGGGTGGGAGCGCCCCGGGCCAAATCAGTGGACGCACAATGCAACGCCCGATCATCTTCGGAAAGCGGTCGAGGGAAGCCTGAAGAGACTGCGCCTCGAGCGCATTGACCTCTATCAGCTGCACGCTCCTGACAATGTGGTTTCTTTTGACGTTTCGGTTGAAACCTTAGCCGGACTAAAACGTGAGGGAAAAATCCGCATGGTTGGCTTGTCCAATGTCACGCAGGAGCACATCGAACGTGCTCGCCGAATCGTACCGATTGTCTCTGTCCAGAATCGTTACAGTTTCGCTGATCGCGAGTGGGACTACCTCGTCGGATATTGTGAGCGAAATGGGATCGTGTTCATTCCCTGGTTCCCGCTCGGTGCAGGACGCATCGCCGGTGAGATTCTGAACCGGGTCGCACAGGCCCATCATGCCAGCCCGACGCAAGTGGCCCTTGCCTGGCTCCTCGAGCGGTCGTCAGTGATGTTGCCGATCCCGGGAACATCCTCGATCGAGCATCTCGAGCAGAACGTGGCCGCGGCCGATCTCCGGCTGAAAGACGAAGAGTACGAAGAGTTGGCTGGTGTTCCGGAACTCGTCGCAACTCGTTAAGGCGGTGCCTTGAGGCGTGTATGAAAGCCGTTGTCTTCAACGGCCGATTTGCCCTTCCGCAAGCATTTATGCCAAGGACCGCTGACAGCACCGAAGCAGAGGACATTTTGTGCGCTGGGGTGGATTGGTTTTCCTTACCCAGCACTCCAGTGGACGAAATGGAGGTAGACTCGGGGCGTTATGATCCCCGGAGTGGAAACGGTTTCCGCGGTCACTTTTCAGGTGACGAACATGCGGGTGTCGGTCGAGTTCTATCGTGACGCGCTCGGCATGCAACTTATCTACGGGGGAGAAGACTCGCATTTCTCTTCGCTGCGGGCCAGAGAGGCCGAATCGGCAATCCTCAATTTGGAAAAAGGTCATCCCGGCAGGCGTTGGGGCAGGTTGATCCTGCATGTCACCGACGTGGATGCGTTCTGGACGCATCTGAAGGAAAAAGGCTTTGACCCGGAAACGCCGCGCAATGGAGCGTGGGGCGAACGTTATTTTCACATGCCAGACCCGGACGGGCACGAGCTGTCGTTTGCGCGACCCCTCCGATGAGCGCTACAACTGGTTGGCCAACAGCGCAATGTCTGTTTCAGCGGGAATGCGTAGTAGTCGTGATCCTGCCTTGCGGGCGGAGTGGCTACGGCTATTCCATGCGTTCTCTGTCAAAGGTCGGGAGATTCGGGGGTTGTGATTTTGGGATTGCAGCGTGAAGGCACCGCCCGAACGGGGTTCCAGGGGTTTTTACGCGCTCGAACGGACCACCCGGCAGCACGAGCCCCAAGTCAGGGGGTATCCTGATGCCGGACACTATTCTGGCTGATTACCGCCCTCGAATTTCGAGGGAACCTGCAATTGCTTTCGATACTCAAATCAAATGTCGAGCGGAGGCTCGCTGATGAGTGATCCTGTTTATAGGCCCCGGGTGGTTCTTCTGACGAGCATAGTCGTTGCCGTAATGTCGGTTTCGAGCGGGGAAACCTTCCCTGCGTTCTTCCGAGAGCCGCACTCAGCTCCTCGAGACCAGACCTTATCTGCCTCCGTTGTTCCCGCACTCCATAGCATTGTGGACTCAGCTCGTAATGCCGACCTTCGCTGGTCCGACTTTAGTCCCTACAAGATAGAGGTCGCCAAACTATACCAGTCGAACGGTTACTCTCTGCTTTGGGTTCAGAGTAACCGAGTCCGTCCCCAAGGGCTCGCCGTGATCACGCTGTTGCAAAATGCCAACGCTAAAGGACTTGACCCCGAAGATTACGACGGCTCGCGATGGCAGGACCGCCTCGTCAAGCTGAATCAAAAGCCGTCCGAACAAGATCTGGTCTCATTCGATACCGCGCTTACCGTCTCGGTGATGCGCTACATCCGTGCCATTCACTGCGGACGCGTCAATCCCACAGAATTCAAGTTTCAGCTCGATATGGGGGGGAAACAACTCCCGTTGGCCGAATTCATTCAGACTCAGGTTGTTAGTGCAGGCGATCCAGCCGCCGAAATCCAGAAGCTGGAACCGCCCTTCCTCGGTTACCGAAAACTGCTCGCGCTCTTGCCAGTCTATGAAGCATACGCAAAGCAAGATGACGGGCAGAAGCTGCCCACGATCACGAAGACTGTGCGCCCCGGCCAACCGTATCCCGGTCTGGCACGCCTGGGTCGATTTCTGCAAGTCATTGGCGACATTGCTCGAGACGTACAACTAAATCCGAACACAACAATCTATGAGGGGGCGCTCGTCGATGGCGTGAAGCATTACCAGGACAGACATGGGGAAACTCCCACCGGCAACCTTGACGTGCGTACCATCAATGAACTCAATACGCCTCCGGCGGCCCGCATTCGCCAGATCAAGCTGACGCTCGAACGGTGGCGCTGGGTTCCGCATTCCTTTCCGCAGCCGCCGGTGGTGGTGAACCTTCCCGAGTATCGTGTACGCGCAATGAACCCGGATGGCACCGTGGCCTTCTACAAGAACGTAATCATTGGGAAGGCCTACGGCCACAAGTCTCCGGTTTTCCAGAAAGAGATCCAGTACGTTGTCTTCCGTCCCTACTGGGAGGTGACTCCCAGCATTCAGCGCAACGAAATCGTGCCGCACATCGAGAAGGACCCGAACTACATCGCCGAGCATAATTTCGAGGTCGTCACGCCCAAAGGCGAGGTCGTAACCGACAATCGAGTGAGCCCGGAGGTCTTGGAAGGCATAAGGTCCCTCCGCCTGTTGGTGCGGCAAAAGCCCGGGGAAACCAATTCTTTGGGACTGGTGAAGATCATCTTCCCTAATCCGGAGAACGTGTATCTGCACGGCACCGACGCCCCGGAGTTGTTCTCGCAGGACGTCCGGGATTTCAGCCACGGATGCATTCGCGTCGAAAAGCCGGCGGACCTCGTTGCCTGGGTTTTGCGAAACAATCCTGGCTGGGATCTGGAACGGGTAAAAGCCACCATGAACGGCGAAAAAAACAATCTTCAGGTGAACCTGGTCACGCGAATTCCGGTTCTGATTGTCTACGGCACGGCTACGGTGAACGAGGAAAATCAGATTCGGTTTTTCGACGATATCTATGGTTATGACGCAGAACTCGAGAAAGCGTTGACCGCCGGTTATCCCTATGCCTGGTAAGACCCACCGAAGCGGGTCTTTCTTTCGCAGAAATCTGCGCTAGCCAAAACCGCGACTCCGCGACTTCCTCTGAATTCCGGTAATCGCCTCTCAACCGCGAGACCTAGCGAGGATCAAAGCCGAGTTCGGAAAGCGTGGGGCAGTCTGCGGAATCCCCGAGGCGAGCTGTCGGCGGACGGAAAAAGACCCGTCGATCGAGGCGGGCAACCGGTCTCCAAGCTTGCTCAGGTCCATCGGAGGCGATCCCCGGGCAGAATAGTGCGACCTTTGGCACGATTGGATCATCCATGATGACGTGACTCCGGGTGGGTCAAGTATCGGCCTAGTAGGAGACATGCCGGTAGAAGACATGAGCACAGCACCGATGATCGGGGGTGAAAGCCATAGCAAGCTCTACGATGCGGTAGTGCGCATCAGTGAAGCCCTCTGTGACTGCTGCGAGCCTGAGGAGTTGGCCAGGACTCTGGCGGATGGAATTGACGACTTTCTGCACTTTGACCACCTCTACCTTGTTGTGCTGAAAGAGAACTCCAAGGAAATCGAATGTCTGGTCTGGGGCAAGGGTGCCAGACCCCTGCCGGACCTGCCCATGGAAGAGCTGCCGTGGTGGCAGGCGATCAACAGCCAGGACCCGCTCCCAACTCGCGATTGGGATACGGAGGAGCGATTTCCGCGATTCAAGGAATGGGCGAAGAAAGTCGGCCTCGGCTCGGGCGTGCGGGTACCGCTGGCGACCCCGCATCGTCGATTGGGTATTTTCGGAATCAGCCGGGACACCGTGAATCCCTTCAGTGAAGAAGAAATAGGCTTCCTGCGGCTGATCGGACGTGTGGTTGCGTTCGCCCTTGATGACGGTTTGAACCTCAAGCGTGCACAGAGCGCCCAGGCATGCTTACAAACTCAAAACGACCGCCTGCAATTGCTTTTGAGCCTGACCAATCGAATCACATCGAATCTTCAGCTTCGGGAACTGTTGCGTGCCGTCGCGGCGAACATTCGCGAGGTCATGCAGTGTGATGCCGTTGCGGTTTCCCTCGTGGATTCGGCGTCAGGCACGTCCAAACTGTTTGTCCTTGATTTTCCTCAGGGCAAAGGCTTCATTCAGGAGGAGCGGGTTTTCACGATAACCGGCGCCGCCAAGCGCGTACTGGAGTCGTTGAAACCAGCAGTTGTTGACAAGGCCGATCCTTCCGAAACTTCTCCTGAAATCTACGATGCAGTGGTGGCCGAAGGCCTGAAGAGCACCTGTCTGATTCCCCTGATTAATCGGGATCGGGCGCTGGGAATTCTGACCATTGCACGGACGACTGAATCTGCTTTCACCCCACAGGACGTCGAATTCCTGACGCAAGCTGCGGGACAGATAGCGATAGCCATCGAAAATGCGTTGGCCTACCAGGAGATTTCGGAGCTTAAGGACAAGCTCGCGCAGGAAAAGCTCTATCTCGAAGAAGAAATCCGCAGCGAGATGAACTTTGAGAACATTGTTGGAAACAGTCCGACGCTAAAACACGTTCTGGAACTGGTTGAGACCGTCGCTCCGAACGACTCTACAGTCTTGCTCCTTGGCGAGACCGGTACGGGCAAGGAGTTGATTGCCCGGGCCATTCATGATCGCAGCCGCCGCAAGGACCGGACCTTTGTGAAACTGAACTGCGCGGCAATTCCGACTGGCCTGCTGGAAAGCGAGTTATTCGGACATGAGAAGGGAGCATTCACGGGAGCTATCGCGCAAAAAGTCGGTCGATTCGAGTTGGCTGATCTGGGCACACTCTTTTTGGACGAAGTGGGAGACATTCCGATTGAGATTCAACCGAAGTTGCTGCGAGCGTTGCAGGAGCGGGAGTTTGAGCGTCTGGGCAGCACACATACCCGCAAAGTGAATGTACGGCTGGTGGCGGCAACGAACCGCGATCTCGAAGAGATGATTGCGGACAAGGAATTTCGGAGTGATCTCTACTATCGCTTGAATGTATTCCCGATCCGCATACCACCCTTGCGCGAGCGCAAGGAAGATATTCCTCTTCTGGTGAGCTACTTTGTCCAAAAGTTTGCCAAGCAAATGCAGAAGAGGATCGAAGCCATCTCTCCACCGGTTATGAAGGGTCTCACGGCCTGGGACTGGCCTGGCAACATCCGGGAGCTGGAAAATTTCGTAGAGCGCGCCGTGATCCTGACGCGCGGCAGGTCGCTTGAGGTGCCGCTCGGGGAGCTTCGCCGATTAAACACCGCGGAACCCGCCGCTGCAGCGCGAGCTTCAAGTCAGGAAGACATTGCGCGAATTGTAAAGGAAACCCTTCACGCTCTCAACGGCAACAATGGGACCAGGACCTCTGCGGATGACCGCAGTCAGAAGCAGCGCGAAGAAATTGTGCGCACGCTTGCCGAAACCAAAGGGCGCGTTGGTGGCGCGGATGGCGCAGCTGCACGCATGGGCGTCAATCGGACTACGCTCCTGTCTCGAATAAAGAAGTTCGGCATCGATCCTGGGCAGTACGCTTGACCGGGACAACCTGATGTCGAGCGCAAAATCACTTCGTTGGTTGTGCTGCTCACCCACAGAATTCAGCCGCTCTTCCTCCGGTCAGGCTCGAAACCTCTTGCCCCTGTCTTGTGACTGCGTCTTTATTCCAACTTAGCGGAAGCCTACCAGATCGCCGCGAGAGGCGGGAGAGTGTCGAGATCGCGACAGCGACAGCGTTTGCGTCGCCTGATCGGTGAAATCGCCGAATCTTGCCCTCAGAAGGCTGTCAAGCGTGTTTTGACATCGGTCAACTATCGGCACCGGACTTCCATCACCGCTTGAAAACTCATCGGTTTACCGCTCGCCGGTTTGGCACCCGAGTTGCCCGCAACTGATGAAGACAGGGGTCATTCTCAGGACGGTGGTTGCCGGGTTCCGCACTCTGGTGTCCTTCGAAGGAAGCTTTTGAGGCTCCGCCCCAAAACAACACGGGTAAGCGGCAAGCAAACGCTTCCTGAGTGAGAAGAAAGGCAGTTGAAATGAAAAGCAAGCTTGTCATCATTGCTGTATGCATGGTTATTTCGTGCGTTGCGCTGTCTGCTACCGACGACGTCGAGGCGAAAGACCCAACCGGGGTCTTGCGGTCGTCTGTTTCTGACCATACGAATTCGAGTTCGACAATCACGAGTCGTGATGTTCAGCCCGTCGAGCAACAGGAACAATCTGAGGACTACGAGGGGGCAATGATCGCGATCACCCAGAGGTTCTCAGCCGCACTCGCGGCAATTGCCGACGCCGTGCAAGAGGGGGAAATCACGAGCGAACAGGGGAAGGAAAGGAGCGCCGACCTGTGTCAGTTGATGCACCTGCAGTTTGAACTGCTGAGCCTCTGGCGTCAAATCGAGCAAGAAGACCTGGCGCGGATACCCGACGCTCCAGCCAACCCCGCCCCGACACAGGACACCGAAATCGTGATGGTGGCTCCTCCGTTCTCGTCTCTCCAGCTGAATCCTTCGCTCGCTGAATATCTGGGCCTGACGCCCTCGCAGGTCGCAGCCATGGAACAGGTGATGGCGCGCGAACATGAGAGTCTGCGGCCGCTGAAGACACAGCTCAGCATCACGAGCGGGAAGCTGCTTGCGATCGGCGGTAATGCCATGAATGAAAAGGAGGTCAGAAGCCTGGCCCGGGCCGAGGCGGATCTACTGGTGAAACTGATCGTAGCCAACGCTCGCCTGCAGTCCAAAATCTATGGCGTTCTCACTCCGAACCAGCAGAAGAAACTCCGCGACCTCGTACGAACCGGGGGATCAACCAACAAAAAGGAAAGTCAGTCGCCAGCGGATTGACAAGATCAACGCAATTCGAAGCCGACTGCGGCATAAGTCCTGAGCGCCAGAGAATGCAGACTGAGGTCTGACAGCGCCCGCTGTCAAGCGGTATTCAGATGGATTGGGCTTTCGGTTAGCCGGCTCTCCGGGGTGGTCTTGCCCTATACGTTCAGCATCGCGGGGCTCGCCAGCGACCATCTTCCGTCCCCCGTCGATATCCTGTGTTCGTATCCGGGCGGAGGAATCATCGAATGCTTATTTTTTACATATTACGGCAGGCCAGGACGTGCCTGGACGGAATGAATTGGAGTAGAGCCTGTTCATGGATCAGGGTTGCGCATTCTCGCGGCAACGGTGGGATGACTAGCCGCACTTCAATACAGGTCATGTACAACTTCCGCTTGCAAGGGGGGAACGCAGTGCTGACTCGGCAACAAAAACGGGAATTCGGATTGTTGGCCGAATCCCCCCACTTCACTTCCCTTTCCCTTTTCGCTCTCTCAGACTCCCGTTCGAGCAACCGCGAGCACGTGCGGCCATCTCGGGCTTAGAAGTGGAACACGATGCCGGCCGAAGGCTGCGCCGTATGCGTCCAGGCATCCGTGTTCAAGCCGGCGATGTTGAAGTCGGGCGTCTTGTACACGTAGCCCCGATATTCTGCGCGCAATGAAATGCGTCTGGTCAATGCGTAGTCGCCGCCGGCGCCATAAACGAACGCGCCTTTGGCTTGCCACGTCGCGCCCCCAAAACTGGCCCCAGCATTGCCGGTCGGGTCAAACATCAAGGCTCCGCCCCCGGCAAGAGCATACGGTTGCAAGTGCAGAAAGCCGGGCAGTTTCACCACAGCTTCACCGGTGGCTTGGTGAACGTTGGACTGCACGCGCCCTAACCCGCTGCCGAAATAAATTTGCGTATTCCGGTCGTAGCCGTAGTTGGCTTCGGCGGCAAGCCACCGATTGATGTTGTACCGATAGCCGACCAGAAATCCGCCTGTCTCCGTGACACGGTCTCGAATGCCGTTGCCTGTACTGTCCTTGGTGAAAAACCCAGTGCCCTGGAGACTGATTTCCGACCGAGTTTCTTGCGCGACTGCACTCAAGGACTGTAATGCTATGGCGCCCGCGGCAGTCGCCACCGCCAGCTTTATGAAGTTTCTAAATTGCATGTATGCTCCTTATGTGTTCTGTTTGCGACGTTCCTTGCCCGGGTTTCTCGGGTGCCTGGGTTTCTCGGGCGGTAACGGTGCTGGTAGCGACGTTCATTGCCGCCAGAATCAGCACTTCCTGTAACGTGAAACCGCGGGTTGTGATTCTCCACATAACCCCTCACAAAGTACTTGGAAGCGCCGCAGCCCTTATTAAGGCAAGTGGAGTTCCAAACGGGGTGGAGCTGTACCACCGAGCAAAATCAGATGATTGGTGCAGACTTCGCTGACGTGGCACTGTCGACAGTCGAAAAGTGTCACGGGGTCATCGACATTGTCGTCGTTTTGGCAGGCTGAAGTGGGGGGTAAGAGAAACCGTCGCCGCGCAGTGATCGCAAGATACTATTTTTGCTCGGATCCGAAAGTGGCGGTTGGCTCACAATTCAGATCCGCGATCTGACCGCTCTCAATCCTTGTGGTTGCCCGACCGGATGTTCGCGGTCTACTGTCACGTTTCTGTCATTTCCGTTCGACACTTTCCACTCTCGACACTCCGGATCGGACTCACACTCTTAAATTCAAGCACTTAGCCAGGTTGGCGTTTGGCAAGGCTCTTGCCTTTATAGGGGGACGAGGATAAAGGTATGTCAATTTCCCTCCCCATACGTTCTGCAATCGGGCTCGCCATGGCAGTTGTTCTTTCGGTAACCATGCACGCACAGAGCGTTCAAGGTGCGGAAGCAAAGCCAGGAAAACTAGTAGGAACGGTCACCGATGTAAACAGCAGCCCCATACCCAACGCGACTGTTGTTCTTGATACAGCAGATGGCCATGATCCCCGTACGATCGTCACGCCCGAAAGCGGCTTTTTTGAGTTTAACGACGTAAAGCCGGAAGCCTCCTATCAGATCAAGGTCACAGCCCAGGATTTTGCGGCCTGGTCGTCGCCTGCCATCACGCTCGAACCCGGTCAGTTCAGGATCGTAGGTCCCATCCAACTGCGGATTCAGACTGAGCGCACAACGGTCGATGTCCATTACGATCCCGTGGAAGTTGCGACCGAGCAGTTTAAGGCAGAAGAAAAGCAGCGGATCTTCGGAATCATTCCAAACTTCTACGTTGCGTACGATTCGAATGCTGAGCCACTGTCGACGAAGCGCAAATTCGAACTCGCCCTCAAAGTGTCCGCTGATCCGGTGACTGGCGCCGGAGTCGCTTTCGTTTCTGCCTCCAGGCAAGCTGCGAATACTCCGAAATACGGCCAAGGCTGGGGAGCTTACGGAGAGCGATTTGGCTCCACTGCCGCCGATGGTTTTTCCGACATCCTGATCGGCGGCGCCATCCTGCCTTCGCTGTTGCACCAGGACCCGCGCTACTTCTATCAGGGAATTGGCACGACCGGCTCCCGAATCCGGCATGCGATGTTCAGTCCGTTTGTCGCCAAGGGGGACAACGGAAAGTGGCAGCCGAACTATTCGAGTGTAGGCGGGGACCTGGCATCATCGTCTCTGTCGAACCTTTACTACCCCCAGGCCAATCGTGGTGCCGGACTCGTGTTCGGAAATTTTGCGATTGGCACGGCTGAACGCATTGGCGCAAACATCGCTCAAGAGTTCCTTTTGGGCAGGTTCACCCGAAGGGGTGGACACATACAGTAAACGCAGGAGGACGAGACTCTCACGCGGGCCCGGTTTTACGCACCGTGACCCTGCCACGCCGGCCCGGGCTTTGATGCCCGGGCTCCTCCATTTTGCTCAGAAGTCAGAGAGCCCTTCGACAGTTTCAACTCTCAACACAGGTCGCCAAAAAATCACGTTGCTTCCCTTGCACTTAGAGCTCAGGAGATTTGGCAAACAGTTTGCGTGTGCCCCTACGTTATCGAAAGGACCAATGTTGAGAATCTCAACAATTGAAGGCCACACTGAGCGGCGGTTGATTGTGGAGGGAAAGCTGGTGGGCCCTTGGGCGGGAGAGTTAAGGAGTGCCTGGGAAAGGCTGAGTATGAACCTGCTCGACCGCAGACTCATTATCGATATGAGGCATGTAACGGCAATTAGTCAGGAAGGCGAAAACGTGTTGTTTGAGTTGATCCAGAAGGGAGTCAAGTTCCGCTGCCGCGGTGTATTCACGAAAGAAATTCTGAAGCAGGTTGCCCGCCGCGCTATCGGGAACCATGCGAAGGCGAAGAAATGAGGGAGGCGGCCCACAATCAAAGTCGCGGGAGCCAGCCAAATCCATACGCGACTCGCGAAGACTCCGTCGGGCTCTTTCACGAAGATATGAGCGGGCTTTACCAGCTTTCATTTCTTCTGACCGGAGACCACCAAAAGGCAGAAAAGTGCTTCGTAGCCGGTATCGAGGATTGTGTTAAGGAAAACCACGGGTTCCGGATGTGGGCTCGTTCGTGGGCGAAGCGCATTATTGTCGAAAACGCAATTCTTGAACTGAAGCCGCGTCCGAGCCTCCCTAATTTTTCTTCTGACGCGACTGTTTTCTCCGAGAAAGACGAGTCAAGCAGTTCCGGGAAGCCTTTCGATGTGGATGCGGTGTTAGGGCTTGGAGACTTCGAACGGTTTGTTTTCGTGCTGTCGGTTCTGGAGCACTATTCGCAGCACGAATGCGCGCTGCTTCTCGGCTGCTCGGATTTGCAGATTCGGGAAGGTCGCGTCCGTGCTCTTGAACAGCTGGCCGGCTCCAAGAGAGCGGTTTCTTTCGCGCAATAGCTTTTGAGGCGCTTTGGCACCACCACGTCCCTGGTTCCTGCAGATGGGGGGCGCAAGCGTCCCCGCTTACGTCGTAAGCAATGCGCGCAGGCCACACCGGCGGGAATGTCGGTCCGCCAAGAATTTCTTATCCTGGGATGATTCGGGTCGGCTCTTGTTTTTGATTTGCCAGCTGTCAATTCTGCTTTCAACAGTCTCGACCCTTTCTCCTCGGCTCGCTCTCGGCCGGGTTGAAGATCCATTGCGTTATGGCTCTCTTTGGTTTGGCAAGCACATTGCATGCAACCCTTCCGCGATGAGACATGGTGGTGGTCTCAATCATTGATTTCAATCAACGCCGGTTGTCCGTGGGCATCAAGCCGATCACTCCCTGGGCGGCCGATCTGAAGGAAGGCTAACGCATGTCAAACACGAATGCATACGTCGGGGCTGACGGACCTCGGGAAATTCCAAGCGGAGAAGGAACAACTCAGGCATTTGGGCGCATTTTATCCACCCGCCTCACCAACCTTTACAGAAAGGCCTACTGGATGCTCGGCAACGCCGCGGACGCCGAAGACGCGGTTCAGGACGCCCTTCTCGCCGCCTACGCACACTTACATCAGTTCAAGGGACAGTCGGACATGTCCACCTGGCTGACCGCCATTCTGCAAAATTGCGCCCGATTGCAACTGCGGAAGCGGCGACGTCACGTCGAGGTGCCTCTCGACGAACCAACCGGCGAAATGAAGGCACTTCCGATATCCGAGCTACTGGCAGATCCCAGGCCTGATCCCGAGCATGAATGTCAACATTTTGAGTCAACTACACGCTTGACCCGTTTTAGTACACAGCTCTCGCCCACTTTGCGCAGAACATTTCGGCTCCGTGATATTGAGGGTTTATCGGTCCGCGAAACTGCGCACATTTTGAAAGTACCTTGCGGTACTGTGAAGGCTCAGTCCTCACGTGCACGCAAAAGAATCAAGGAGCTGATGCTGGGCGCGAAAAGGCCGCGGTCTCAACGTCTGCCAAAGAGCCAACCACGAGCAGATAAAGTTCTGCTGTACTAGA
>Ga0123355_10014542_pt1 | contig 12315 bp, 10 predicted proteins | sample TergutEmb28metaG_3_FD_89872 | JGI IMG/M metagenome (GOLD analysis project Ga0123355, IMG submission 89872) | Embiratermes neotenicus P1 segment gut microbial communities from Petit-Saut dam, French Guiana - Emb289 P1 | ecosystem: Host-associated > Arthropoda: Insects > Digestive system > Gut ...
AGAGTCCTTCTTGAGAAGCTAACTGGTTTGCAGCTAGTCAAGAAATTCCCCGCATTTCACGGAACCCGAAGGTTCATTACCGCACTCATAAACGTCCGCCACCTGTCTCTATCCTGGGCCAGCACAATCCAGTCCATATACCCACATCCCACCTCCTGGAGATCCATCCTAATATTATCAACCCATCTACGCTTAGGTCTCCCCAGTGGTCTCCTTCCGTCCGGTTTCCCCAACAAAATCCTATACACCCCCCTCTCCTCACCCATACGCGCCACATGCCCAACCCAGCTCATTCTTCTCGATTCTATCACCCGCAAAATATTGGGTGAGGAGTACAAATCATTTAGCTCCTCGTTATGCAATCCCCTCCATTCCCCCGTTACCTCGTCCCTCCTAGGTCCAAATATTCTCCTCAACACCATGCTCTCAAACACCCTCAGCTTTGTAATATTTATTAATTTTTCACTGCCACAATGGCTGCACGAACGTGCCTCACAGTTACGTTATACGCACATTGCCGGTCTTGTTCCATTTATTGTTGCTATTCTTAGTGATTAATACACATTCAGATCAGTGCAATAGGATTGTTAGAGCGCGCGCATCGTGACACTTCTCCTGGGTGCACTGACCCTCACACTGAGATGCATAAGTGCTGACCTGCTGGCCTATACAATGTTCAGGCTGATGGGCTGTGCAAGTGGCGCGTATGGGTGAGGAGAGGGGGGTGTATAGGGTCTTGGTGAGGAAACCGGAGGGAAGGAGAGCACTGGGAAGACCTAGGCGTAGTTGGGTGGATAATATTAGGATGGAACTCCAGGAGGTGGGATGTGGGTATATGGACTGGATTGGGCTGGCCCAGGATAGAGACAAGTGGCAAAACTTGTGAGTGTGGTAATGAACCTTCGGGTTCCGTGAAATGCGGTGAATTTCTTGAATAGCTGCAAACCAGTTAGCTTCTCAAGAAGGACTCTGCACCACGGAGTAAGTAAGTAAACAAGCACAACGTTTCGAATACCAGTCCTATTTCCGCCTTCAGGCAAAACTGGGGCCTAATCCGAGATATAAAATGGGGAGAAAAAATGGCCCCTTAATTTAGGTTCTCCTGCCTGAAGACCGATCAAAGCCTGTTTAGATAAAATGCTTCTAAAAACCACAGGCTGAATAATAGTCAGGGTGTCTGAAGTTCGTCAGAAAACATACACAAATAAGGAATGGTGACCTCTAAAAGTGGGAAGTTCATCTTCGCCTGAAGAAAGACTTTCTCAGTAAAATTCGAAGTTAAGACAGCAGCAGCCGCCATGCTACGCTGTGTTCACTGAGAAACACATACCGATGTTTTGAAGAGTCGTTGTACCTTCCTTAACAAGGTCAAGTGGTCCAAGAGGAATGTGATACATCTGTTTGCAGGTGTATTTAGACTGCAATTGTTCTACATTTAGCCATTATGAATTTACTTCTTGTAGTGAAAGAGTTTTCAAAGAAAATTGTGAGTTAAAAGAAATGATATGAAAGAAGAAAGTGTTTCGTAATGTAGTGTGCTTAAATGTGTGAATGAACTTGTTTACTTCAACAGAGTTCCGGTACGTGTCGTTAGCCAGATCCAATGCGACCCGACCAGTTGCATAAAAAATAGTCATTTGGTGAAGGAGGAGAATTTTAAGTCATTTTAATTATCACACCAACTAATGCACTTATATAAAATTTCACATTAAAATATTTAAAATCGCTCCAACATGTTTCGATCCTAAGATCATCCTCAGGGAGCCTGGTTGTTCCTTGCTAAAGTCATTTTAAAAACACTAATTAATTAATACCCTTATATTAATCGGGTCCTCTGGCAACATGTCGTGTTGTTTAAGATTACGTCGTTGAGAATACGCCTGACTATAGGTGAGCGTAGTGTGTTACGTTGCGAGAGACTCTCGCGAGAGACTACGCACACCTATAGTCAGGCGTAAACTCAAAGACGTACCCTTACGCAACACGACATGCTGCCACAGCACCCTGTTAATGCAAGGAATTAATTAATGGGTGTTTTTAAAATGACTTTAGCAAGGAACAACGTGGCTCCCTGAGGATGATCTTAGGATCGAAACATGTTGGAGCTATTTTAAATGTTTTAATGTGAAATTTTATGTAAGTGCATTAGTTGGTGTGATAATTAAAGTGATTCTACGAAATGCACGGTGCAACAATAAAGATAAAAATTGAGTCATTCTTAAATTCCTGTATTAAGTTCCGAACGCACAGGCTTGTTTGAAATTAAGTTAAGGTAATTAATTCAAGCTGTTTCATACTTCTTTGTGTTGTAGAAGTTAATAAAGGAACAACAATAATACACTGATGGACACAGGTTTTGATCACCCAGTCAGATGTGCTTCAGACGGCTGCCAATTCGTTCGATTTGGTGTGTTACATAAAACAGCAGATCTTGTTTGGCTTGCCTTGAGAAACACACACACACACATATATATATATATATATATATGTTTAAATCTGCATAATAAATAACTAGAGCTCGTTTACCCTTGGGAAAATTAAAGAGCGTGTTTCACATGGATTCCGCTTCGATGTTTATTCTTCTCCTTTCCACGCGTGTAATAAGAATATCTTCTCTTTCACCAGATCATGAATACAGACATTGAGTTCTTTGTTGGGTTGTACATCAGGCCGGTAATAGACGCACAAGCATCTTAGAATTCGTGATTTTTGAAAGAAAAAAATAGATGGTTGCTGACACTCAAGGTTATACATAGCTCTGCGCAAAATGGTTGCAACATTATCGTCATGAATTCATTGGTTTTCAGTTCGATATTTGTTACATATCTCAGTGACATAAAGAGTAATACCAGTAGCGATAAGATAGCAATATGGAACATAAGTATCTAAAAATTATTTCCTGAAGTAGCACTTTTCTTGTGTAATCTTTACAAATGTATAAATGCTGTATAACAGGCACGTATGTTATTGGCAAGAGGTTATTTAATGCACCCATTTCCGTTCAGAAGTCAGTTCAATAGACCATGTGTATACTACAAACACGCTTTCCCGAGAGTTGCGTGGCCAATGTTCGAGGTGCAGTTCACTTACTGATACGTCATTTGTGTCCGTACTCGTTTCCAGAGTGGGCCAGGTTAGCTCAGTCGGTATAGCGACTCGATACAGGCTAGACAGTCCTGGGATCGAATCCCGGTGGGGCGAGATTTTCCGCACCCGTCCATACCGGCCCTGGGGCCCACCCAGCCTCCTATACAAAGGGTTCCGGGTCTTTCCCGGGGGTAAAGCGGCCGGAGCGTGGCGTTGATCACCCACCCCATCTAGCGCCGAAGTTAAGGAAAGAGTAGGGCTATACCTTTACTCCCGCTTTGGGCCTTCGTGGCCTGCTCTAGGGTGAACTGTAACTTAACCTTTACTCGTTTCCAGAGTACCAGATGTGTGTACCAATATACAGCAGAAAGAGATCCGTCGTACAGCAGGCTTAACGTAAAAAGCACGCTGCAGTGCACGGTGTCATCTAAGCTAGTGGCCACACGGTGTAAGGCGTGGGTGTAAGGCCGTTCGTTTGGTGGAATTTGCGGGATCGTATCCCGTCGCGGACATGGATGTCTGTCTATTGTGAGTACTGTGTTGTCAGGTAGCAGTCTCTGCTACGGGACGATCACTCCTCCAGTGGAGTCCTACCGAGTGTGTGCGTGTGTGCCTCACTGTAATCTCGAAACCTCAACAGTGAGGAGGTCTAGGCTTACTAGGGCTGTTGAGTTATGAGAAAAAGAATACATGGTGTCTTTCACCATGCCTTCATTGGTTTATGATGAGGTCATTAGAGTAATGGTCCTTAATTGTTTTTTGTCGTACAGGTAAAGGTAAAGTGCACCCTAGAACAGTCCACGAAGGCCCAGAGTGGGAGTATAGATTTAGCTGTACTCTTTCTTTATCCATGGCGCCAGATGGGGATGGGTGTTCAAAGTCACGCTCCGGCCTTTTTACCCCCGAGAAATACACGGTATCCATTGTACAGGAGCCTGCTGTTTGCTTGCTAGTTAGCAGACAGCAGTATCTGTTTGACAAATGCCTGTTGCTGTATGTACAGTCTTGAACTCCTGTTGATTGACGGAAATACCGTCCGAAACATGTAGAGTGACATTCCAAAATAAAATAAACTTGATACATCGGTACATCTAGTTGGTTTTACTATAGAAATAATATTACGACGCACGGCCCTGTGAACGTCAGAAACTGTTAACCTTATCCTACATATTATTTTCTGGCTCGAAAAACATTGAAACTTCTTCTAAAATATTATTTTATTTTGTGACAATTATGGAACAAATTGCATTCAGCAGTTCAAGTGATTTCTTTATTCAATACACACGCAGAAACAAATATTCAAGTCTGGTTACGCCTTCTCATTTGATAGGGCTATGTCTTAAAAGTAACTGACATTCTGCCTGCACTGCGTGTCTTGAATCACTGGCTGAATGTACTAGAAGTGTAGCTTTTTATTCGATTCTGTATTTTTATTTTCTATTATTATTCCTTTGCAGGTTCAGTAACGAAATTTTGTGTACGGTCAAAAGCTTCGTGTTTAAACAATTCTTTCATTCATTCTGCATCTAATTCGAAAATCTTGTAGCAGTAACTTCATATTTAGGACTTAATCGTTTAACTGTGATTGTAAGGTACCCTTCAGGAATAGTCCTTGCCATTATGGAAGGCATAAGGGTGAGTAAACTTTTCTGTGCCCGCTACCGGCAGTATTAATTTATAAGATATGTTACTTGTCCTTAAAACTGTAAATATGTGGAATCGAATTTCTGGGTGATTTTTGGATAGCTATTTATAAAGAACGTGGGAAAAAGACGTCTCATCATATTTCCTGTTATTGATTTGGCATTTGGAAGGAATGAGGATAAACACGACAATTTTCAGACGGCACGGTCTGTTTCGCTGGCGCTGTTCGAAATAGAAGCCTCTCGATGACAGTTCAGTAGTGATACTGCGTGGACCTGTTTGGCGATACTATGTGACATAACCTTACAATTAAGCGTAATACGTTTGTACTCATTTTAGCTGACTTACTAAGTATATCATCGTACCAAATTACCTTCAGAATTTCGTAGCAAACAAACATTAACACGTCAGGTGTAGCGAACAGTAAACGGGAATACATTTCCCTCCATTCGCTGCTGTGTTATTTAAATGTAGAAATCTTTGTGTGATTGTTTGTACGTATAAAGTGAAGCTGTGTTGCAGTGAGTAGAAAGAGGGTAGACAGTATTGTAGTAAGCAGAGTATTTGGTAGCGCGTGCTTCCTACTAGATATATTTGCATTCGCAATGTTTATACAACCTGGCTCGCATAGCAGCCAAGTGTTCATTAAGCGGGCCGTATATCTCGTTTTCTGAGGCGTACAGCCAACTCGGTGATTTCTGAACGATCCAACAAAATTACGTTTCAGATCGCTGTCAAAGTAACTCGAGTTAAAAATGAAATTCCAACGAATGGCGCAGTTCAAATGAAACACAGATTCAACTCGATTCGTTTCCTTTTTGTTCCATTACACATGTACCGCCCTTGCTATGACCTTTATTCAACGGCTGACCCTGCAGGAATTTTACGAACTTTACACAGTACACCTCGCTTACCTTAATCTGTACACTTTTACAGTTTACTTCTATGTAACGTTTAAATTCGTTACAGAGACTATGAAATCTTACTATAGACGAAAAGCGGAATGAAACAAATTTGTTTCAAAAGAGCAGTAACCACAATACCAAATATGTCTCTACACAGATTGAACTAATACAGCTAGTCTGCTCCGTGACATGTGGTATTTAACAAGATTAGAAACATTTCAACGGCATAAGGATAGAATCATGATTCAGTCTTATAGACTGTGGCTGGACTTATTGTGAAAGAAACGAGAGTATCCTGTCTAAGTGAAGTGTTCTGGTTTCTTCGTCTAAATTCTGATGCTTTGTGTGTAACTAATAGTATAAGGTTCATGCCTGGCTATGTGTGTTATACTTAAATCGATTTGAAAGGTAGTAGTAAAGAAGAGGACCAGAAGATGCCAGCAAGAAATGGCAGTGGGAGGTACTCATGATTAAGTGGATATTGCAGTCTGGAGTTTTAGCTTTCAAGTTTGCATAGACAGTACAATAATGTTTTCTGCTTACTCCGCAAGGACTCCAAGGCATAGCCGTAAATGGAAACGTTATACGTGGTAAATGTAGTCAGACATGATAATGTGACAGAATATTTTGAAACCACAATTTCGAATCGAGACTGCGTCGTTGAATAAATTAAGGGCACACTGGATTTTGGGAACGTTTGCTACTCTTCGGTTCAGAGATTTTGTCTCCCACTTGCAGTATAGAAACGTGAGGATTACAGAATTATAACATATAATTTCATTTGTTCTGCTGGAGTGTGAAACTTTATCTTACTGTCATAAGGAAGGCGAAAAGAACTTTTGAAACTAAGAAGGAGGGGATTGGCTAAAGGCTGGAGAAAATTACACAGTGAGGATCTTCATAATTTGTTTCGATAGCAGCCTTCCCGTTGTATTGTACAATATGATAAAGTAATTTGTTCATTGACGAATTTGACATTCCGAGGACCGTGCAACGTAATATATTCTTGTATTAAAAGCCAACGAGATGCAGTATTTCTCAAGTTTATTTTGGTAAAGATCTCTATGCGTTTCGGACAGATCTACTGTCAATCATCAGGAGTCTCAGCACTGTATACACAGCAATAGGTATTTGTCATGCTAGTTATGTTAACTGTCTGCTAGCAGACAGTCAATATAAACATGTAGAGTTCTTTACCAAAATAAAATTGAGAAATAATGCAGCTCGTTGGCTTTTAATATAAGAATAATTTATTCTGTCAAACACAACATGTATATAGTCATTAATACATAGTTGGCAACATGTTTCGGTTCTAGTGATCCACCTTCAGGCCAGTACTTAATATACTTCACGTACCGACAATGTACTGATAGGAGTTTTTACATATATTTTAAAGATATATAGGCCAATAGATTTTTAACTTGAATTTTAAAATAAAAATGGTTTGTAAACAATATGGGATCCCATAATGTGCGCACTCACTCAATGCACTATGTCCGTATATTAAGTATTGGTCTGAAGATGGTCCACTAGAACCGAAACATGTGGCCAGCTATGCATTAATGACTACACATGTGTTGTGTTTGAATAATCATTACATCATATTTATAATTTGTACTCATAATGAGATATTACAAGGATGATAAAATAAAGGAGGAGAAAGTTGTCGGGCAATTTGTTACATGTGAGAGAGAACAGAAATGTGTAGTAAGTTTTGGTTAGGAAATCTGAAGATAAACGCCTCATGAAAAAACACAGGTGTAGAAGGGAGGATGATATTAATATTTATCCAGTATTTTAGGATGTGGGGCATGGTTTGGATTGATATGGATAAGGGCTGTTTTATAGTTGTGGTGGGCACAAGTAGGTAGGATGAAAGGTGGGAAATTTCGTGATTAAACGAGAGATTGTTAGCTTCTACAGAAGAAATGTGCTTGGTAGAATTAACTATTTTTGAAGTCGTATAGTAGTGTAAGGATTTTAAGAAATGTTCTACCATATCATTGTGTCAGTACCCAGACGAACAAGTCGGAAATCTATCTATGGATCGCCGTCACGACCTAAAAACGGCATAAAAAAATTAATCGGGGATTCCACATTTATTTTAGGATATTCCGCTGGTCGAGGGAATAATTTAAAAGTGTACGAACAGGAACACATTTACAGCACGATATCGCTGCCGAAATGTGTGTGATGTGGTGACTAAATATATGTGAAGCGGTGACGAAATGTATGTGATGTGGTGGCGAAATATATGTGACGCGGTGAGGAAATGTATGTGATGTGGTGACGAAATGTATGTGGTGCGGTGAGGAAACGTATGTGATGCGGTGACGAAATATATGTGAAGCGGTGACGAAATGTATGTGATGTGGTGACGAAATATATGTGATGCGGTGAGGAAATGTATGTGATGTGGTGACGAAATGTATGTGAAGCGGTCACGAACTGTATCTGATGTGGTGACGAAATGTATGTGATGCGGTGACGAAATGTATGTGATACGGTGACGAAATGTATGTGATGCGGTGACGAAATGTATGTGATGTGGTGGCGAAATGTACGTGATGTGGTGACGAAATGTATGTGATGTGGTAACGAAATCAACATCACGTAGCACTGCGGACTGACACGGGTTTGCCACGCTTACGAGTACATGCCAGTGAACACTTCAGTGCCTACTGTATACAGCTGCCATGTATGGAAGAAGAAGCCGCATTCTGCGAACAAAGTATGTCATGATAGTTTGATCATTTAATTGTCACTAGTGCTATGAACTTTCAGTTATGGATAACATATTTGAAAATTTCATAACCTCATTAGTTATAAATTGTCGCGCCTGTCAGAAACGTCTTTTTGTTGTGAATTCTGGTTACGTAGTGGTGTGTAATGGGGGTGAGTAATGGACAAACAGATAATAGACATAAGCAGAATTGTGTACTGAATAGCGACGTGTGTGTCTTAATGCTACAGATTTAGAGCTTAGAACTGAAATGTGTTTCAGAATGTCTTTGTTTCCGTGTTTAATATACAACAAAGGCAAATGGTTCACACTAAGTTATTTATGTATCCAGGTCAATTAAATTATTTTAAACAGACTTTTTTGTTGTTTGGTTATGAAAAACGATGCAAGAAATTCAATAGTACGTCCAGTCGATGATTTCCGGTATAAAATACTACAGTAAACAAAGACTTAGCCTTGAAACGAGGCAAGCGAATATTTGTTCTATCTCGCTTTCCATTTCCGCTTAAACTGTAGTCGGTGGAATTTTCTATGCTTTACACAAAACGGTCTGCTTGCGGTTAGTCCTGTCATGCTAAACTCTAGAACAACCACCGAAATTGCGATTATCATGGGGAGCGAACTGCCGACTGTTAAGACATTAATGTGACTTTTGCGTGTGATCTATATATTATTCAAATGCATTGCCTAATGTGTGTCCATTGTTGTTGCGAAATTTCTTACGTTTATAACGCGTATTGTTATGAAATTTTGAAGCGAGGTTTGTGCGCCTTTCTATACTCCCTCATTTTTGGCATGCAGAAGTATTGAAAAAAAATTTGATGAAATATGGTGTTGGGGTCCTACCGTAAATGCTATTTGAGGTCGGGATAGGAATCTCAGTAAGCGACTGGCTACGAGTTGGACGGTCCGGAGTTCGAACTACAGTGGGAGAAGGTTGTTTCCTCTTGTTCATATCTGTCCATACTGGACCCGGGACCCACTCAGCCTCCTGTACAATGATACCGGCGCTTATTCCCGGGTACAAAGCGACCGGAGCTACCCACTCCCTCTAGGGGCGAGGTTGAAAATGGGTAGACTTATAACTCTGCTCCCCCTCTGTATCTTCATTGGCAAGTTACACTGTCCCTTTTGCCTTTACCTCTATTAAAGCGCACTGGACATCTTTCCTTTTAGTTTACCCCGGCATGAATCTCAAAATTAACTTCGTCCACAAGGAATCAGAGTAACCTACAATAAGTGGCAAGAAATATTATATTGATGATGCCATTTATATCGAGGTATCCTCGTGTATACATAACAGACAGACAGGCAAAAGCACAAACAATCTTGCTCGGCACTTTCTGCAAATCCAGTCTGCTACTGAACGTACAATACGTGAATGCTCTTACGTTTTACTTATGCGACAGAAAAAATATCGTTAATGGTGAAGATTGTGGTGCTCGTGGCTTCCCATTGCTAGCCTACTGCTGCATGCCCCTTCAGCCTCTTGTCTGCATCAAACAGCGCAACGTGCTAGTAGCCGCTGAAGTTTACGGCTTCCAGATTTCGAGTGAACAGAATGGCCAGGCGACTGGAGGGGAATGTGGTGAAATGCGCTGGAAAGGGGAGAGTTAACTGTTGGAGGAAGTCTATGGAGGTGATCGATCCGCAGGACTTGTTTCTGTCGTTTCAGTACAGATGGGAACTAATTTTTTGACATTGGCTCCGTTCCAAATTATTAGTGTATGCTTGTGGCCCCTGTCACCACGGCATGGCATGTCCTTAGATTGCGGTTGGTGGAATGGCCTCCAGTGCGGAAGGTAGCTGCGAATATATTGAATAAGCAGTCGCGGACAGCCGACAAAGTTTGTTCCTCCAGCGTGTGGGTTGGGCGAAGTGCTAACAACTGCTGACCGTGAAAAGGTATCATGTTACGAATCGTTCACAGAGAAAGCCTCGGATCTGGACTGATTGTTTGTGTATAGCCTATACGGTAATTTATACATAAGAAAATGAAAATTTAGTATTTTGCTTGAGAACGCATGTATTTATTTCTTTTAATTAATTATTATACTTACTTTATATACGTTATATGTAACCGTGTTAAGATTCATGTGCATGTATTGTGTATAGATTCTGTATTTTCAGTCATATATTGCCCTATTAACGTCTAATTTACCGTAACTTTCCGAACAACACAGCACATCTACATGGTTGTTAAAAATTTTTATTTACTCGGACTGCTTCGAACCAGCTGGTTAATTTTTAATATTTCTTTATTTGGACGATTAGTTTGCAATTGAAACACACAGGCCGTAGCCTATACGATAACTGATATTGAAAGGTTTTAAATTAATATTTTAATTTCTTTAAGATTTAACCTTAAATTTGTTCAATTTAGTAAACACGGAAAGATCATGAAGAAAATATTTGGTCCTACAAGAACAGATGATGGCTACTGGAGAATTAAAACTAATTAAAAATAGATGATACATTAAAAGGACAAAATATAATTGGGTTTATTAAAAAACAAAGATTAAACTGGTAAGGTCATGTTGAACGCATGGCTGAGGATAATATTGTGCAGAAGATTAAAAGATGGAAACCCGAGTCTAAAAGACCGATTGTAAAACCTAAAATATGTTGGGAAGATGACGTTTTGGAAGATATAAAGAGCATAAACATAAACAATTGGAAGAAAGTAACACAGAATAGAGATAGTTGGAAGAAAGTGTTTGAACAAGCCAGAACCTTATATAGGTTGTAGCGCTTTATAATAATAATAATAAGAAGAAGAAGAAGAAGAAGAAGAGGAAGAAGAAGAAAAAGAAGAAGAAGAAGAGAGGAGGAGGAGGAAGAATAAGAAGTAGTAAACACGGGAGGCTCGAGAATAAAGGAGTCCGTTATAAGTGAATGACAACCACGAAAATATTTTGTATTTGACGGTAGGCTATAAGCGGTTACTATTTATTATTTGTCTCTGTACACGTACCTGGCCTTAAAGTTTTCAGATTTAGAGTTGGACGTTGCACTCTTATTTGTCCGGTTCTCAGGTTATAGCGAACCTGGCTGAGATTGAGCAGAATGTGGAAAGGATGCGGATCTTTAAACTTCACCTTTTCCCAAATGTTCCACAATCAGCTGGTGTAATTGAATTGAAATCGTGACTGCGTAAAGTCACTTGCGTCTTGACGAAGGGTCGCATGAAATATTGTCCTGTTGGTAATTGCTTAATAAAGTGTGTACTTAGAAATGTAATTTTGAAGAGGAGAAATTCGCCTGCCTTAAATAAGTATGGAGTCAATAGACATGCATGAGCTTACAGCACGTCTGTGGCCCTTCCAAAACATTTACTTAATTCATATTCCATCGTTATGTCAGAATAAATGAAGCGAATGCAATGAATGACTAGTGCAGCGTACTACAACGTCGTATTTCCTTGCGTGTTATGAGGCTTCTGCTGCGTTTTAAATGAGGTCTCCTCTCTTCTGGGACGTTACTTAGATTTGAATGGTAGTGAAAAACATCAGAGAGGAGCAAATACCTTACTCTTCCATGTATTTCATTAAGATAAGTTTAGGCTGCGGTTCATGAGGAGCTAATCTGATTTGTACTCCTCACCCAATATGTGCGGGTGATAAAATAAGAATGAGATGGGCTGGGCATGTGGCGCTTATGGGTGAGGAGAGGGGGGTTGTATAGGTTCTTGGTGGGGAAACCAGAAGGAAGAAGACCACTGGGGAGACCTAGGCGTAGATGGGTGGATAATATTAGGATGGATCTCCAGGAGGTGGGGTGTGGGTATATGGACTGGATTGGGCTGGCCCATGTGCTGTGTAATGCAATTTTGACCTTCTGATGATGAGCACATGTGCTCGAAACATGTAGAGGCATGAAATAAACTTATTGTAAAACAAAAATTTTGTGCATCAAGTTGGTTAATTACTGAGATAA
>Ga0123355_10014543_pt1 | contig 12315 bp, 6 predicted proteins | sample TergutEmb28metaG_3_FD_89872 | JGI IMG/M metagenome (GOLD analysis project Ga0123355, IMG submission 89872) | Embiratermes neotenicus P1 segment gut microbial communities from Petit-Saut dam, French Guiana - Emb289 P1 | ecosystem: Host-associated > Arthropoda: Insects > Digestive system > Gut ...
ATGGATGTATTAACATCCGAAACATGTTGAGCATTAAATAAAGAAATAATAAAGCAAGTGACATCAAGTTGGTCTCTCTTTACTCAACTATCAAGATGATGCACGGTCCAATAAACATAAGACATCACTGTATTTGCTTGAGCAATTCACACACTGAACTACACAATATTACAAAGAAATTGATGGACATCCTCAAGTATATACTCATTTATTTGTATTTCTATGACAAATCTAGCATACAAGGAGTATCCTGTTATGGTGACATTGGTTATGGGTATAGAAATGTATACCTTATTCATATTGTCAAACGAAATGACATTTTCTCACAGTTTCCATCTTTATTTGCACAATATAACTTTTCCTTATCCAAAATGTAACCAGGAAAGAATCACATTAAAGAAAACATATAGCCATTAATATGAAAGGGATTACACAAGCAGTATCACGTAACAGGTGCCAATATTTGTTAGTTATTTTATTGGATACTGTAGTCTTCCACTATTTATTCAGACACTGTTATACCAATCAGGAAGAATATTAAGTCACATGTCTCACTACAAGTTGGCAGTCACGGCTTTTGCCCAGAAGGAAATTAATTAAGGATGGGAATATATCTAAATTCAACATGAAATACCAAGTGGTTCTTTTACAGTGTCCCTAAGCATGGCAGCTGTCACAGAAGCCCCAGAAGATGGAGGCTTTTTGTGCAATAAGCTGCTTTGCTCAATGAAATGTTTAACATATTGTATTTGCCAGATATATTTTCCCATGTTCAATTAATAAGGTAATGCAATTCTAACCTTTGTTGTCTCTTTTTACCTCACTACTGTTTTCTTTTTAAGAAGGCTGTTGCACAGATGACAAATGTATATGCTACAAAAATGTATACATCAAATTTAAAAAAATTAACTCCTTTTGTTCTATGGCTGATTATTCTTACACAAATTTACACAATGAAACAAATTATTTTGCAAATTGATTGTAACCTAATTTAAAAAGAACCAAATTTTTGTTAAAAATAAGCACAAACAATGGTATTTTTCCCTTCCTTAGTCTAACATATAATTCATAAGGGCAAAGTACGCAATACAGCGTGTGTTGATTAAATAATTCTAAACACAAATTTCCACTTCAAAGTTTTAGTTACAAAAAGAAATACAACAGATGCATGTAAGGAGTATAAATACATGGAAGAAATAGAGCCCTTTGCTGACTGAACACTTCCAAAACCAGTTGGTACAGACATGAACTTAGCATTTACAATAATCTTTATAAACTGCCCAGTTACACATTTCAGAGTAATATCTGATGAAATTCATTAATATTTATGCTGTGATACATGCTGCATCCCTAACAGAAAAATGTAAGAATACTATACAGTTCAACCCTTCATTAGATGACACAGAGGAAATGAAAAATACTTTTATTTTTAGTAGGACAACTAGAATTTTGTAGCACAATGAAACCAAGAACTGGCAACATACGAGTATAAAACGTTTAAAAATCATGCCATTCTCTTCAGTTTAACTACCCCCACTACAATAAAGCTGCAGCATTATTAATTAACTAATGGGATTGATAGTAGATGACACATGGTATTCTACAGAAAATCCTTACCCTACATAAACATTGGTTAAACTGTTGTCATGTGACATTAAGAAACAATCTTGCCAGTGTTCCTTACAGTTACTAACCAGGGTTCATCCTGTTAAAATTTCCACTTCCTTCAAGAAGGAACATAGAATTAACATTAATTTCCACTAAAAACTTAAATATGTTAAAATGTTAAAAACTGTTTCTGAAATGATGCAATAGGCAGAGATTGTTATTTATTATTAATAACTTAAACAGATACGGATGATGGACAGGCGGGTAACTATAAGATCAGTAACAATCAGGAATATTTTAACAATGAGAAGGCAAACATACAAACAATGTGTATATAAAATAGCTTGCAATATTCAAAATTACTGAACACCACTTTAAACCTGCAAATTTTGTTGCAGACCAAACATTAGCTGCTATTCCTTGCTTCAGCGCCATGCCTTTTTTTTAGTGGCATGAGCTCACATGACAGCAGTTAGTAAAATAAAACAGACATACTTCTTCTTTTTCTATGGCACTGAAGTCCAATGCAGACCTTTGTCTCCTTAATGGACCTTTCCCAGTCTGCTCTGTTTTTTTACTTCTCTTTCCAATTTGGCAATCTGCATTTATAAATATGTTTGTACACAATTTCACCATCTGTTTTTTGGTCATCCTCTTAGTTGACTTCCCCTGAGGATTATTGGTAAATACTTGAATTGCCTTTCTTTTACTTTCCTTTACTTTACTTTTACTATCCATTCTATTAACATGACCAATCCAAATCAACTGACTTATTCTGACAAATGAAAGTATATCTAAATCTCCAAATGGGTACATTAATTTTTTAATATACCACTTTCTCAAATTTCTATTTACTTCAGTTCCCCCAAATATTCTTAATACTTTTCTTTCAAAAGTAGCCAGCCATTTAGCAATATCTTTATTTAAAAAAACAAGACATACTATTGTCTGGTACATGAGTATGTCAAAAATCATACAAGCGAAACAATTTAAATCCAGGCTAACCTCAGAAAACCTTCCCAGTCAATAAGAGTTACAATCAGGGAAACATCTTGCAGCTGGAAATATGGTGGGTTTTTAACTTTCTGGTCTACATGTGCACATGTGTCCACGTGTGCACTAACATACAAACAAGAATGTCACAAAGAACACACACACGTTCTGTAACATTGCTTCAGCTAATATGCATTTGTTCAACACGCATACGTATAAAATAAAAGTCACATAAAGAATAAAAAAAAAATGCCAAGTACAAGAAGGTCAACTGAAAACCAAACACAAGGCAAGCTTAAGACCACATTTCTTCATACATAAATAAATAATATATATATATATAAAACAGAACTTGATGCATGTCACAGTACACGGTGGAAATGGCATCCTTCAACGCTCAGACATGCTTGACACTTGATGTTGATTGTTAAACACAGCTGAAGTTCCTGTCTAGAAATTGCTGATTCTGCATGGCAAGTTTCAACAGCAACTGCATGACTTGAACACTACTAGTCTCATCATGCACAGAGCATTGCAGCATATTAGTCACACAATCCAGTTCAATCTGCTGTCTATAACAAATGTGTGAAACACACTGTAATGCATATTTTCTCTGTTCATGAGTATATTGAACATTTTCATACAGAGGATTTTTATTTCAGAAACCTATATAAGGAAGGAATTCTATGAAGAGTACAACACAAAATTTAGCACCTGGTTTCCTGATGTTTCAGGTCTTTTGAAATCAGGCATGTCTGATAGTTGAAGGAGGTAATTTCACACACCTATTCCTTAATATGCACAAGGTTATATTATATATATTACTTGCAGAAATGTAAGGCCCTTAAGCTTGCTATGTGTTTGAGTTCTGTTTTCAGTTGAAGTGCCTGTATAATAATATACAAGATTAAGTGGAACAGGACGTGTTGGTGGATACTCTTGTACATACATATTCTGGTATTTAAGTGTCTTTGCACAGTTGTTTGGATTTGCTGGCACATGCTGGACCACACAATTAGACATTTCAACAGTTTTGTGTGTTTTTATTCTGGTTCTATAAATGCTTTATCAGTACGGATTCCCTCTGTCTCAAAACAAATGAAGGCATCTGCTCAGCCATTCCTGCAAATCTAGCAGAACTGGACCTACATAGAAGAAACAGACTTCAGTATGATCCAGAAACAAAATTTCATCGATCACAGTGAAAAAGCTGAGTCTCCAAGACTGAAGAAAGCACTACTGTCAAAACCGATGTTCCTGACACCAAAAAATAATCCCTTATTAATTTCTTCCTCCATAACAAGCATGAACTTCACACTTTGAAACATTCATGACACTGCAATAGGCTGAAAAAATCTCTGGCTAGACAAATGGATTTTTCATAACAATACAGCCTCCAATACAATGTACATAAATTCCTCATATTCCCAGAACTAAAAATAACGTGAAGGGTCCCATTTTGAAAGCCTTCAAGGCATTTAGAACAAAGTGACATTTCCAGTAAGATTCCTAGAAAGCAATGTCTTCTGCTGTAGCAGAGACATCTGAATGTACACTTCTTAACTGGTGTCAGTATATTGAAGATGGTCACATTCAGTAAAGATGGCAGACAATACATATTGTGTATAATGAAAAATAAGTTGCTTTCAGACTTAAAACTAATCGTCAACAAGGCTCATGCTTTACCCAGAAGTCACCAGGTCTCCTGACAGAATGCACAACACTAACACTGCAATAAGAACAAAAACTCAAAGGACACCACATCATTTCATGCAGAAGGATGAGTCTGAAAGCCATTCCATTTTACTGAGAATATACATACCTTTTCACAGCATCGATTGTGTTACAGTTTGGCTCATGTGTATTGTTCCTGTTATTGAAAATACCAAAGAGAGAACATTCACTCTTTGAAATTACTAATCAATAGGAATGTGAGATTCTTATCAAACACACAACTCATTTTTTAACAACTTTCCACAAATTATTCCTCCTTTGTTTATAAAATTTTAGTCTTGAACTTTCAAATAACTTACAATGATTTGAAGTTTTCAGAACACTGTTCATTGTTGATAAAGATTAAAGTGTTCTGGGATATGAAGCACTGACAGCTGATAATTGGTTACTGAAGCTTTTGAGGAGCTTGTTGCCTTCATCTTCATGGCAGTCCAAGGACAACTGCATGAAAAAATGGTTGCTCTGTAGACAGAAGAAGTGGGTTATGCACTTGGCATAGCAAGCCGACAGAAGTGGAGTGGTCAAAGCCATTGATACATGCCACAGTAAAGCAGAATAAAAATGAGATAGTGGGAGGCCAGACAAAAACAGTAAAAATGAGAAAGTGGGAAGAGAGGTAAATGAAAAAAGTAATGACAATCTGCCAGTTCCGAAGACAGTCATAATGCTAGAGCTGTGTCTCCTCAATGGAAGGTTTTTAAACTCCTTCAGGGACTGAATGAGATGTTCCCATGACCTGCTCAAGACCAGGACATCCTTCCTCTTCATGCTGGAGGGATGAAGCTCAGTCTGAGTCACTTTCTTATGATCCAGTTCATGTATCATGACATGGCAAAGGGTTCTTAGTGTCTTCAAGCTGTACACAAAACACCCCGATGAAGCTGTGCTGTACATCATATCCACTTCCAAGACATCACAATCCTCTCCACAAAACCCAAATACATGGACTGGATCATCAGAGAGGCTATTCAGACTCAGCTCCTCCCCAGCAATATGAACAGGGACGAAGGCCATGTCTTCGGGAGGTCATGGAAACCTCCCACTTCCTCACACAAGAACAGATAAAACCTGCCTTTTAATTACCAAACAACATGACTCTATAACCCTGAAGGCTTTAATTTTCAACCTACCATACTGACCTGCATGACATGCAACATTTTCCTACTACATTACCTAAAAAAATGGGAGGCTGCCTTGTAATTGTGCCTGAAGTTAAACCTCATCCTGTAGAAGTATTACTGAAAACCAAAGACTGCAAGGGGGGGAGTCTTATTTTTGGGTAAATATGGTATATAAAATGTTTAGGTCTGCTCTTTTTCTATGTGCATCTGGCACAGGAATTGTGACAGTACAGCAAACTCTCTGAAATGAGGGTATCACTTGCTTTGCAACTGGTTCCTTTGCTGTTGAATAAATGGAAGCACAGAACCTGCGAGTATTCTTGTTACCATCTTGATCTCCAGTTATTTTTGAATACAAGATGTGTGCATGGCTGCACAGCCTTACATTACATACTTCACCTTTGATTGTTTTGTCTTCTTGATCATCAATTTACATTTTCTTCAACTGTTTCCTTAATCTTTACAGTGAAACTACTCTGAATGGTATTCAACTGTTTCTGGTTCTCTCAAAAGAAGCAGAGAAGTTCATAATCCACCAAATTTAAAATCACGACCAAGTGACTGCCTTTACTTTCCCTGATAGGCAAAATTTTCATTACTTTAACACAAGTTACAAAATATGACAAAAAAATAGTTTTATCAGCTTGCATTCTCAACATCTTGCACAACGCTGGGGTGCTGTCATGAGATTACGAATAACTGTGATGAAGCAAAATGGTCATAGGCATACAACTGCAAACCGGTATCACACTGATTGTTAGCTTCAGAAAACAAATAGCATGCCAACACAGTCTTACTTTCAAAAGACTAATGTTTTGTATATCTAAACTTTGAGGTTCTCATAGCTATGTCTATGAAAATTACTATCTTCTGGGATGTGACACTGCATAGTCTGGTATAGATTTATCAATGTTTTGGAGGAACATATTGCCTCTATCTTCAGGGTAGAAAATACAGGAAGTATGTAACTCCAATGATGGTAAACTTCTGTAATACTACACAGCATTACAACCTAGTTGACTGTAACCTTCGCATTCTGCACAGTTCATTCAAACTCTGCCAGTATCACATGAGTAACACTGTGTTAGTGGCACCTGCTTTGTACAACACTTCAGATACATTTCAATTTAATACAACAGAAAAACCTTGAACTGCCTCCATATAATGGAGAAATACTTTTCACTTCCAGGAAAATTGTTCCAAATCACATTATACACAATATTATGAAGAGATAACTACAAATATTATTATTTTTACCATTTTTGTAGTGTACAATATAACAACAGCTCTGAATATATCTGACCTGCGAGAGGTGAGGTTCTTACAGCAGTGGTTATGATGATTATTGTCTTCTGGGATGTGGCAATGCACAGTCTAGCAGAGAAGTCAAGATTTTTTCAGTTCTTCAAAAGTCAGTAAATATGTAACAGACCACATGGCATAACATTCCAGAAAACAGTCATCTTCATAAAAACTTTTTCTCACTTTTTGATGAGTAATAAAAGAAACACACTCACTCACTCACTTACTTATTCACACTCACACACACACACACACACACACAACTGCAGTAAAGTAACAATTATCCAGAAACATGATCTCATAGTGATTATTTTACACTTTTGCCCCACAAATAGAATACATTTTACAATGACTACAAGTGACATTTAAACAAAAACAGCAGCTTCTAATGAAACTAGTAACTAAATTTGTACCTCAGTAATTTTCAAATCCTGTTACTAAGATCTGAAGAGCACCTACTTCCGTCTGATGTACCCAGGTATTACAATTTTACTGCTTCACATTTCCTAGCTGATACTGAAGCACATAATATCTTATGTATTTCCATAGCTAAGAGAAAAATATGTAATATATTAACATACTAGACACATTATGCAAATAAAAATATTATTAAGTACACTATTTTTCTGAAGTTGAATAATATGAGTCTTACACAGAAAACATACATTATAGAGAAGAATCTACCTTTCCTTCAAAATTAATATCTTGTAACTTATTTCTTCCTTTTCTACTGAAATAACAGCAACTTAAATGCTCAGAGAAAAATAAGTTTTTTGAGTTTGATGTAAATCAGAAAATGTAAAATGTCCTGAATAAACAGTGTACTTTAAAAGTGGTGATTCTGAAGGCAATATGCACAACAGTAAATTATTATCTGGCTCTCATGTATTCTTGGAACAAAGTACTTAAAACCAATAAAGGTGCCATTTATTTGTCTTCCTAGCCACATACTGTATTTTGGCCTCAGAAGTACTCAATTCTTTTCAATCAAATTAGGTACCAGAGTCTACACTAAATGTCATCTGGAAAAAATAAATTTAGTTCATGTCTATCAAATATAACCCCTCCTACTGTACACACAGCTCAAATCAAACTTACCAGTCAACCTCATCACAAATGACTTGTGTGATACTGAATATGAATCTCATTAAGATCAACAAATTATGCATAACGTATTCTTTGATGCAGTAAATGAATCTGTACCAAAATATAGGGGAAGGGATTTCTGGCTTCATCAAGTGTGAACAGTCTGTCAATGACATATTGTGTGTGTGCAGTCTAATGAAATGAACTGCTGACATTCATTTGCTACATAAAGTGGTCCCTCATCTAACAGGGGGTTGGAAGGGTTGATCATGGCACACGGCATAAAGCATGTTGTGCAAACTTCTTATGGGAAAAACACGGTTATGCGACTATGGACACATGTGGATAAGGACAACTGGCAAGCTCTTGTGAACACAGAAATAAAGCTTTGGGTTACATAAACTGCACGGAATTTCTTAATTAGGAAAATAACTATCAACCTCTCAAGAAGGGTTTTGCTCCATGGAGGTACTGAGTTATTATATACACCCCAGTGTAATAAAATTATGTATGAAGCTTGCAACATAAAATACTCAGCACAATGTCTTCATACATTTATACTGATTTCTTAAGAGAGAAAAATATATTAAATACTGTTACGCACATATTTTGCGTGAGTAATCATAGAACGGTGTTTGAACTGCAAAAGTATGTATGTTGTAAACTAAAGTATTTAGTACAACAAAATGTAGGTTGTTAAATCCCAATGGACATACGCAGTAAACATAAGTAAAATGATGGTATCTAAGTACTGTAGACACAGTAATTCAGAAAGCAACTATGAATCACAACATTGTTTATTCAGAAGAGGTATTAGAAATTTTAACACACAACTTTGTATAGAAGAAAGGCATCTAAACTGAAAATATCAGCACCAAATACTCACATTCACCACTGTATGACTCATACTATGAATTCTTCTACTGCCATATTTTGCAAGCTACAAAATACTCCAAGTAAGATATTTCAGGAGATATTCTTTTACTGTTAAAATGTAGAAAATCTTTGTTCTCTGCTAAAATTCAAGTGTTCATAAAAATATTACACAAGTCTGAAGAAACCAGAAATGGAAGGGAAGAATGCTGTGGAAAAATCATATAGTCCATATTTCTTTGTGAATTGGCATTACTCTATGGTCACATTTCTTCAAAGCAGATACAAATTCATTCCGCAATTATCTTGTATTATCTGCCTATCATTGAGCTCTTGTGGCAGAAACTGACAGCATACAGCACCACACCAGCCTAATGGTAAGAAAGCTAACTTGTAACAGAAAATCAGTATTTTATAAACGTTCATCATATTCAGATATATGTCAGATTAAAACAGCATCTTAATAATATCTATGTATAAGTCATTTGCCAATATTTAAAATAATGACTCATATTGGGAAATGATAGTAAAGTTTGATTTGAGTTTCATGCAAAATTAAGAGTTACACTAGACAGATACAGTCAAATTACATTATCAGGCAATCAGAAGATGAGTAACATTGAAATCCATTCTGCAAGTATCATTTATATTACTCTTCATTTGTATATTAATTACCCTGGCTGATATTCCCTTTTCCTCTTAGCTAGTCAACTTTTGTTCTTCCACACAATGAGTTGTGTCTAAAAGTGGAATCAGATAAACTATGATGTCTAATGGTTGTTGTTTTAAACAGTTGCAGCATATTGTACAATGCTGGTTCATTTTTACTGCAATTTCATATTACTTTATAAAACATGGTTTGTGATTTATTGAACACAATCAAGGTACCAAACAAGAAAATATAATTCAGGGAACTGCTTCTTAAAAGTTTTGTTAAGATTAATCCACTGAACTTGTTAAAACTGTATGCAACATCACGGACAAGCCTGCCCCACAAACTGATCAAACCACTATACAAGAAATTGTCCTGGAATATGGAAGACATTTAGTAATATCACATAACTGTGATTCCACTTTTCATTATATATTAGCTACATAATTTTGATATAAATTACTTTATTCAACTTCTACTAAAGGGGTCATCATAATACAATACATAAATTTGTCAATGGAACAGCAGCAAACTTCTTCCCTAGAACCTCTCACTGTAACAGTAATAAACTTTAAAGCCATTCAAGAAATTGGATATTATTCTCATGACAAAACTAGAAATGTTGACTGGCAGGCTATTTTGCCCAGAGTCCCTCATAAAGCTATATACCCTTCTCATGCTATTAACAACCACACCTTCAACACACGTACAAATATAAAGAATGAGACAACATATCTCTGTCAACAACCATAATTTCTTACAAATTTCTCACATACCATTAAAATATTTTCACAAAGAATTCTGTCAATGGCTTATTACAATATGGCTAGGGTTGCCAGGAATCCATGTCAGTGGGTGGGTGTACTAAATTTTACTTTTTCATTTCATTTTCAACGAATAGTCTGTTTGGACATGCAAATATTCCATATGCAAGAACCTGTCAAAGAAAAAATATATAATTTGGAGTTGACTCTCATTTTATGACTACTGCTCCACTGGGACAACCCCAAGAATACTGGCCCCATTTTGCAAATCAAATACCACAGCAGAAGTGTTCAGTGTACTAATACTTGTCCAACAGTTTGTAATCAGAATTTTTGAGCACAAAATCTACAGTGGGCTCTGTCTTCTTAACAATGAGCCCATGAGACTAAGGAAGAGACTAACTAGATGTCTTTAGAGTGGATTCAATTTTGAAGTGTTTGGTAAACAAGAAACATGTCAAGCAATTGGGAGCTGAAAATAATGCATGGGAAAAACAAATGATAAATATCAACATGTGATATCGATATTCAGGTTCATAAATTTTTTTAATGTTAGACATCATTACCAACTCCTGTCAAAAGAGTGGACAATTTGTAACACCCTTTCTTCCTACCCAAAATACCAACTTCTAAATCAAACTTATCTGGCAACCCTCATTATGGAATAATTAAAACCAGAAGACTAATGAAAAGATCAATTTTAAACAAGTGTCACATTTACCACTGGCAAGTTTATAAGCCAGTAAATCCCAGCAGTAAATAGTCACACCCACATGTGGATTGTCAACTTCCATATTTTTATTCAATGTCTTTAAACAAGAGAAGTAAATTCCTGAGGTCCTTTTCCTGTATACCACCTATTTTCATACAATTACTGGAAACTACTGGGGTATGAATCAAACAACATGTCAACCTAAATAACTTACGTGTCAAATAACCATTGGGAGAAAAATATGAACAGTACTCTTCACCAGACATGGTATAAATAAGCTACTGCCTCTGTAATTATGACAGAAAATCTACAGAAGTATTTCCTTCATATGCAACAGTATAAGTTCACAAAAATATTATTCTAAAAAAATGGCATGATCATATAAGTGTTACCTACTGTATAACACAATTTGTTGATTTTACAGTTTGGCAAATACAAATTAATTCCATAATCCTTGTTCACCGAAATCATCTCTTGTAGATCTTCTGCTACAGTACAATTCTAACAAAGTGAAAGACAACATAAACAAACCAAATGCAGAAAATAACTGTATACAAAACAAAATATCACAACACACCTGGGTATACCACACACACACTCCAAATGCCTTCTCTGCATATTATATAAACAAAATAACCATTCTCACATTTTTTTAGATCGTGCAGTTTTAGAATGGTATTTTCCGATTTTTGTAACTTGTAATGTTTACAAAACATAAAAAGCAGTGTGCAGTCATATATATTATTTACATCTCCACCAATAAAAGGTTTTTTCATCACACTGGTGAACAATACACTACATGAAATTATTATTAAGCTTTCACAATCATGGGACTGTGTAAATGCTTTTATTCTGCTATGATTGTAACATCATCAAACTAAAACATTAACTGAACAACAAGTATCATGTGCGTTGACATTTTACCGCATGCTTCTCGAAGCCAGTGACAATATATTCAACACAGTTCTCAACATGATTCACCCACACAGTAATCAACATTAAAATATGAATTCTATATGTACTGTGATCAACATTACATTAGTGTTATTTGTCCTTTTTTTTAAATATTGTATACATCATAAAAATGTCCAAGGTTGAGATTTTTCTTCCTTCTTGGTTCCTTCAGTCACTTTATCACCTTGTTCCATTTCCCAAGAACAGGCTGTGAGACATGCATGTCTGCATTCATGCACCAAGTCAAATATTATATGGTTCAGAAGGTGTATGACCACAATTGACTAACTGGTTCATACAAACACAACTCTTACATTACATGTATACCACCCTGATTACTAACATTAAACTAAATGACTTTACGTGACAAGAAATAGAAAAGTCAAGGAATCAATCACCATTTTTAGTTTGATTTGTAGAACAGTTTTTTTGGGAGGGGGGGGGGGGACAAAAAGGAGAAAAGGGACAAAAAAAAAAACCGTGGGGAGAGTGGGGAAAGGAAAGGATAATTTAAAA
>Ga0123355_10014544_pt1 | contig 12314 bp, 13 predicted proteins | sample TergutEmb28metaG_3_FD_89872 | JGI IMG/M metagenome (GOLD analysis project Ga0123355, IMG submission 89872) | Embiratermes neotenicus P1 segment gut microbial communities from Petit-Saut dam, French Guiana - Emb289 P1 | ecosystem: Host-associated > Arthropoda: Insects > Digestive system > Gut ...
AGAGGCCACAGAAATGGCAAAACCAGAACCTCATTATCCACCACAACAATGCCCCGGCTCACAGGTCCTTTAAAGTTTCGCAGTTTTTGGCCAAGAACAACATGACAGTGACCCCCCATACTCACCTGATCTGGCCCTCTGTGACTTTTTCCTCTTCCCCAAGCTCAAGCTTTGGATGAAGGGTCGAAGATCTGACACCATTGAAGAGATTCAAGATGAATCACAGTGGGTACTTGACACAATTCCAAAAAGGGACTTCCAGGGATGCTTCCAAGCATGGCAGAAACGCTGGGACCGCTGTATTCGTGCAAAAGGGGAGTACTTTGAAGGTGATGCACGAATTTAACATCCAAGGTAAGCAAACTTCTTTTTACAAGTACTGTCCTGGAACTTTTGGATACACCCTTGTATATCTGCCTGTGCACCACACTCAAAACACCCTCAATCTCATCTACTCAGGTAAGAGAGCAAGTTTCATGCCCATATACAACATAAGAGGAGAGGCAAGAACAAGATTATTACAGGTGAACTGGAGGCCCATTTGAACTTTGTAACGAACCTTTTTCAAAATAAACGTGGTATAAGCAGTTCTGAAAAAATAGGTTTTAAGTGGTGAGCATTCCTACTACATATTTATTCAGGAACTCTAAAACAAGAAACAGTAATCCTGCCTAACATGTTCCATGGTTTTTCTCTCCTCCCTTGCAAATCCTGGAATAGTCCTTTGAAAATGGGCCATTGATGCCTTCTTCTGCATCTTCTTAACTCATCATTCATTATCATCTCAACATTAAACATTTTATAACTCATGAATCGAATATGGTAGTGAAACTATTAAACAGCAATGGTGTTGATGTATGTTACATAACAGTACTTACATGTTGTGTATGATAGTGACTGACTGGATGAGAAATGAAACAAATACATTGTATTTTTATCTTGCCTTTGAGACTCACCCTGTTATATCTTAGATCTTTTGCGTGCTATTGCATCCTCCACAGCTTTCAGCTGTTTCAGCAGCTCTTCTCTCCTTGATGTTGCTTTCTTAGCTGCTGGCTTTGACATGACAGCCACCTTGTTGACCAACAAGGGCTCCAAGGGCGTGAGATCTTCAGCTGGCCTCTTCTTGCCCGCTACTATAGGTGGGGCTACACGTTCTGAAATAACACAATATGACTGCACTCACAAGTATTAATATAACTTCCTCACTGATAATAGGTCAGTAAGTGAAAAAGAAATGGAGAACTTCTAATACAAAACAGCTGATGACTCTTTCTCACTTTGTATCTCCAAAATGACACCTTGCATTTAAAAAGGATGCATAAATATATGTTCAAGATAAGTGCCTTTTTTGATCTGATTCTGTGTAGTTTTACAAATACCAACATTTCAGAAGAAAATGGTACCATCCTTCTTATATCCTACCCTGAATACTGAAGAAGCAGACTGCTCCAAAGACCCGGTACTGTGCCTGTCTACCAACTACATACTGTCACATCCCACAAGATCTTCACTGTACCCAAAATAAGAACCTCAAATTCCACATACATGAGTGTGTTTATTGTAGCAAGTACTTTTCATCAGAATAATTATGATTTCAAAAAACACAGCTTAGAAGGATGACAAATTTCAAAATGTAAATGCTAGTGTTGTCAATATACATGACTACACATCAGATCTTCCAACTATTATCAACTTCTAAGCTTCTTGGCCTTTATCAGTTTACTTGCCAAAGCTTATTTTCATTTATCGCACACAGCATGTCAAAGTTTCTTGGATTAGAACACTATGCAACATAGTAGTGATGTTATGACTGACAGAAAAACTGCAAAATATTATTTGTCCAAAACCATGTTACAGAACAGAGTGCAAACAAATACCACAAGTTGCCAATGATGTTCTCACTGCAGTCATCTGTATTGGTGGTTCTGTTCTTATCCGAATGTTGCGAGAAATCTGACAAGGGCAAGCTGCATGCAGATATGAATGAATGTAACAAAATATGCAAACAACAGTGTCTGACAAAATAAATCCATTCACTTTAAAAATATTAAAACATTAAAAGAAACTCTGCATGTTTGTCACATGTACCTAACAGAAGTATTCTGTGTAACGAAATGGCTGTGCAATGTCAGGCAACTTTTACTCACAAGGTGGGCACCACACAAGATTACATAACACAACATAACAGCAGTAAAGTTAAGTTAAATTGATATATGACATGCAACAAATGAGAAGCACAAATCCTTCTGTTTCATTTCCACTTAAACAGCAACCTGCTCTGCCTGTAGTAGCACTTGAAATTATAAAACAACAGTGCTGTAGCAATGATCAATGTGTCACATTTATAAATACATACCTCTCCTTACAAGATTTAGTTCTGGTAACTCTGGCAAACCAGTGACTTGCCGTTTATTGCTGGGAGGGAGTGTAGTGGAACCTGGTGCTTTCAGAGTCAACTTAATCTGCTGCTTCTGCCCAGACAGCTGCAAGACATTGTATTGAATTAAATGCATGAAACAGTACTGAGTTGAATTTTGGAATTTTTGAGCAACTGTGACCATACATTCACATACCTTCAATGCATCCATTGCCTTTACCTTCAAGGACTGTGCTAAGGCAAATCTTTCCCTCTCATCTATTACTATTCTCTTAGCAGGACGCACAGCTGCAACAGTACAATATTATTTGAAGTTTTAATATACAGTTATTATACCTGTGTATGTAGGCACTGGAGTCTAAATTTAGAAACCTAAAATAATATCCCTCTGTATCTGAACACAGCTTTTGATCTGAAAGATGTGAGTGGGATAATCTTGGGACAGAAATATTTTCATAAACATACTACTGATTTATCTGCACATAACAACAAGGAAATTCACATGCAAATTAAGTCTCATAGACTACAATTACTAAATTAGGCAGTGGTCAATGACACGTCACACTTTACATGTGTATCCATATTGTGGATCCTCTGGACCAATTTTGGGCTACATATAAATTTATTTTCCTACAGTTATGTGGACTTTTTGATCACTCTGTTGATGAACATTATCAGGGTCATTCTGAAAGTGGAAAATGCGGAAACACACACCAGGCAGGACGTACACCACTGAACACTAATGTTAAGTGTAACGACAAAACATTTTAGCATCAATACTAATTTTTATACAAAGAATTGGAAATGCTAGCTGAAAACTCTTACGCAAAACTGGCAGCTGAAAAGGGAGTAAATTTTATTTTTTTCTAAAGGCAGTTCAAGTTGAGATGAAATGTTTATCATTAAGAAAGAAAAGAAAGAGCATACACTTACTGAAAGCGACAGAGTGAGTTTTTTCTCCATTGCTATACAGCTTTAACAATGGGAAAAAGATAGGGGATACAAACATACCTTTAGGCGAAGGTTCCCGGCTGCTGGAGGACGATGAGTAACTTGATTCAGAAGAGTCACTACTGGACCCACTGGAATCAGACCCTGATGACGACCGTGATGATTTTGACTGGGACCGAAGCTTCACTTTTGCAGACAATGCTGCGGCCACTACAGCTGCTTTGGAGCGATCTAGGCTCAACTTTGCCCTAGAATTTGAAGATGGTGGTGGTGGTGGTGGATTCTGTGCAGACTTTCTCATCATGCCCGGTGAAGGTGGTCGTATTTCTTTCTGCTTACGTGGACTGGGGGCTGGCGGATTCATGAGAAGTGCTCGTTCACTGGCTGCTTTCTTTTCTGATTGAATCAGACTGGCTGGAAGAAAGAAAATATATGCCCGATGAGTGGACTACATCTAACTAATATGTACTAACTAATCCTTTCACCCCACATTTTCCAAGCATGACATACACTATAAACCATACTTACTTCATAGTTATTATTCTAACAATTTTACCTCAAAAAAGTTTTACTGCCTTTCAAATTGTTCTTCTTTGTAGAGGGAAGAAAATTCAGACATCAAATGTGAAAACACTATACAGTGAAACCTCTACCAATCATTCCCATACACATTATCTTCTCGTAATTATCATTCATTCCATCAGGTCCCCAAAATTTCCCACATAAACAATGTATTATTATTACATCAGATATATCATTCTACAAAGTTTTGTTTTCCCAAATCAGTCGATCAGAATTCCCAGTCCTGACACACAACATTCCCAAAATGATCATTTTTGGAAAGAAATATTTAAAGCAAGGTGATGTTTTTGGTACATACAGCAGCGCTAACATGCCTATGATACTTGACGTTAGTCATACTTATACTTGCAAAATGTCACCATGCATCAGCCAAGCATGGAATGTTAGTAACGGAACCCTTTTTATAGAGTTTTTACAGGTGCTCAATGCCTCCATGGGTATGCTTAGTAAGAACATCTTGCTGTTTGTGGACAACTGTGTCACTCAGCCACTAGATAACATTACTTCTAAGGAATGTAGAAGTTGTTTATTAGCCACCAAACTCCACAAGTGTGTTGAGCCTCTTCTCTTGATCAGGGCATCATAAGATCCTTGCAAGCAGTGTCACAGGAATCACCTAGTACTGAGAGCTGTGTCCTTGATGGACCCAGAGATGGACATTAAACATAAAATGAATCATCTACAACCACTACTTTTCATAGTAGCAACTTGGCATCATGTTAGACTGGATTTGACTTGGTCCTCTGGATGCTGACTTCAGTTCTTATAATCTGTGGATAATGACCTTGTAACACACAGCTTTTCCAGTAATGACAACATCTTTGATGATCGGGTGGGTGGGGGCAGGGAGGAATATGATGAGGGAGATAAACATAACCTTGAACCAGTGCCCAGTGTTTCCATAGTGCATGCTGCTTATAGAACTGTAAAATAATTCTTGTACATGCGCACCATTACCACAAACACAATGTTCTGAACTTGGAATTGGCACTGTTCTATCCATACATAAGATTTCAACTACACAACTGTTAATTCCCGACTGCTTTGGAAAAATATGATGCGCAAGCTGGTATTAGAGTAATATTTCAATTGTTTATTATTTCTGTATGTGGTTAAGGCGCTGTGCTACAAATCAGAAGGTCGCTGGTTCGATTCCAGATGGTGTCATTGGAATTTTTCATTGACATAATCCTTCCGATCACACTATGGCCCTGGGGTCGACTCTGCCTCTAACAGAAATGAGTACCAGGAGTATTTCCTGGGGGTAAAAAGCGGCTGGTGCGCAAGGCCGACAACCTTACCATCATCCTGGGCCAATGTCACGTAATCTGGGAATCTTAAATTCCTGGAACCCTCTGGGCACCTTGGGCTTGTAATGGGACTGATTTACCTTTTATTTATTGTGGGCCAGGTAGCTCAGTCGGTATAGCGACTGACTATGGGCTGGACAGTCCAGAATCGAATCACGGTGGAGACGAGATTTTCCGCCCATCCAGACTGGCCCCAGGGGCCCGCCCAGCCTCCTGTAAAATGTATACCGGGTCTTTCCCGGGGGTAAGTGCGGCTAGGGCATGCTGCTAACCACTCACCCCGTTCTAGTGCCGCGGTCATGGAAGAGTAGAGCTATACCTCTACCCACCCTCTGGGCCACACCGGGCCTGTAACGGCATCACTTTACCTTTTACCTTTTATTTATTATTTCTGTATGTCTAAATAGTAAATTTACAGTTTTCAATTTTTACTTGTTTTTCTGATGCATATTAAAGTTCTCCCAAATCTACTGTACACTGTCTACAATCCCTTCAGAAACGACTAATGGAGGTTTCACCATACATACACAGTGTGGTCCTGAAACAATTAAAGAATACAGCACGAATGTGCTTAAATTTAAAACATGAGATTTATTAAATATGTTGTGACATCCCATACCTCATTAACTTTGACAGTCAGTTACTGCAGAAGTCTAATCTAAACAAGGATAATCTACAGCATAGATTCTACACATTTTCCTTACTGACTGTACAGGTGAGTCCCACAAACAATTCATGTCATATATTACCTTTTGAGAAAGTGCGTGGGTCAGATGGCTGCTTCAAAACCTTCCGAGGTGACACAGGCTGGAAACTTGGTGAGAATCCTTCTGCAGCTCTGGCAGTTGGGACAAGGGGCCGGTTCATCTTTCTACGAGAGCGTGATAAGGGAGTGCATGAACTGGAGCGTGATCGGGAATGGGATACAGATTTAGAGTGGGATCTAGAACGTGAGTCATGACTGTAAGAACTGTAACTGGATTGGCTAGAGCTGCGACTTGAGCTGGAAATGAGTTCAACCATTAAATATGCATACAACAAATCTGATTCTGTACACCACCTTTATACTGAATGATACTAACTGTGCAATTCCCAAACTCAGGAATGTAATGCATGATCATGAAGCTGTATATGCCCATACAGTGAAATACCCATTTCACGTAATCCGATGGACAATGGATTTGAACATTAAAATAAGGAAAGCCAAAAACATAGGCAAACTGAAAACAAGGTAATGACTACAGAAATGAGATGGTAAACTAAGGAAAATCTGACAAAGGGAAACAAAATGTTGACTGCTAAGGCACAATGTGTGTGAACAAATGAGTATACGCATGAGAAAATTAACCCTTTAAGGCTGAATGTCTTCTAAAGACGTCACAAACAGTGTGTCGAAGTTTGGAGGAATTTTGTTCACTCCTATTCGGTTAACTACTGTTGCCTGCTATGCTGCAGGACCCTTGAAGGTCAGGCTTCATTTAGGGGCCAGAATGTACCCTCTCCACCTTCTAAACCCCTCCACAAACACCCATATATACGTAGACACTTAGTAACTGCACATTTTTCCCAGCTGACTAATACAGTTCTGACACTACATGCTTTGAATATCGCTGGCTCTGGAGTTCACTGTGGGTTGAAATATCAACACTGACCTATGAAATGAAAACTCTTTCTTGACCAGAAATGTTGTCATTGGCATACTGTACTTATATAATTCAAAAAAACTAATGTTAAAAAATCAGAGATATCCACAAAAATCGATGTTTACAGCTACAGGAGAGTCCACAGACATGTCTCTTGTAGTGCTGGGGTAATCTGTAAGGGTTGTGAGGTAGTAACATGCAACATACAGCTGTCAATCTAGCAACAACGTCTTGGGCACCCGCAAATAGCTGGGATTTTTATACAGCAGTCCATCTTAGCTTTAGATCTGTTTTGCTGTCACTGTAGCACACATTCATATCTCATTGGTATTGCTTTTCTGAATCTGTGCCGAGTCATACGTAGTAGTCTAAACAAGGCAGACAATTGAGGGTATCAAGCAATGGCCAGAAAAAAATAAATAAACTTTGAGGAGGAAGCCAACAGTGAAATTCTGGTTGCTGACACCGGAATCAGGTGCTGAGGCTAGAGATGTTCAAAGACTATTTTGAGGAGGAAGAATAAGAACAACAACAACAACAGCCGCAAGCCTCAGCAGAAGTTGCCATAACAAATAGTGGCCAGCAAAATCATCAATCCACCTGCATTGCCGACTGTGTTCTTCTTGTGGCCAAAGAAACGGCACAATGTATAAGTGAGTCGAATGTGACGTGGGCCTGTGCATGGTGCCTTGGTTTTGCAGAATATCACACAAAAGTAAATTTGTAATATATCACCCTCTTTGTGAATACTGTGTGTCGTGATAAAACAGTGATCCAAGGTGCCACAGACATTACACAGCAGCCAGCATTATGTGAGTAATGAACTAATTACACCACATTTTATATAATCCATGTGATTCATAGGCCTAAATTTATTATAAAAATAGGTGTACATTTTCCCCCGGATTAACCAATTCATAAGCAGAGAGCAAAATTTTATTTCATTAAATTTGACAGAAAAATCTACGAGATATGCTTTTCTTCCTAAGAGTAAGAATTAAAACTTAAAATCCACAGTAAAAAATCCCGGCAGGCAGCATTGCTCAGAGGGATTTAATTATTGCATCAAAGGGTTAATACGTATCGATGTGTGGGTGCAACAATACTTCACATTCAAATGCTAATATGGGCTGACCAACTAACCTGGATGACGAATATGAGGAGCCAGATGAGTAAGACTGTCGCCGTGAAGGGCGTGAACCAGAGCCTGTTTTTCTTGCAGATGGAGACTTGGACCGCATCCATGGGTCGGCCCATTCATCGCCACGGCCTCTGTGACTGGGTACAGACACTTCAGAATACCTTAACATCATAAAAACATTACTCTGCAGTACAGTTGATATCAGCCACATAAAATTCCCAAAAGTTATGCTACATGACCATCATAAAATCCACCATCAGACCCTATCCTTTGCAAGTTCTTTCAAGCCCACATTTTCACAGCCAATAACTAAGAATAACTTTTAACATCATTTTACCACATATGCCATGATCCCTACATAGTCCCATTATTACAGATACTCCAACCTAATTTCTTTAGTATTGTCACCTCCATGCATGCTAGATATTTCACTCATTTTCCTTTATGTAATCACTCTAACAATATTAGAAGCTAGCAGAAAAAGGTATACCTCTCATCCCTCCATGGCTTTTCAGTACGCTGCATAATAACTTCCCTGACTGGATGTGATTTCTTCTTCTTTTCATAATATTCAGTAGTCGGAGCCCTGTGCTGATGTGAATGATATTTGCGAGTAGTGCCTGCATAGTCAGTCTCAATTCTCATGGCCCGTGAATCTCCAGGTTCATAGTGAACACGGCGCCAGTAATCACCTGCACCCCTTGAAGAGTGATGGTAGTATGCAGATGGAGATTCAGGAAAATCATCATAACGATCAGCCGGAAGACTATCCTCATGGTGATACTTTCCCTCTGATTCCAGAATCTTTAATCTGACACAAATCACAATTCCTCTCTTACAAATGTATGAAATTTCAACAATAATACTGAGTGCAATACTTCATTCAATACAATGCTTAACAAAACCCACAATAGGGAGGTCATACCTATGCTGGCCCCCCCTCCTACAAGCCTACTCAGAAGAACTGGGTGAAATGTGGCAGCATGATCTACTCTGATATCACCATGAATTTCAGTTTGCCCAGTATCAATTCACTTCAACTAAAACCTGTACCTACTTTCATAGTTTATCATACAGCAAAAGGGAGGTAAAAGGTAAAGTGATCAGTGATCCTGTTACAGGCCCGGTGGGTACAGGTACAGCTCTACTCTTACATGACCGTGGCACTAGAAGGAGGTGAGTGGTCAGCAGCATGCCCCGGCCGCACTTTACCCCCAGGAAAGACCCAGTAAGCAAAAGGGAGGTACTTACATAAAATACATGTATAAACAGACAACTTTTTATTCGAAAATTGTTTTGTACATGGTGACCTCTTTACCATATACCAGGAAAAAATAACTGGGCCTTCAAGCTGTACTGGTGATTAGGCAACAGGTAAACAAGACAGAAGGATGTGATACTGGAAAGAATGGGTTTGGCTAATGTATGTAAGTGCCTCGAGCAATCACCCAAAAACTGCTGAATGGATTTTCATACAATGTGACATGGGGAGTCCATAAAAATCTGCTGAGACATTCCAGTTCTGATTCCACCAGACAATGGAGACTACAGGAAGAACAATGTATGATCCTACATGGACCTCAAATATAAGTCACTAAATATTATCACACCCAAATCTCCCAGGATGTGCTGGTTAAGGATTAGGGGAAAATTTTTTAATTACAGTATAATTAATCCCCACGCACCAATGGAGAATAAATCTGACACTGAAAAGGATGCTTTTTATGATGGATTAAGGAATTTATATGATGCTTGCCCCAAACATGATGTAAAACTGATAATAGGAGACTTGAATGCACAGATTGGCAAGGAAGCAATATATTACCCTAAATAGGAAAGGAGGCTTATCACCAGGAAAGTAATGAAAACGGGAAAAGACTAATCCATTTGGCAGCATCCAGAAACATGGTCATTGGTACCACACTGTTCCCACATAAGGATATACACAAGATAACTTGGAGATCTCCAGATGTACATCATTTCAGTCAAATAGACCATCATCTTATAGATTCACAACATGTTTCTCATTTAATGGATGCTAGAACACACAGATGTGCTAGTGATGACTCAGATCATTTCCTCCTTGTGTCGCGAATTCGGGCTACAATTTCGAATGCTAAAAAGTTTTTTGGGAAAAAGGATGAAAAATATGATTGTGAAAAAATGACTGTACCAGAGAAACAAGCTGAGTATAAAATAATCTTGAAAGAACATTTACAGGAACTTGCCATTACTCTGATGACAGCCTTGATAGTAGATGGAATAAGATAACTGGTGCAATCCACGAAACATCCGAGGAAACATTCGGAAAAGCAAGTAAAAAACAACTAAATGACTGGTACGATAAACAGTGCTGAGAAGCCACAAAAGTAAAGAATAAAGCATACATTAACATGCAACAACGACGCTATACGAGAGCCTCAACCGATAAGTATCGGGAAGCACGACGAAAAGAAAAACAGGTACATAAGTAGAAGAAGAAACAGTATGAAAACAAACAGGTAGAAAGGCTGGAGAAATTAGGACAACAGCATCAAACTAGAAAATTTTATAGGGATATAAATAATCTTAGAAAGGATTTTAAACCGAGGCTTACAGTACGTAAAAGCAAGAATGGAGATATCATTACTGAAAAGGGTGACATCTTAAACAGATGGAAAGATCATTTTCATGAACTCCTCAATAGCACGGAGCAGGATAAAAGAACATCTATAATGCAGGACTATAAAGATACTAATGAGGAAGACTCTGCACCTAGAGTAGAAGAAATGGCAGTTCAAAAACTAAAGAATTATAAAGCCCCAGGAACAGACAATATACCAGTGGAATTATTTAAATATGGTGGAAATGAATTAGTAAAACACTTACATACCATCATAAAGGATATCTGGCAAAAGGAAAAGATGCCAACGGAATGGAATGTGAGTATAATTTTCCCCATACAGGAAAAGGGAGATATAATGGAATGTTTGAATGATAGAGGTGTAAGCCTTCTAAATACAGCTTATAAAATATTGTCTAATATATTAGTTGCAAGAATTTCACCAACTGCTGAAAATATAATTGGGAACTATCAATGTGGTATCCAGAAGAACAGATCCACAACAAATAAGATTTTCACGCTAAGACAGATATTGGAAAAGACAAAAGAATTTGCTATTGAGACACACCATTTATTTATTGATTTTAAGTCTGCATATGACACAATAAAGAGAGGCCAACTATATAATGCAATGAGTGAATTTAACATTCCAAATAAACTGATAAGACTTACGTGGATGACCATGGAAAATACAAAAAGTCAGGTCAGAATTCAATCTGATGTATCAGACTTAATAACTACAAAGAAAGGCCTTAGACAAGGTGACTCACTGGCCTGTTTGCTTTTCAACTTAGCATTGGAAAAGGTTATAAGGAATGCAGGAATACAGATGAGTGGAATTATATTTTATAAATCTGTCCAACTCCTGGCATATGCTGATGATATAGATATAATAGCGAGATCCCGAACGGCATTAAAGGAAGCCTTTCTATCACTTGAAACAGCAGCTGGAGAAATGGGCTTCAGGGTATACAAGAAAAAGACTAAGTACTTGACTACAAGAGAAAGTAAAAATCAACAGAGGTATTTTCAAAATAAGATTTTTAACTTTGAAGCTGTACAGAGTTTTACGTACTTGGGCTCCCTCATAAATGTTAACATTGACAATTCTGCAGAGATTAAGAAAAGAATTTTAATGGCTAATAAAGGCTTTTATGGATTGAAGAGACAATTTAGGTCTCAATTTTTATCCATAAAAAATAAAATAAAACTATATAAGACCTTGATCAGACCAGTGCTGGCATATGGTTCTGAAACATTGGTAGATTCAAAATCTGACGAAGTTATTTTAGGAGTTTTTGAAAGGAAAATTTTGAGAGCTATTTTTGGACCTACAAATGACAATGGAGAATGGAGAATAAAATACAACAATGAGTTATATACACTGTACAAGGAAAGTGATATAGTAACATGCATTAAAATTAATCAATTAAAATGGGCAGAACATGTTATTGGTATGGAAGAACAGAGCCCTACAAGAAGAGTTCTCGTTGCAGTGGTAGAAGGAAGAAGATAGAGGGGTAGGCCGAAACTAAGATGGGAAGATGGTGTGATGGAAGTTGCCAGGAAGTTAGGGGAGAGAAATTGGAGGAATGCTGCAAGGAATAGGGACAGCTGGCAGAAGCTTCTGAAGAAGGCCTTGGCTCAAAAGGGGCTGTTGTGCCAATGATGATGATGATGATGATGATGATGATGATGATGATGA
>Ga0123355_10014545_pt1 | contig 12313 bp, 5 predicted proteins | sample TergutEmb28metaG_3_FD_89872 | JGI IMG/M metagenome (GOLD analysis project Ga0123355, IMG submission 89872) | Embiratermes neotenicus P1 segment gut microbial communities from Petit-Saut dam, French Guiana - Emb289 P1 | ecosystem: Host-associated > Arthropoda: Insects > Digestive system > Gut ...
ACAACCAGTTAGTCGCAGACTCCTGAAGATGGTCGTATTAACGGCCGAAACATGTTGAGCATTGAATGAGTATTGAATAATAAAATAAGTGGCATCAAGTTGGTTTTCTCTTTACTCAACTATTCAGGATCATATTTTAAGAAAATATCCTGTAGTGAAGTAGTGCACAGTTGCATGAAGATGGGCAATTTGGTCTGAAATTTGTTAGTAACGAACAAATAGATGTGATGCAGATATAGGACTTTTTTACATTATAAGCCAGTGATGGCTCTCAGAATATTAATCAGAGGATCTCAGTAGTTTATTTTCCTAGCTAGAGATGCAACTCAATGAATTGTCTTTGTTCATAATTTAGGTTGTTTGCAAATGTCCAATCAGTGTTTTCATCTCTGACTTTGTTGTACCATCTTTCGGACATTCCATATCTTGCTAAACTAACCCTGCAACAATCACTGTACATTACCAGACATACAAAATTTGACACCTGGTATTTGATTGTAGCCACCTTAATGGTAAGATCCATCAATATGTTCAAGATCTTGAATAGTTACTAAACACACTGGAAGGGCAGCACTGATCACATATTTCTGCATAAAAATGTAGGATAATTTGTAAAACTTCCATGCCAGGGAATTAAAGTGAATGAAAGTAAATATACGTGATTGCAGGCTTCCACCGCGAAATAGCTGAGTACTGCGCACTTCTGGGTTTATTATGCAGCAAGTAGTGGTCACTTCTTACCACTACTAGTTGCATAATAACCCATAGGAGCGCAGTTCTACAGGGAATATAAAATGATATTTTGTGCAAATAGTTATTAATGCTGGGATTTCCTCAGACATGTTAACCTTTTGGCACCAGAATTATTTTTTTAATTTTAGCACACCCTGTATATAAACTGAATAATACAGAACCAAATACGTTAGATTTATGAAACAAATTGCATTTTGAAGAGGAAAAAATGGAGAGTATATACCATGTTTAAAATATTCAGTACCTATATTTGTTGAATAAATATATAAAATACAACATTTAGAGGTTAGCGGTGCAGTACGACCACTATAGTCGTCATTAGGCGTCAAAGGGTTAATGTACCAACCCTGCTTGTGTCCAGCTTTACACTCTAGTGTGTTTTTGTCTGTAGCCTGATTTGTGTATAGTTACATCTCATTTATTTCGTATTGTGTATAACAGAGTCTTTAATTTGGTCCTAAAGTAAGTTACATGTAATACATTTGAGATAAATGTAATGAATAACATTTGACAGCTCGAATCAGTTGAATTGTCACTTTGCAATAAATGAGCTCCACAATGCGTAATTTTTATTGAAGCTTTATTTCAAGATGCTTGGGAAGTTGTGGGAGAGAGGGAGGATTATTATTTATTCACTTCAGCTTATGCTGGTTTAAATTGTGGTTTGTCAAATAGATTAACAAGTTGGCTGATAACCAGCTGGCCTAACTGAGACATAAAAGAAGCTACAATTCAATTACATCTAAAGTAAATATTGAAATGGAATGTAGGTTATTTTGTGTTTGAAATGTGGTGTAGTGGAGTGCAGTTACATTATGGGTTGTTCAGTAAATTATCAAGTTCACACCTAGATTGTGTAAAACAACCCTTGGAATGACCATTTGTATGTGCAAATTTAAACTGGTACAATAAAATCAAGGAAAGGAATCATGTGGTGATCCAACATTCTGGAATTTACAGGCCTTCTTTGATGTTAATCATTCATGATTATATGTATTGCTCAGAGAGAAATTCCACTTTCTTTTCTTTTGCAGAGGGTGACACTGTCATGGATATGTCAGGACTGTCCAATCATAGCTCATTTGGCAGTGAGCCCTTCCTCACTCTTGAGCCTCCGTTGTCTGATTCGGATTACATCTTCAGTTTGGGTGATGAAGAAGGACTTACTGATCTCTTTGATTTTGCATTCTGAGAAGGAACAGAAGCTGATCTACAATGCCAGCTGTGCCGGAATGAATGAGATGAAAGCAGTGTTATTCTGTTTTGACAATAGGTAAAAGTACTGGGGAAATGCAGCACCAAATGTACTGTTGCCATGCCATCTGATGGTGTCTGTGGTTGAGGTATGAATGAATTTCAGTACTTCATATGAAGAGTGTATGCCATGTTTGAGGCAATTGAATGGTCTTGTAAGTTTTATATGATGAGGGCGTTGGGGGGGGAGGAGGGGGGGAGTCTGAGCACTTGCCTCAATTCCACTGCCTTTGCTTATTTATAATTTATTTAGTTAACTACCATCACATCTTCCAGCAGTTTCTGAATTTTGGGTAGCAGAATGCTTCGTTGTGTTGGTTTCCAGGATATGTACAGTGTACAATTATGATTATCCAGGAAGCTTGGGAACTGATCTAAGTTGCATTTTTGGACTTCTTGTCCTAGATGTAACTTGTAATGAAAATACAAGATGAAGCATGAAAGCCAGGTTATGACATTATTTTGATTACTTGCTGTATCATAGTCTGCAGTTCCATTTCAGAACGGGGCAGTTTGGTCTGCAGAAATTAAGTTCTGTCTGAAGGCAATTCAACATCTGGGGTGGAATTTGGTGTAGAGGTGTAAGGCTGTGGATGCTGATGTTGATCCAGTAATGTGAGTCGTAAAGCACGTAGTGGTTTTTGAACCATTCCATAAAAATCTGTAGTACGAAGCCTTGTAAATCACAGGAGACATCCTGTTCCTCTTCATTGCTCTAAGAGTCTTACTTTTCCAAAAATTAGCTGTTTGAATTTGTGGGTATCGGCTGTGCATGTTCCATTCCCTTGAACCCCACTTGTGCTGCCTTGTTAGATATTTCATGAGTTTCTTTTAGTTTGTATATTCAGCATAAACAGGTTTTATCTTCATTGCCAATATGTCTTGGTTTTAATCCTGCATCTGAAATTATTATGGCAAATAAAAAAAAAAAACTTTGCTTCTTTTATGGTCAGCAGAAACCCCCTCAGTGTACCAATAAGGTGTGAGTTCTCACAGTAGTGTTGCTGAAGATCAGGGTATTCTGGTATGTGTACGTGTATCAGTTTGGGAATAGGTACAGACATTTCAAAGGATTGCAGTGCCTTCTTCAAGGTGTAGTGGTCAAAGAGGTGTGCACCACTTAAACCCTACAGTTGTTGGAAGCATCAGTAACTATTTACCACTTGGTAAACATGGTATACATGGTATAACTTCCCAGAAGACTTGGATCTTGAGGAGCCTTCTCTTCAAATGCTTGCAGCAAATGAAGGTCATGTCATTGCTGAAATCTGTCGGATCACCGAGACGCGGGTTCACTGTGTGTTAATGGCTGTAAGTCCCTGTTCCCTGAGATCATATGTGGCAGATGTACCTATGCCGTGCTTTTCTGTAACTTCATTAGTTGCCCCATCCTCTTTGTGGGGTTTGTGGTGGTGCATTTGTTTGAGGCACTGCACCGTAATGTGAAAGGCTGTGGATCTGATTTGTGATGGGGTCGTTGCGATTATTTTATTAACTCAATCCTTCCGGCCACACTGTGGCCCTGGGGAAGACTCAGTCTCTGATAGAAATAAGTAACAGGAATATTTCCTGGGGGGGGGTAAAGGCAGCAGGTGCGTATAGCTGACAACCTTACTACCTTTATGTGACAGTTGTCTAGAAATTCTGGGAGTCTCAACCTCCTGGAGCCCTAAGGATTTTACCAGGCCTGTAATGGGATTGTTTTAGCACACTTTCTTTGTACTCTTAGCAAAATGCCTTCCTCCTTGTCCTTCAAACTAAATGTGGGCCTGCTTGTTGGCTTGCTAGGCATGTTTTTGATTAGAGAATAAGTTCAAGTACACAGTCACAGAGAAAAGAGAGTACATATCAGAGGGTAGGCTTCATCAGAGCAGGTTTTTATGTCACAATGTCCAGCTGGAAAATACTTCAGTCTTGCTGCCAACCCCCTATTTTGAAAAGTGGCCAGACTTCTGAATGCCAAATAACTGTAAATATGGAGCATTATGCTCTTTGCTCTCCTGCTTATGCTAAAAGCTTGGAATATTGTAAAAATCTTTGGCATCTTGAGTTCAGTAACCTTTCCAAAAACAGCATAATGTGTGTGGTGTGAAGTGACCAAATTAGATCATCTGGTGTGGTCTGTTGATAATTGTGTCACAGAACAGAGAAGTTGAAATATGCAGGACCAATGTCACTTGTGGTGGAGGGGAGCAGTTTGTGTTTCATCATTGAGGGTTAAGACTGCAGCTGTGTTCTGGTGAAGGTATTGAATATTGTTGTGGAGATTTTGTAACTTGTAATTAATATAACAGTAGTCCTCATATTTTTATGGATTAATTCTCATGGCTGTGTTTGGAGCACATGCTGAGCTTGCAGTGTTTCCATTTTCTTTACAACTGTACCTATTCTCAAATTTCGGCTGTGGTGTGTATATTTATTTTTTGGACTAGTTAAGTGTACACCCCCTTCTGTGGTTGCATTCTGTTGAATCACAACTTGAGTATGCTAGCATGTCTCAACTGTAGACATCCCAAGTGAATATCTGTTCTGAGCTTCTCACTCTCTGAATCATGAGAGAGGAAGTTACCATATTTGCCTGTATATTTTTCTTAATTTACAAGAAAAAGGAGGGAGGGAATTGCCTTATGATTGTGTTCAAAGTTATGCATGTAATGTGCATGTGTTGCATACTGAAGATACTGAAAGAGGTTGTCTTGTATGTGGGTAAATATTGCACACTGTTCTGTGTATTTATGATTTACATTGTGAGATGCTGTGTACTGGTAGCATTATTACAAGCTGTCACTTGATGTTGATGAAAAGGTGAGGACATGTGTTAGGATGGTAGGATACATGTGTTGTGTCCATTGTCGTTTTAGGTGTAGTTAATTTTTACATCTATGTCTGAAGTGATTTCACGTACAGAACTGTTTATATGTAACTTGTGTATTGTAGATACTTCCCATGAACAAATTTTTATGACAGCCATCTAAAATTTTGTGACCACATTGGTCAGTCATTGTGGGTTTTCTACCAAAACGAATTTTGAAAGACATCCATTCATTGTCAAGGAACCTTTCAATAGCCAGAGTTTCTGGTTGTAACACTCAAATATTTTCTTCACCACATCATCCAGGACCATTGTAAGGCCTTCTTACCCTTGCTTGTAGTTGGTACTGTGAAGTCTTTTCATGGCAGAAACAAGCTGAACTGCTCCATTTAACTTATACTGTTAAATTTTTGGTTTTTGTACTATTGCCAGTCTTGTGACTTAATGTAAAATCTGTTTAGGGTACTCTTTGCTTAAAGCACCATTGGTTGAATCAATTGATACAGTTGGTCTGCATAGTCATGATTTTGTGCAGTAAATCTAGTTACCCTGCCATTTGCCGAAGCCCCTCATCTTGTGTGGGAGCCTGGTGTAGCTGTGCTGGACCATCCAGGGTTTGGATCCCTAGGTGCAAGAGATTTTTCTCCTCTCCAAAATGTCCAGACTGGCTCTGGGGCCCACCCAGCCTCTTAGTTAAAGGTACCAAGTTTCTCTTCTGGCGGTATGATGGCTGGGGCATGAATTTAACCATTCACCTTCATCTAGTGTGGAGGTCAAGAATGAGTGGAGATGTACCTCTGCTCCACCTATTTGCCTCCATGGTGTAAACAGAAAATTTTACCTTTTATCTCGTCTACTATTTTTTGGTATGACATTTTTTACATCTCACATTTTATGATCACGTGTGTCACAGGCGTTTTTAATTTTAGTGTTTTCACTTTGATTAAAGGTTATTTGACATTGGTTCCTGCAATTGTGGATGGAAAATTGTGAAATGTTGTGTCTGGCCAGAAGTAAATTATGTGACATACTTGCAGTTGAGTCACATATTTGTCACCTACAGAACCATTTTTTTTAACCATTTTATGATGGTTATCCTGTCATCAGGATTTGTGTAACAAGCATGCATCCTTTTCCACAGATGTTTGGCTGTTTTTAAATGGTTTACAGTTTGGCTGCCAAAATTCAAGTTTTAGCATTGTATAGGTTTCTTTAATTCTTTGTCCAGTTTAGCATACAATGTGAAGAACCCATTCGGCTCCTTCATACCAATATTTTTTTTCAGTTTGACTTTTCAGAAGACATGGCTACTCAAAATGGTATTTCTGTCTCAGATCAAATACGGTAAGGACATTTGCACAAGTTACTGTTACAGCAGTATTTTTTCACTATTTTGAATTCAGTCATGAAGCATTTGATTGGGAGTTTGTTATTTATAGAGTGTGTACAGCTTAAAGTGGAACCCAGGCATAGAATCTACAAACCCACTTATAGCTGTGTTGCTGCATAGTGACTCATTGCTTTGCACTCTGCAGGTCTCAGTTCCGCATTAATGCAGGACTGTGTGCCATAAAATGGACATCAGTTGCTGCATGGCAACTGACGATGTGCCAAGTGCAGTGCTCAGTCCCAGAGCAAAGAGAACTTGCATCAGATTATGTGTTAAAAACTGGGATGAAATGTTGAAACAAACTGTGCTGGGTAAAATCCAATTAGTGAATTGAAATTCTGTGTGACAACCATCAGAAAGCAGCCACTGTTACATTATATCATCTATCCTCCACTGAAAAATACACCAATACGAACAGTTTCCACTGAATTTGGAAATGTATGTGCCAGCTATTCCATTCTGTTCAGATGGTCTTGTTCTAAAGGTGTGTATTTGTTTCAAAACCTTTATCAGTGGTTTTGTATTTCAAGCATTGTGTTGATTTTCTTGTATCTGATGGTGGAATGCAATATGTTTTGTCATTTTATTTATGGTATGTGTGTGTGTGTGTGTGTGTATGTATGTATGGGTTGCAGAGATTAAGTTTCTGTATCATTCAGTTTACTGGTTCATATCTCAACTAGGGAGTGGCTGTCCTGAGAGTTTTTCAGAGTTTTTAGCAGAAGTCTAAGCAGTGCGTCTCTCGACACTATGACCATGTCTTACCACACTGACAGTCATATTCTTTATGAAATTTCTCATTTTGTACTCTATTTGATGAAATATTAACATAAACTACAACAAACATGCAGTTTTCAGAATATGTCATGGTAAAGGTTTGAGTTGTGTGCAGCTGTATGCTGGTATCATGGCTTAATTTCAAGTGTGCTTTTGTTTATTGGTATGTGTGTTTGTATGCATGTATGTATGTATGTGTGTTTAATGTAAGATGATATCTCTTATTTGCCCAATTGTAAGGTTGTAAATGGCTTTTATTTTCTTATAAATAAATGCATGTTCACAGCCTTTTCACTTTTTCATATATAGTCATTTTCAGTTTATGAACAATCAGTTTACAAATTTTCATTTTTACGAGTTGCATGAATTGATAACTGCTATTTCTTTAATTAGGAAGCCAGGCTATCTGATATAATGACAATAAATTGAAGTCTCTTAACTAGAATGTGTTTGGCTTGTTCTTATCTTTGTACAGTTGTTACGCTTGACTGATTAGGAGGGATTTTCTCACATTTTTACATAAATTGTGTGCTGGTATGAACTGTAACTAGAACAAGCCATTATTATTACCGTAAGTCAGTGTTTCCCAGACTTTTGTTCACAGACCCCTTTCGGCTTCAAAATATAACCATAGAACCTGACATCCTTGCTTTCATAAATATATATTTTCTGAATTGTAGGTGTCTTAAGTTATAAATTATATCTCACAACTGATTTTAGTTAATACATACCGGTCACATATGTAACAATGCATAGAAAGATTTGACAGTAATTAAAATTATTGTGGCTTATTTCGTGGGTACAAGAGGTTTCATAATTAAATATTCTGCTGGTCATATGAAATAAACACATCACCAATTAAGGAGGTTTCTCAGTTACATTTAAGAAAACATTTTTCCTTTGATTTAAAAGGTTACAAGTTAGCCATTACAGAAATATATCCGTGTATGTGGAAACTGGTTACAGATCCCAAGGGATCCACAGATCACACTGTGGGAACCACTGCATAAGTGACAGACATAGATTGGTCAATGTAATTCAGTTCACAAATTTAATATAAGTTAATGCACGCTGTAGCCATCTGTCAGAGGTACCTATATACATTGATGTTCAAATCAGTATGTTCTGTCACAAAGTTCAAAATTTAATTACTGCATACATGCTGTGAAAAAGCTATTTGGCACACTTAGTTACTATGTGAAGAAGGGAGTTGATGTCTAAATTCTCCCATGCCTTTCCTGCAGTTCCTTTTCTGGGATGCTGTTCTGTACAGCCTGTGATTTGTTTCAGTGTGGGAAGGAAGATCATGCTTCTGGTGCTTCCTGTGTTCAAATCCCATGTCAACTGCAGCCATTGAATCATATTTTGACAACAGTACACAAGAACTTTTAAAAAATTACATTATTGTACTAAGTGGAGGAGAGTCTCAAATGCATGCTGTTCATAAAATTTAAAATGAAACTAGCAAGTGAAATACACCATGAAATCCTTGGTTTATATTAATGGGTGTTCTTGAGCTTTACATTGTTGAATTGATAATGTGGGCATCTACAAAAGGGCATCCTTGCTGGTTGTATTTCAGTACAGGTGTCAATTAAGAAACTTGTTACCCTCAAATTAACTTCCTAAGTGTATTTGACTCACTGGCTGTAGAAGAATCTCAAGTCGTTTGGGATTTGTACACTATGTACAATGGTATACAAGTTACTGAGTAAGCACTCACATCTATCATGAGCATGGATTAGTATCACCACAGAGACATGGGTATGATCCCATGCAATTCTGTGTGGTGTTTATGGACAAAGTGGCACTGGGACTATTCTCAGTATTTTGGTTTTCCTGTGTCATTGTCATTCTGCTGCCAATGTTCCATACTTATTTTTCATTCATTTACCATTGGTACCATATGATCGTAGCGATAGAGTATAGTGTGCGGTGCTACCTACATACAAGGTTTTTCAATGCATCGGTTAGAAGGAGCTAAAAGTGGAAAATTTATTACAAGGAAGATGTAATATTTAGGTTCATATTTTGAATCTGCTTTTGTATTTTGATCCCAGGCATTCATTTCATAATGTTTCAATTATAGAAATCGCAACTCATATATGCAGGACTGAAGAAAAATGCATAAAACAAGTCCAAAGTAATTTGTTGTTAGCACAGGTATGCACCGTTCCTTACCTCGCTTGTTTCCATATCCGTTCTTTCATTACACTGAACATCATTACTCATTAAGTCAAGGTATGTTATTATCTGCTGCAGCAGAATCTTCTCTTCTACACTTGGAATTAAAACCTTGCTGCAGTAGCTTTATGATAATGTTTCATTTAGTAAAAAATGTGTAATGAAGACCATGGATCTAGAAACGGAACAATCGATAGGCCATGCACATACAATAAAGTGGTCTGCAGTATATTATTAACTCTGGTACACAGTGACTGACAGTACATGATTGATGGTTGTTTGAAGCCTTTTAAACATATTAAGTGGGAAAAGTCAGTATAAAAATTTTAAAAAATAAACTTATAGCATAGGAAAACTTTGTATGCATGAACTTTGTATGTGAGAAAATTTGACATTGTGGGTACTCAAGTGGCACTTCTAAAATATAACTTCTTGCATAGGAAAACTTTGTACCTACGAAAACCACCATGTATTAATTCATTTTCAGGTGTGTTCACAAAATTGCGAAAAGTGTCTATTAGCTTCGTCATATCAGTCTGTCCACACAGAACACCTCGGCTTCCACTGGACTAATTTTTATGGAATTTTATATTTGATTATTTTTTGAAAATCTATTTGGAAAATTCAACTTTCATTAAAGTCTGACAAGCATAATAGATACTTTACATGAAGACCAAAGTACATTTTTGATTATATCTCACTCAATTCTTCTTGGAATGAGAAATGTTTCAGATAAACTTTGTAGAGATCAAACATATTACAAGGTGGTTCAAATATGACCGGGACTGATTTTTTTTTGTAACCATAATTGACAAACACTTACTTGCACATGTCAATCTTCAACGTACTCCCCTAACCCGAGCAGGAGGGAGGGTGGAGGTTGTGGCTTCACTCTCTCAAGGTCGCACAGCTGCTGCACAGTGCGGCTTGTTTACACACAAATCAGTCCCGGTCAAATTTGAACCACCTTGTATATTCAATAACCTGTTTTGAAAATTACGCCATTTTTGGAATGTGGAAAAATGTAGAGTGGGGCAGGTCACAGATGATATGACGCCTGCGCATTGCATGCTGGATTCTGAAGACTACAAATGCACATACACACAGGTTGTTTAATACTCATTGCATTTCCACAGCAACAATGGTTGCACGAATGTGCCTTGATGTTACATTATACTATATTGCCTGTCTAGTCAAATATTTCCATAGATAAGAAAAATTATAAAACTAAGGTAGCACAGGAGGTATGACTAGTTACTCAACAGTGAAAACACTAATGGAACAAGATTTAGATAATATGGTAACTGCCATTAATGCAGTTGTCTTAAAGGATTGTTGCATGCATTCAGAAAGATGTAGTGTCTGCATTGTTTATGTCTCCACGGCATGAAGTGGATCATTTTGTGACCCTGGTGGCTGGCCATTCAACTTGGGCATTTTATTTGTGTAATTGATACGATCTGTCAAGGTGTGTTTAAAATAGCCAGGGTAACTCAGTCATTCTAATGTCTGGCCTGGGCAGCTGGGCCGTGGTTCTAGGCAGGGGCTTACTGGTTTGTTGGGGGCCTACCCAGCTGCATATGGAGTGAAAGCCAGGAACTCTTTCCTTGTAGTTGAATGGCTAGAGCAAGAAGTTGACCACTCTTCTGCATCTAGTGCTGAGTTTCGGATCAGGTGGATCTAAACCTCTGACCTTCATGTCATGGTTTGCGCTTAGCGGAGGGGTGACTTCATCCTTCAGTACTGAATGAAAATTCTCAGTAATAGAAAATTGCATTTGATTTTGCTTTGCAGTTTTTCCCTCCCATTTCATCCTCTGTGTTAGTCACCCTAATATCCAAATTCTACATTAACATAAGTAGTTGTCAAATTTCAGTAAACGTTTTCCTGGTAAGTATAATGTATCGTGAAACCAGCTTTCTTTTGCCATCCATTTGGTATAGTGGAAGCTGTAGTAATAATAAAAATGAAGTAGTTTTCAGAGAAATTAAATTTATAAGAAGGATAGCATGCATCCATGGTGTTCAGGTGTGCATGGTGGAGAGCAGGTAAAACTTGTATTCTTACAATGTGAAGTTCATGAATTCTTGCATGGTTTTTTTTTATAGGTAGGGTTGCCTGAACCTGGTAGGTGGTTGCATAAGGCAGCAAAATACAGGGGAAGAAATCAGGAAGCAGGAATGAAGTACTTTCATGATTGCATGACACTGAAAAATTGTAGTATTGCAGTTATTTTTATATTATAAGTGCAGTCATATTAGAGTCTTGTTTTTTGTGCCACCAATTAGCAGATGTGATTGGTTGTGCTGGGGAGGGGTGCAACATGAAACTCCAGTTGGGCTCTGACTGCAGTATGCAAGGTTTTATTTTCTTACAAAATGGGAGTAGATTTAGCAGCCTCTAGATTTTGAGCTTTCTTTCAAGATACATGAGAATTTTTTTCTCTTGACAATTTAAAATTCCAAAGATATTAACAAGAGAAAGGGAAGCATTTTAAGGGCGCTATATTATTTTCAGTGCACTGTTGACAAATATGGCGCTAGTAGTAGTTTTCATGAGGTTTGTCATCCCCGTTGTGTTTTACAATAACAGTGTTAGTGTGTGTATACTTGTCTGACACAGCTAATGGTGGTAGAGAATATGTATAGTTTATTACATAGGGATTCTACTGCATGTTTCAGCCTTTTTCTTTGGCCATCTTCAGGTAGGTATTGAATAAACTTTTGTAAGCAGTTATACTTAATTTATCTGGGTACGTGTAAGGTGCTTAGGGCGCGAGATCTCACGTGCTGTGTGGGGGTGATGGTATGGGTACATGAGAAATCTATATTCTAGTACAATGCCCCTGGCATTATTTTATGTTGCTAAGGCTTATAAACTAAATTATTATATTATACAGTGTGAAATATCAGTGTTGATAACACTTTAACATTTTCTCTAGTATTTTCTAGAATTTCTCATGTACCCATACCACCACCCCCACACAACACGCGAGATCTCGCACCCTAAACACCTTACATATACCCAGATAAATTAAGTATAACTGCTTACAAAAGTTTATTCAATACCTACCTGAAGATGGCCAAAGAAAAAGGCCGAAACATGTAGTAGAATCCCTATGTAATAAACTATACATATTCTCT
>Ga0123355_10014548_pt1 | contig 12312 bp, 6 predicted proteins | sample TergutEmb28metaG_3_FD_89872 | JGI IMG/M metagenome (GOLD analysis project Ga0123355, IMG submission 89872) | Embiratermes neotenicus P1 segment gut microbial communities from Petit-Saut dam, French Guiana - Emb289 P1 | ecosystem: Host-associated > Arthropoda: Insects > Digestive system > Gut ...
TCCATCCTCAGGAGCTTGCGACTTGTTTGTTGAGTTATTTCATGGGTTGTATTGCTCTGGTTCGATGTGTGTTGGTGTTACGTTGTGGTTTGGTTGTGGTGGTGTGGTATCCGTATGCAGGCTGAGGCACTAGTGCCTCAGTCTGCATACGGATACCACACCACTCCAGCCAAACCACAACGTAACACCAACACACATCGAACCAGAGCAACATAACCCATGAAATAACTCAACAAATATATACATGACAATATTAAAGAAATTTATGTTTTCGCGCCAGGTGCAGGTGTTTGCAGGTAGCTCAATAGTGTACACAACTGTTACACCAAGAAATAATTCATATGTTTGATTTAAACGGGTTTCATCTTGATTCATTCAAACATGCATTTTCAGTGAATGAGGAAGATGTGGAAAGAAGTCGTTACCGTCACTGGCTTCAGGAGATTGAAGAGAATCGCGAAATGAAGCTCATTCAAGTTTGTCGGTCTCTAGGCCAAGAGTTTAAGCAGAAGAGTCACACATATGCGGCAAACGCTAAGCACTGCGCCATGACTCTCGAAGCAGTGTTGTCATTACATACGACGACATTTCACTTACTTCCAGAGGCGCCCTACTACAAGGTTTAACGTAGTAGCCGGATGATGGGTGGTTGGTCAAAGAGTTTTGTGTTGCTTCGGAGCCCTAAATTACAGTACAGTCACAAAAATAATTTGTACAAATCTCCTACATACACTGTGTACACTGCCTAAAGATTCACGCTATTATTATCATCATCATTCTCATCATCATCATCATCATCATTATCATCATAATCATCATCGTCTCCTTTATACAGGGTATTTATACTTATATTCCTGAATCAAACTATGTCCCTGGGGAATACAGTGTTGCAGCTATTCTGTTGTTACTATTCATGGTGCTTATATCGTTAGTTCCAGTGTTGAATCTATTGTACTTTTACATTAGTACTTTCCGAAGTAGCGGTGGTACAGTGGTTAAGGTGCTGTGCTACAAATCGGAAGGTCGCTCTTTCGGTCCCAGCTGGTGTCATTGGAATTTTTCATTGACATACAATCCTTCTGATCGCACTATGGCCCTGGGGCCGACTCAACATCTAACAGAAATGAGTACCAGGAGCATTTCCTGAGGGTAAAAGCGGCCGGCGCGTAAGGCTGACAACCTTACCACCATCCTGTGCCGTTGTCATGAAATCTGGCAACCTTAACTTCTTGGAAACCTCTGGGCCACTCCAGGCCTGTGACGGGACTGCTTTGCCGTTACCTTTTACTTCCCGAAGTATGTTTGCAGTGCCCATTATGGCTGTTTTCTGTAGTTCCTTGACTTCATGTTTTCCCGGTATGTTGCTCACGTATTTTCTGATTGATTTTGAAATAGTCCCAGTCGCCCCTATTATTACTGGTATCACCTCTGTTTTTACATTCCACATGCGCTGTATTTCTATTGTAAGGTCTTTATATTTTAGAATTTTGTCGGCTTCTTTTTCAATCACATTTCTGTCTCCTGAGATTACAACGTCTATTAACATATATGCTCCCTTTTCATTACCACGGAATATAACATTTAGTTTGTTGTTGGGGATAGTTCTGTCAGTTTGCACTTGTTGATTCCACAATATGGTTACCTTGCTTCCTTGAATTGTTTCTACTGATTTTTGCACACGTTCATACCAATGCTTTTTGTCCAATTGTACCCCTGTTTCCTTGCATATGTTTATTATTATTATTGTGCAGAACCAAAGGACTTCCCTGCTAAAAAATTTCAATTTATTAGTTTCATACATCTTGCGTGATTTCAGGCTTCCGCCGCGAAGTGTCCTATTCTGGGTTATTACGAAGCGGGAAGTGGTAGTTTCTTACCAACATTTCGGGATAACCTATCGGTCCCATTATCAGGGTTCAATAATTCTTGAAACATGAGGATGGGACCTATAGATTGTAACGAAATATCGGTAAGAAACTATTACTTCCCGCTGTGTAGCAACCTAGAAGAGCGCAGTTCTCTATTTAGTGTGTATATATATATATATATATATATATATATGTATATATATTCTTTCAAGGCGGCCAGGTTTAATAAAATCCTTTGGAACTACCGGCCTCTACAGGTGTTTCAAGTTGGCCAGCGTTTCATATGCCCACATCTTCTCTATCGTAGGGTTTTTCTGCATGTAGTCCTTCGGTCATCCGAACTGTATGTGTGGAGGGGCGGTCCTGAATACTCTGGAATCCAAACCAAAGGGGAAAACGTTTTGTTGTATGTAACATAGAAAAAAACCATCATACAATCCTACAGTCATACTCCTTAAAGCGGGAAAACTGTACCTAAGAGTACATAATAATAATAATAATAATATTAATATCACTGAAATTTTGTAATGTGACTCAGCAAAATCAATTATTATTATGTTAATCATTTCAATAGGAAATACAGGGCTACAGCTGGGCCAAAAGTGTTTGGATCACCCGTGGATCCGGATAACGGGGGTCTGGGTTATCGAGGGACCATTATATTCTGCTTTTGAACATTTTACGCGGCTATCAGCTATAGAAGATTTTAATGAATTTATTTCTTTGTTATCAATTTATCAACGCTGTCCCTAGTGCAGAATGTACGCCATAGAGTACAAGGCTTTATTATAGGAAATAATGAATTTAAGGAATGTGGAAGGAAACGGTCATGCTGTAATTGCCAATAAGTCTGTTATCCCGGTATTTGCCGGGAAGAAATGAGAAAATGAAGGGAAAATCCAGAAAATTCTGCCGCGACCAGGAATTTTACCAGCTTAACTACCAGAACAAGTCAGAAAACAACTAGCAACTTTAAAAACCATATTTCTGTAGCATAAGTTTCTGTTTCACCTTGTGTGCTAAATTCACCCTCCATCTCCAACACTTTGTTTCAAGCATTCTGAATGTGCCAACAGAAATTTGTATTCAACAACATTACATGAAAACAAATACAAGGAAAAAAAGTATTTTCCTCAGCTCTATCCTGAAAAATCTTACAGTTGTTTACCGATCAGAGTGGGGGACAGGTAAATAAATTTGACTGCAACATAGAGCAAGAGTACTTGTAGATTTATAGACACGTTTCTGTGCCGTGCACGGAAGTAAGACCCACAATTTTGTTCGTATTTATGAACATAAAGAACTTTTTCAATTAAAGTAGGAATATTTATTGCTTCAATTGTGGTTGGAAGAAAACTGATAGAGATCGCAGACTGGATATAATATTTAATAGTGGATTTATTTAGGAAATGTTAGCAGTAAGAACTGGACAGCTCACATAATATAGTGACTCGCCTATGGATTGCATGACCGAAGAGTCAGGCTTTGTATTCCAGCGTGGAAGTTTTTCTCTTGGCTGACGCATCACGTAAGCAGGGGGCCGTGTTTCCACCAAACAACGGGTAGAGTGAAAACGGAATGTGATGGCACATGCGCAGAAACCAGATTTGGTCTTCCAGCGAAACGGACGAGTCCATTTATATCGGCGGGGCTGTCAGTTCAGTCGGCTGCTGGCAGCCGAGGTGTGCGCATCAGCGGTAGTAATGCTGGATAGACTGCTTTCAGATGCAGTGCAAGACTGCTGGCTACCTACTCCATTCGCCTCTTTCCCCTTCACTTCTCCTCCCGTGCGTCTCCGTGTGCCATCAGATTCCGTTTCCACTATAGCACCTACCCCTGTCCCTTTGTAGAACAGCATAGACGTAAAGCTGTCCATACCCTGCCATCTCGCACCACACACTCACACTTAACTTGAGTGCTAATACAATAGTGCACTTTAAAATGTATTTGCAGAATACCTAGTGAATTATTTTTGTTACTGAAGTGCGTTTATGTAGCTGGAAGCGTAGATGGGAGGACAATATTAAAATGCATCATAAAGAAACAGTGTGGGATGTGTGGGCTGGATTTATCTGGCTTAGGATAAGGAAAATTAGCGGGCTGTTTTGTGAAAAATGATAAAAATTAATGTTATATAGAACGCTTAGTTCGGACCAACGTTATCAGTACAGGTCCGAGGCTTTCTGTTTGAAAGATTCATAACATTATACTTCTTGAGGTGAGTAGATGAGTAGTTGTTAGCACCTCGCCCAACCCCCAAGCTGGAGGAACACTCCATGTCTGTTGTCCGATGTATTCGAGGTTACCCTCCGTATTGGAGGCCGTTCCTCCATCCGCAACCCGAGGACGCGCCATGCTGCTGTGACAGATGGGCAGGGCATTAAGCACGTATGGGGAAGAGGAGAGTCGTTTACAGGCTTTTGGTGGGGAAATCTGAGGGAAATAGAGCACTTGGAAGAGCCTGACATATATGGGAGAATAATATTAAAATGGAGTTTCAGGAAGTGGGAAGGGGAGCATAGACTGGATCGAGCTGGCTCAGGATAGGGACTGGTGGCGGGCACTTGTGAAGACGGCAAAGAACTTTCGGTTTCCATAAAATGTGGGGAATTTCTTGACTGAGAATCGGTTAGCTTCTCAAGCCGGACTACTGCATGGAGTATATAAGTAAGTAAGTTATATAAAATGCAGGAGAATCACGATTTCATGAGGAACTCCCAACACTTTAAAATTAACGCTGCATCATAGGGTTTATTCATTACCTCTGCAACTTCAATTACATTTCCTATGAGGAAACAATTATTTCTGATAAAACTGCAACATCGTGCCTGAACAATTATCATCGATTAAAATATCATAGGTGTCTATCTAAAGGTGATAATAATATTTTATTCGGTAAAACTTACATACCTCTAAGAAACAGCGTCGAAATTTTTTAGAAGCCTTCTAACACAACGGAGAACAAAGGAACGCCAAGAGAAAAGAATAGACCAGAGTTTAGTACGACACGTGATGAGATAGAGAGAAATCATTCTAAATAATCATCTTTAGAAGAGTCATTCTTTATAGGCAGTTTAGGATCATTTCCATAGTACTTAACATACAATACATCTTATATTAAGTCCAGGCTCTGTATATATGTAGCAATTATTCATATTATATCTGGTTCCAGGCCAATTATATTCATATGAATTATTCATATTAATCTGTTTTCCCATGGTAAGTGGGTCCCTGTCAGAGTGGCATGAATCATCCTCACATTGGGGTGAACAAGCGGGCTTCCAGGTGTGGAGGGTAGCTAAGAATGTATTGGAAAATAAATTGCTGGCAGCCGAAAAGGGGTGGTCCTAATATTTGTGTGTCAGGGATGCGACTAGCAACTCCTCGCCTGTAAGAACTAACGCATCAAAATGTTTATATCATGCACAGTTCATATGGATATCATATGGACATCACACAGTTTTGGACTTGGATCCTTGCATTTAGGGTATATTCCATTGGCGATACATGGTGAATAGATTAGAGAAATCTGAATTGAATAAAGGTCGCGGTATTTCGTGGGTAATTGGCAAATATTTTCTCCTTCTTCCTGCGGTTCTTCGGCCCGTTAACTGCCTTCAGCCTCCTAAGCTGTCTACCTCCAATCGCCTCCATCTCTGCCTCCTTTGATCCAGTACTTGGTATTGAGCAAATGGCGGCATGGCCGAAAAAATTAGGCTTCTTATGATGGAACTTCACCCATGGAATTTTGGTTGAATTTCAGAAAGATAGCTCTGTGTGCCTTGAAGACCTTCTGTTATTACTGTTTCTTTCATCTAGTCTCAGACGTCTTTTGTAGGACGCAGATGGAATGTCACGTAAAAGAAAGAGTGTCATCATGTCCACGGAAAATTCTTCCCCAGCTACCATGTAAGGTTAACTGAAGAAAGCAGTCTTCTTAATATTTAGAAAACTAATGCTCGTGAGTTCCATGACTGTGAAGTTGCAGGAAATGTATAACGTCACATTCTTTCAATTTTGGAATTTGATAGCAATAGCGAATGAAAATAATTTTTGTATATTGCATCAAAATAACTTGAATGTGAAATTTAAGCTGATTCGGTGTCCTGTTGTTATATAGGTCTACATACTCCTGGAATTTACAAAACCTGCCAGCACCTTCACGCTTTATAATGTTTACAGTTACAGCTATTAAGTTAGGGCACACGGTGGAGCAGTTGTTTGAGGCACTACACTATAAGCCGGTAGGTCGTGATTTCGATTCCCTGATAATGTAATTGGAATTTTTCATTCACATAATCCTTCCGGCCGCTCTATGGCCCTACGGGATACTCGGCCTCTACCAAAAATGAGGACCAGAGATATTTCCTGGGGGTAAAGGCGGTCGGTGCATAAGGCTGACAACCTTACTACTGTCAAATGCCGATTTTTTTTTTCGAAATCTGGTCACCTTAACCTCTTGGAGCCACATGGGCCTATAATGGGCCTGTATAGGGATTGCTGTGTCTGTACTATCAATTGTATGCGTGATATACAAGCAGGAATGAGCAATGTCATTGTTACTTTGTAGTGATCATTCAGTGCATCCCACATACTTAACAAAAAGTAAGTAGGCTGCTCCCAAGGCTCTGTATATCGAGACCCATTACATTCATATAACTGCTCTACACATAAATGTCTACATTTTAACCATTTACACTTTTAAATCATGCCAGCTGTCTGCAACAGTGGCTATTTTGTTTCATGCTGTATTAATTTGTTGTGATTTCCTGATAGATGTCCTTGGAAGCAGGAAAGTTAAGTGTTATATTATGAATATCTAAGGAACAAATCCTTACAGCACCAACAAAAACACAGTCCCACTATTATGTATTTCACTCCTAATTGGCTCCTACATATTTCGGCTTAACAGCCATCATTAGGGAACTAACATTGTTCACCTCCCTCATGATGGCAGTTAAGTCGAAATATGTAGGGGCCAATTAGGAGTAAAATACATAGGAGTGGAACTGTGCTTTTGTTGGTGCTGTAAATATTTGAAAATCATTTACAGTGTATGGAATGAAAAATATTATATCTAAGGAACAAATTAGAGCACTTTGTTGAATTAGTGTCGTGAAATCATTATTGATATAATACATAACTCTCCTCTTTTCCTAGTTCTCTTCCTTCACATTGTTTTCTTGGTGTTTCGGAGGAGGTCCTGCAAAGCAATTTGCGAAGCAGTACATTCTCCAAATATATTATCCAGTAGGTATTTCGTCGCTACACGAATACAAAGAAGGACAAATGATCTTGTAAATCTACTATCTTTTCCTGAAATCTTAATGTGTTAACATTTAAAACATGGCGAGGATGCGCAACACTGGGAGAGGAGTATATTCCAGTGGACATTATGCAGAGACACAGGTATCGTATACATTTTAACTCCCATTAACACTTCCATACAATATAGACGTGATCATATGATGGAAAGTTGATGTCACCAATACTTTCAAAATATGTCTGCCTGTTCTTTTCGAGGGAAAGTCTGTAGGCTGCTTTTCAAACGTCCTGTCCCATATTAATAAAAATCCAACCAGATGCAACAGTATGCATATATTTATTTACTGCAAAGTCACTCTACATATTTCGGGTGTCACAGCGCCCATCATCAGGAGTACTAAAAACTGTAACTCCAACGTGGCCTGATCGTCCCGATCAGGCCACGTTGGAGGGAAGTAGCTGTACCAGTATTACGACCTGTACCGGAGGCCGTGGTTACAGTTTTTAGTACTCCTGATGATGGGCGCTGTGACACCCGAAACATGTAGAGTGACTTTGCAGTAAATAAATATCTGCATGCTGTTGCATCTGGTTGGATTGTTATTAACATTGAATTACGATGCACGGAACCATGAGCTGAAAGTCCTGTCCCATTTAACGCCTCCTTGTAATAAAGAACTAATTAATTTACACTACGTACCTTACATCTGTCACTTGAGAATAGGGTTTTGAGTCTAAAAACGTGCTGTGTGTAGAAAGCGTAACTTGTAGTTCGGTTCGTGATCGTGACACTGAACAGCAACGCCTCAGGCAATAAATCGGTGTGCTAACAGAGAGCGTGCACATTAGCCCGATTTACGGACTGTAATCTACGCGAGCGCTAAGCTATTAAAAATGAGTGGCTTGGAAGTAGCATTGTAAGTGCTTTGTGCGCAACACGCGTCTTTGTGGAACTGCCGCTGAAGTCCAGGGCTTCGAAGCCAGAATAAGGACTAAATGCAATGGCAACATATGCCGCCTTTCCTTCTCCCACCAAAACCCTCAACACCAAAATAATAAAAATGAATCTTATGTTTATTGGACCGTGCATCATCTTGATAGTTGAATGAATAGAGACCAACTTGATGTCACTTGCTTTATTATTTCATTATTTAATGCTCAACATGTTTCGGGTGTTACTACATCTGAAACATGTTGAGCATTAAATAATGAAATAATAAAGCAAGTGACATCAAGTTGGTCTCTCTTTTTTCAACTAAGAAAAATGAAAATTATCATTGGTGAAATTTGGTCTCTCACCCTAAGACTGCGAACACGTTGTTCTAAGCAAGTGTTTCGTGACCCAAATTTGGGTCGCGAAGCTCTTCGGAGAGTGTCACGAAACATAGATTATAATGATGATTTTACGAAAGTTAATGAACTCTTACAGAAATTTATCGGAACTAAAAAATGCAACACACTATGTTACAATATTGTTTATAAAAATACAAAGTCCCGCGGTGCACTGCGTTCGAATATAAGAAACGAAAAATAAACCTGGTAAAAGGAAGCAATGGAAGTATTAATGCGCTTCACTAAAGCATATTTGTGTAAGTCTGGCTGTTCGGCACCGTCAAAACTTAAAGGCATATTTACAAAACCGATGAAAGCCGGATCATGATTGACGGTGCAGATTTTAGAGGATAAAACCGCTATTTTGAAGAATTTAAAAAAAAATTACACAGGCTGGTTTCACGTAACATGTACACTATTATACATTTTTACGGAGTTGTTAGATTTTTAAATGCGACTTTTCTCCCTTTGAAAGATTTCCTTATATGTAAGAATGCACATGTGTTCATCTTATTATTATTGTTATTATTGTTTGACTGTTTACTTACTGTGCATCTCAGAGAGGACTCTCTCAACCTGTGCACCGGACGGCCACCTGCAGGTGTGATGATACCAGATGCTGTATAATACAATTTTGACCTCCTGATGATGAGCACATATTGCTCGAAACATGTAGAGGCATATAATAAACTTATTATAAAACAAGGATTTGTGCATTAATTTGGTTAATTACTAAGATTAGTGTTCATCTTAGTTTATTCAAATAATTAAAATGCTATATTCGTTGTACCGATTCATGCTAATTTATTTTGCATCTATCCCTTTTTTTGCAACTCGTGGCGTCGTGTGACAGAATTGTTGGTCTAGTCTGGGGTCGCGGCTCAAGAAAAGGTGTGAGAAACACACCGTGTCCAGACGGGTATGACTGTTACTGCAAAGGCAGGCCCAGAACTTCCCTTTACCGGCTTCGAATCATGTACTGTGACATAGGAATTCTATACAAAACAAACGCTTCTGACTCTGTAGCACCTTGGGGAGACAAGATGGCTTCTACTGGAATAGATTGAAGTTTATTAGCGTGTCATTGTACTGCGACAAGAACGCTTAGAAAGAAAATGTAAATTAAAATACTTGTACGTAAAATGCAATAACAGAATCTAGAAGAAAACAATAAGGAGAAACTTAAAGTTTCAATTCTGCTTTTATTGTCATAAAGGACGAGATGCATATTAGGATTGGAGATGCTACAAATAGATGTTGTGGGCCGGGATAGCTCAGTCGGTATAGCGACTCCCTACGGGCTGGGCGATCAGGGGATCGAATCCCGGTGGGTAGAGATTTTCCGCACCACTCCAGACCGGCCCTGGGGTCCACCCAGCCTCCTATACAATGGGTACCGGTTCTATTTCCCGGGGGTAAAGCGATCGGGGCGTGTTTTTGACCACCCAGTGCCATCTAGTGCCGAGGTTTAAGAAAGAGTACAGCTATACCTCTAATCCCCTCTGGGGCTTCGTGGCCTGTACTAGGGTGAAGTTTACCTTTACCTTTACCTTTACAAAAATATATTTGCGCACAAAAGCACAACTCATATTAACTCTAATGAACTGTACCAATATAGATACTAAATGTTAATATTTTTAAATCTACATTTTAACTATAGTAAAACCACCAACATAATATCCAGAACTGCATGTTTATATTGCTGTTACTTGTATCTGCTGCAGTGTGTTGCACTGTACTTGTGTGTGTCGCAATTTCTAAACCGATACAACACAATTTTTATACACATACTTTTGTGTCTGAATTTTCTTGAAGATGGTTAACCCAGGCCGAAACACGTAAAATAAGTAAGATAATTATATATTTTTAACTGTATGTGTTTTGTTCGAATTATATGTGAAATATCCCAAGAATATTTGGTACTGATAATAAATTAACACGCGTAAGGAATGCGAATATTTTATACAAATTCTGGCGGAGGGATCCTAGACCGAAGTTTAAGTGGAAGAATAACATTAGGGCTAATGCACGAATGTTTTGAAAATATGGAGGTAATTAATTTGGTTCGGGTTCCATTTTTTTTCCTGATATCAGCAGCGGACATGTGTGCCTGTAGAGTGGGAAATCTTCGGCTTTAAACAAGGTCGGGGAGTTTCATGTCCAGCTGAGCAACTGTCAATATCTCAACTGACCTAGCAAGAAGTGACAACACTGGAACACTGGATAATCACAAGTGTCCTCCTTGTCATGACAGGATATTGAGGCCTCCCTCAGACACTTAACGCAATAAGCTCTTGTCACCGTAAGAAGATAAATTGCACGTTGACAGATTACTCTCAGGACCAATCCTAATACACGCATCAGTGACCCGCGTATCCCATGTGCGAAGTCTGTAGACCCGTTTTCGAAGTTAAAGTGAAATACATCCAGCATAGCACAAATACATTTAGTTAGTACACGTCTTTTCAATAATATAATGGTATAATAAACATACTGTATCGCAACTGACTACCGGCTGGACGATCCGGGATCGAATCCCGGTGGAGACGAGATTTTCCGCCCGTCCAGACCGGCCCGGGGGCCCACCCAGCTTCCTGTAAAATGGGTACCGGGTCTTTTCCGGGGGTAAAGTGCGGCTGGGGCGTGCTGTTGACCACTCACCCCCTTCTAGTGCCGCGGTCATGGAAGAGTAGAGCTATACCTCTACCCACCCTCCGGGCCACACCGGGCCTTTAACGGGATCACTTTACCTTTTTATGATAAATAAACTATTTTTGACAAAATAACTACTGGTAAATGATCACTCTAATGATAACTAAAATGACAGTCCAATAAATTGCTTTTAATAGGGTTAAGATTCTTAGTGCGCTGTTACTTAATAATCAACTTTTCTGCAATATTATGTCTTGTAGACTAAGAGCTGCCGACATTTCACTTGAGGCTAGTACCTTCATTTTTAGATTCAAGTAGTTTCAATTTTTTTGAACTATGCTTCTTTTCAGTTTTCCACCGCAGTGTAAATGAGATCTGCACTCTTTTTTAATTTTGCGCAGCGTAGAATGGTAGTATAGTACGACGTTTCGGGACAGATAGATTGTTCCGAAACGACGTTACTAAACTAACATTCTACGATGCTTAAAATCTCAAAATAATTCATATCTCACTTTTGAACTGCGTGAAAATGCAGATTTGCCAGACGAAACGTCCTAAGAACTAAGGAGACTTGCATTTTAATCAAAGCCAATAGTAGGAATTTAAATCTCTCATATTTACGAACTCCTTGTCTAATGGCATTGATAAGTCAAAGATTAAAAATAACCCGACAGTGTAAAACTTCGTGTATATCCGTGGCAAATTTAATGAAGGAGGTATAAGATCTACTACAGTAAAAAAACTCTTCCCCGTAGGTAACATAATCATGCCATTTTTTGGTAAAAAGTGAAGGTAAAATGCACACTTGTACAGGCACTGAGGCTCTGTACCGGCCGTACGGCCCACAGGAGAAGTAGAGGTATAGCTCTACTCTGTCTTGACCACAGCACTAGAAGGGGTGAGGGGTTAGCGTCACGCCCCGGTAGCTCTTTACCCCCGGGAAAGACCCGGCACCCATTGTACAGGAGGCTTGGTGGGGCCCAGGACCGGTCTGAATAGTTGCGGAAAATCTCGCCCAACTGGGATTCGATCCCCGGACCGTCCAGCCCGTAGCCAGTCGCTATACCGACTACCCTATCCGGCCCATATGCCATCTTTTGGATTGCAAGAAACTGGAAAGCGTCTCTTGACTATTCTTCGATCTTAAGACTATGTGTGCATGTGCCCTGATCAGTATACTGCGAGGTAATTTACA
>Ga0123355_10014549_pt1 | contig 12312 bp, 12 predicted proteins | sample TergutEmb28metaG_3_FD_89872 | JGI IMG/M metagenome (GOLD analysis project Ga0123355, IMG submission 89872) | Embiratermes neotenicus P1 segment gut microbial communities from Petit-Saut dam, French Guiana - Emb289 P1 | ecosystem: Host-associated > Arthropoda: Insects > Digestive system > Gut ...
CACACACCACACACACACACACACACACCACACCCCACACACACACACACACACAACACACCAAACACACACACACAGACACACATACACACACACCACACACCACACACACACCACACACCACACACACACACACTCACACACACACACGCACACACACACCACACACCACACACACACATACACACACACCACTCACCACACACACACATACACACACACAGACACACATACACACACACACCACACACCACACACACCACACACCACACACACACACACCACACACACACCACACACACACACCACACACACACACACTCTCACACACACACACACACACACACACACAGTTCTTCCATTTATCCTACACCAGAGTCTTCCCTTTGACACGTTACCAAGTGGCTAATGCTGCAGTTCCAAAGCAGCTAGCCACGTTACACAGTTTTGCCCTGAACTACTACAAACACCGGGAGAAATATAAATGTTACACACTGTTAAATACACCCAACACGAATGAACTGCGGTCTAGTTTTTTTTCCGGTTATTACGCGTTCTTTACGAAACGGGGAGCCTTGTGTGTAGACCACGTCCGTCCGTCCACCTGGGATCGAGCATCAGCAACTAAATTGTGTCCGGTTTTTACACAGTTCGGGACAGACCTTTTGTACCCAAGTTGTTGAACAAGTGCGAGTTTGGTTAACCGCTTGACGCCTAACGACCCCTATAGTGATCGTACCGCACCGCTGACCTCTAAACGTTGCATTTTATATATTTATTCAACAAATATAGGTACTGAATATTTTAAGCATGGTATATGCTCTCCTTTCTCTCTCTCTCTCTCTCTCTCTCTCTCTTCAAAATGCAGTTTGTTTCATAATTCTAACGTATTTGGTTCCTGTATTATCCACATTTTATATACAGAGTGTTCTAAAATTAAAAAAAAAATAATTTCGGCGCCAAAAGGTTAAAAGCATTAATGTTTACTTGCGGCAAAACAAATTCCCAACCACATTTTATAGATTAATTGGACGATCTGGTCTGAATTCCACATGGGAAGTTGTCAAATAATTCCACTAGGCAAATAGGAGCTCCATCAAAAGCCCACTTTGCTTCAGGCGTAAATAACTTTCTATCCTTAGGTTCCGCATTTATTTTCCGATTTTCGTGAAAATCTGTGTCGTGAAAAGTCATACTTCCAAAGGGGCGTAAATATACATAGATTCACTCGCGTACTGCGAAAGAGTATGATATTCTGAAAGTAAAGAACGCCTTGGTGCGTGTACGGTGCCACGGAGTGAACCATTTCTGATCGTGCTATATAAAGTTATAAGCAGTTTGACGAAATTTTAACTGCAGAGCAAATGTAAATCCAGACACTTTCGTTGCCAGAGCAGTATAAATGTATGTATGAAATCCAGCGTTATGTACTTACCGATATGAAGAGATATCAAAAGCCGGCACTTCTCCGTTAAACTAAACAACAACCAAGAAAGTTCTGTACAAATCACTAGCAAGTATGATATTTCACCCAGAAAAACACAACAAATAAATAACAACACTAAACATAACTAAGAACTGATAAATAAATAACAATCTTAATTTTTCCCGCCGAGTACATCGCCGTATGACGTCAAGAACGATGCTGTCTTGTTCAACCACTTCGTTCGCCGTCCGTAGACACACTGGCAGCGCCACCAGTGTGCATGGTACTCTCTGTCGCTGTATTTCCCCTCCCTACGGCTTGTCATTTGTACATTCTCCCTCCCGCCCAGCGAGCAGCACCATCAAATATTCCCACAGGTGTAAAATCAGAACAAAGTGCCATATAATTAAAATCGGAAACGCAAAAGGTTTGAACAGTTGCCAGATTTATGTAGCGCAATAAGTGATTCTGGTAAGTTGCGGACCGAACAGGTTTGCGTCTTGCTAACATTTGTAATTTCATCTGTACCTAAAAGCTTTTGGTTAGTTGGAGGGAAATAAATTATTTGATGGGAAAGGAAGGACACGAGAAGTACATTTTCTGCATGAAACGTCTGACAGTTCGTCCTGTCAAATGCGCATCACTTGTGACTGAATATTATGTAATTACATATCGACCAACCCTGAATTTCTTCACAGTCTGACACACAGGAAACAAACGGGGTTTGTATAATGGATAGGAAAAAGTAGTTGTAGGTATGTGTTATTTAAACTTGTTTTACAATAATTTACCCAAAAGGAAAGAAGAAATTCACGAGAAACCTAATCAAAACATTCCGTCTGAGAGTAAAGATTTGAACCCGATATTCCTCAAATAAGAGGCAGGAGTTCGAACCTTTGTCTCTCATCATAACAATTGAACATTATAACTATTGTCGTGCTTCCGGCGCCCCTTGAAAGCAACGTGCTAACTGCGATTTTTAGCTTGATTGAAATACGCCGTTCACGATGGGCCAGACATGTAACATGCATGAGAAGAAAGTAGAATTTGAATAACATTTTCGTAGGTTGAAACATTCTGACTGCTCGAAAGGCTGAGAAAGAGAAGGTAAATATTATGATTCAAATTCTGGCAGTGATTTGAGAGAATCTCGTGTGACTGCGTCGTCAAGTGGGCCTATTTCATGAGCTTGGGTTGGTAGCTGACTATGGAGCATTAGTGGAATGGTAACTGACGGGGAAAGACCGAAGGAGCGTGACGTATTTGCACTTCGTAGCCCACAGCTGAGCACCAGTTGTAGTGGGGATGAACACAGATCTGGGCTGTGAGACGCGCAGATTAACGATATGAGCCTGGCACAGCCAAAATTAATATTTGTACGTGTCTTTACGAAGTATCTTGAACCCTACTAACACCAGCGTCACTGTGATGGTGTGACAGTTGTAGCGTGATGGATTGAGAGACTATGGTGACAGCTGCCAGCTGAACTAGTGCTGGCCGGGGTACTATTGCTGTGATGCCGTCACCCAAATGGCAGCGCCTGTCTGTGACGTAAACACGCACACCACTGGATATCAATTAAAACGGACACACCAGGGCTAGATCCTCAGCCCCCAGTGGACCCCCTGGCCTCTCTGCGGTTTCTGTGGTATTCTACATTACATGCAGCAAAAGGTAAACAGCCCTTCGAATGAGTTTTTAGGGAAAACATAAATTATATCAGCTTGCATGGTACCGTTTAGTGTACTGAGAGTGACATCAGTAAACCACGATCTGTACTTCCTCTGCAACACGTTACGGCTTCTTGGTTGCCCGCCTGTTGAAGTCGTATGAACTTATCAGACTGTAAATTCACAAATTACTTTTAACATGTTAATAAACACAAAAATTACATTTTTCTTTAAAAACTAAAGTTTAACAAATTGCCGTCGAAATATTTTAAGATACTTAATCCCGTAAATATAGACGACAGATTCCCAAACAAAGATAAATAATTAAAGATCAATGATACCCCTCCTTCCTTCCTTCCTTCCTTCCTTCGGTTATGGAGAAATTGTCCCAGTTAGGATCTGCAGATTCCATTGGTCCGCGTCTCTCGCCTGGCCGTTTCTGTTCCAACGCGAAGATTTATTCTGTGTACCCATACAATTAACTAACTTCGTTCGCTTTAATCTTGAACACAACGTTTCTACAACCTATCAAAACTACAGCGCTCCGCGTGAACTTCTTGTTCGTGTTCTTCTTCACGTTCTTCTCCTCCTCCGTCTTCTTGTCCTTCTTCTTCTTCGTCTTCTTCTTCTTCTTCGTCTTCTTCTTCTACTACAATTTCTTCATCTTCATTGGCATACGTTCCTTATACGATAGTTTAAAACCAGTGCCCCCCCTCGGAATGATACCTCATGCGGATCTGCGTTCTGTTGCGGTCGCCCATCTTCTGTCCTAGATCGATTACGTATCACCGAGTGCGCGACATTAATTGGTATTTTTGCTACATCTATTATTTGCAATTGAAATTTGGTCACATTAGTATTTCAATATGGATACAAGATGTCGCTAGTAAACGTATTAGCGCTTTCGTTTTGCTCCTCGCGCAAAGCAATCGGTGTCCTTGGCGATCCGTTGTTAACATAACCTCAACGATAAACATTATAAACGAATCGTCGATTATTATGGCCGAATATACTAAAGTAAGAGTGGGCAAACTAGTCCTGAAAGGAGAAAAAACTGGGTTAGTTAATATATTGAAATTATGTAGCATATTGCATAATGTATAAGTATGTAAAACATTCAATATAAGCTGGCAAGTTACAGTTTACATATAATGTTGTATGTATGTTACGGTGTTTGTTTCTTAGCGTATCTTTCGGTGTTTAACAATAATAGTTTCTGCTTTCTTTAAATTTATGAACATATGAGTTGACCTCTAATGTGATTCTTCGTATGTCAAACCCACAAATATGTTATTCTACATTGTGTATGAGTAGCGAACTAATGTTCATCGTTTTGTGAAAATATTCGTGGCGTAATTAATTCAATATTCAACGTCTGAAATCAATCGTGATTATGTGAAAGAACATACTGTAATTGCCATTTATCTTTCAGTTCACACAAGAAACGAAAGCACAAGAAACAAGATCGCGACAAAGAGGATACCCCCGTGAGAGATGAAGATGCAGCAAAACATGGTATTCCTTGCTAGTGGCAGACTAGGAGACTTGCTCCATAGTGTACCTCAATTCATGGCCAAATAATTTTGTCAGGAATTTTAGTTCATTAAAATTTTATTGTTATGTATCTAATAATTACCACTTATTTACTTTGAAGTGTAGTCAGGAAGTAAGAACATAATGTGGAATCAGAAATATGGTTACCAGTTTAAGTCATGGTCACATAAATTGCAAGCCTTTGCATATCTGTCATGTCACAATGTTAGCCAAATACCATGTACCACTCTTCAGTCAAGCTATAGTTTTTCAGTGAGCAAGCATACTCTAGTTTAATTCTAATATACTTCATTTCATGCATTGTGATTGTCATTAATTGTATATACCAACAACTGCATAATGCATATTTTATGTGCAGTTTTTGGTATATATATAAAATTAACTCTAGTTTAAGTGTTTGATATTTGAGGTTATGTTAGCAGTAAGTATTCAGTTTACGGTTGGGTAAGTAACTGTCAGAGTTCCAGAAGATCACACTGTCTCCATCTTCAAAGTAGGATAACTGTTCTGCTATGAAACTGAAGACAGCAGGCTGTCTTAAATTTTGTTTCAGTGTAGTTGTGTTACAGGTGGCTGGTGGAAGGTAAAGCATATTGAAGAGATGACAGGATCAATTGCAATTGAATTCGGTAACCAGATGTACGTGAAAGCTTTAGATAATGGTCTGTTCACACTTGGGACTCTGCATAGGGAGGGTAAGTTGAGTGGAATCAAGTGAAAACATTTTATTCCTCATAGAAAATATATTCCTTTAGGGCAGTGCATAATGTTGGTGTATGTTTGTTGTTTCTGGACATTGCCAGTCAGAGATTATATTGTATGGGTGATATCGACAGGGGAAAACTGAAGTACTCAGAGAAAAACCTGTTCCAGTGCCATTTTATTCACTCACAAATCCCACATATACTGACCCAATATCAATCCAGGAGCTCCACAGTGAGAGGCCTGTTACTAAACAGCCATGTTGTGGCACAGCCAGGAAAATGACAGTGACAGTGACACCTGTTTTTTAATGTCAGCAACTAGCCTGAGATTACGATCAGTATGCCGGTATGATAGTACGTGGCATAGACATATGATTTACATTACCCACATACTTCATAACTATAGACACTGGTCTGTCACTACAGAGACCCAGCTTGAATCCCAGGCCAGTGTTTGTGGGATTTGTGGTGGATAAAGTGGCACTGGGACATTTCTGTCCAAGTAATTTAGTTTTCCCTTGTTAGCATTACACCACCAGTGCTACTCATTCATCTGTCAACAATGCTATCTCATTGTAACAAGGAACAGTGTTGTTAAATAACACACTAAGAAATGTATATAAAATTATTCTCAGTTGATGTTAATAGTGTGTTGTATTTTTAACAAAATCTTAACCATCATGGCAAGCTGGAGTGACTTTATTTTGCTGATTCTCAAGCACAGACCGTACTTTACTTGCCAGTGGTTAAGGTCATGTGTCTCCTTGGCTTCTGTTTGCACGTCTTGCCGATATCTGGTCTGTTAGTTTGTGTCTGTTGTTCTGATGAATAAACATCCAGTTGCATTTCTAGTACTTTGAATAATGTTATTTTTCTTATAAAATTATATATTTGTCTGTACTGCTCATGAAATCACCAAACACTATTTGGGTGATCAAATTAAGGAGGATGACATTGGATAGGCTTGTGGCACATATAGTGGAGAAGTGAAATGCATACAGGGTTTTGGTGGGTAGACCTGAAGGTAGACAATTTGGAATGCCTTGACAAGGGTAGGAGGATATTATTGAAATGGAACTCAAAGAAGTAGTTTAAATGACATGGACTGGATTAATCTGGTTCAGGACTGGGACAAGTGATTTGATCTGGTGAACACAGTAGGAACTTCTGGGCTCCATTAAATGTGGGGAATTTCTCGATTAGCTGAGGAACTGTTAGCTTTGCAAGAATGACTCTGCTGCATGCAGTTGGGTATGTTTGTTATCTGTATGACCAGGTAGCTGAACATTGTTTCTTCTGCAGGTGAAGGTCCATCACCTGAAGAGGTTTTAACAGCATTTAAAGTGAACGATGTGAAAGTAGCTCTGAAGTCTGGCTATGGCAAATATCTGCGGGTCGACAAGGATGGGACTGTGACAGGGCGGTCTGATGCCGTTGGGCCAATGGAGCATTGGGAGCCTGTGTTCCAGGTACAACTGCAAGGCCTTCCTTATGTGCACAGTAAATATAACCTCCACTTGCTGGATAGCCGATTGCTGTCTGCCGACAGGATGGTAGTTGCACGAACTGACAAGAAAGACATGGGCACAGTTGACAGAGCAATATTAAAACAGATCTTGAACAAATAGGGTGTGAGGATTGTAAATGGATTGATCTGGTTCATGTAGAATTCAGTGGCAGTCTGTTGTGAAAACTGTAATGAATTGTTGGGTTCCATTCAAGGTAAGGACTGCTTGATTAGATGAACAAATATCAGAATCTGTATATGGTACCAGAGTAACCAGCAGCAAGGTCCAGAATGGCATTTGTTGTGTCCTCACCCTCACATGAACCAGTGTATAGGTAAAATTTTTGCATTTGTAAGCTCGGCACATGTAGATAAAAATACTGTACAAAATCTCTGTATTTTTATAGGATGGAAAGGTGGCACTGTTGGGATGCAACAGTTGTTTCATATCTGTCACCCGTGATGATGACTCATTGGTGGCAACCAGCAGGACGGTGGGCTCAGACGAGATCATTCAGATCCGTTCACATGCTGTCAAGGAAGTGAGGCCAGGCTCTGAGCTGCCTGAGGAAGAACAGGGAAGCCTTGCGCAGGTTGAAGTCAACTATGTGTGAGTATTACAGCATGCAGGCACCAACATTAGGCTGTATGTTCTGATACCAACCCACACTGTCAGTAGGAGGGTGTGTGAACAATACTTCATCTCATCACGGAATGTGAACATGAACAGGTTAAGAGCTTGTGAGATATCAGGCTGTCACAGTGTTGTTACAGAGGATTCATGTCTTATGGGGTGCGACACTGTCGTTGGATGACTGGTTCCTGATATTTCAGGAGTTTGTGGTGTCGTCACCTTCAAGGGTTAGGCACCATAATCCTTGGAAACAGTGGGAACCACTTTCCCATTGACACAACATTATGTAAAAACTAAAGTAGACTCTTGTGTGCACAGGTTTTTGTGTTCTAACACAGTAGCATGACTCAGAAGACCACAGTCAGAATTTTTGTTCACTGTTTTGTATATCAAATGTCATAAAACTGCTTCCTTGTTTTTAAAATAATACAGATTCTGATATATGTAACATGTGAAAATAAGAATTCTGTAGAACATATAAAAAAAATGACACTAGTCAAAAATATATATATATATATATATTTTTTTTTTATTATTATTTTGTAAGTCCTGTGCACAGAAAATGCTGTGGTGCAGTTTTCAAATCCTATACTGGTGGCAGTCTACACATAAATTACTTATTGAATGCTGCTGTCTTTCAAGTAGCACAGAAGCTATTATCTCTTGCTGGTTTTCATTCTTCAGTTGCTGTAAAACATTTAGTTTTGACTTAATGTCTTATTTCTCTCGAAGGTATGATTTGTAGCTTGACCAAAGATAATGCCACATGATTTAATTTGGTCATGCTGGATCACACATTGAGTCTTGTACGGATCATATAATGTTTATACGCAAGCTGTACCAGTAATTGACAGCATCCACAATGAATGTGGAGGCAGCAAGATCCTCTGAATGTACATGTGCACCAGACTACATGGCAACACATCCCAGAACACAGCAACCATTGTGTACACAACTGTTTATTTCTTTATCTGTGTGGGACAGTTTTTAGATTCCAATCTTGATGAACATTCCTGTGAGTGGGGTCAGAGTCACTAATGCTTGCTGGCCTGTCACCAGGTGCCTGCCTACCATACCACAGATGCAGTGCAGGTTTTCCACATGCCCTCTGTTTCTGTCATCTGTGGCAAGTTTATGTTTGTGTGAATGTAATGCACAGGAACAAGGCTGCAACACTACCATTTATTGGGCATGCACATAATGTCATGGTATTGTGTCTGTCACTGTTTTTGCCCCAAAGTAGTATGAGATTATAAACCTCTGTCACTGTATGAGAAATGTTAGAGACCATGATAATCAGAAGAGCCCCTTTTCACTACCTCATCATGCCCCCTATAGTAATTCAATGTCAAGCGCTGAGATAGCATAGTCAGTATAGTGACTGTGCTACATGCTGCTTGTTCTGGGATTCAATTCCTGACAGAGGCAAAAGATTTTTCTCTTCAAAATGTACAGACCAGCTGTGGGGCCTGCGATTCACTCGGTACCTTCACTGGGTACCGGGAGTAAAGTGGCTAGGACATGAAATTGACCACAAACCTCCACCTAGTGCTGAGTTTAGGAATGGGTAGACATGTATGTACCTGTACTTCCAGTATGTACCTTCTTCGCATGGACAGGGACTTCATCTTTGCCTTTACTTTAAGTACATAACTGGAGGCTTTACACTGGAACAGAACTCTTTTTAAGTGGAAAGATCACTGTTAGAGCTAAGAATTCATGCAATCTATGCAAGGTACTTCATTCTCTCACTGGTCATGAATACTATGATGCAGTCCATGCACATAAGTTCCTTGTGTCACCAATACTGTGCTGGTTGCAGACGAAAGTTCCAGAAGTTCCAGGACAAGAAGCTACGTGTGAACACGAATGACAGAAGTGAATTGGAGGAAGCAAGAATGGAGGGAAAACTACATGAGGCTCTGTTGGATCGACGCAGCAAAATGAAGGCTGATCGCTACTGCAAATAGACAGCAGTGTTGCCATATATGTGGGTTCCAAGCAGATGCCTGATTTCTGTATGTATGACACAGTCGTGCAGTTAGAGCTGTATGGCTGTGTTCATTGTGACACAACACACACTTTGTCCAGTGTCACCGCTGTAGCATCTAGTACGCATAACCAATAACTTTGTCTGTCTTACTTTTCACGGTATGCAGTCTGAAGGCTTGCATCATCATCATTACCTCTTATAGGTCTATTTTAGAAGCGCTGCGCCATCAGTTTTTGAAAGTTATTGGTATGTTATGATCTTGTGCAGAGTGATATCGTTCCTGTTTGTGTTCTTGTATATCTCCTGTATCATTATATGTATATGGGTAATAGATTAGGTGATTCTATATTTTCAAATGTTAAAGTGCATGTCAAAAATTAATTTGCAGCTAGTAGGAGGATGGCAAAGAGAACATGATAGCTCAGACAGTAGTCACTAGGTTATAGCCTGACAGCCAAGGAATTTAATTTTGATCCATGGAAGAGGCAGGGATTTTTCTCTTCTCTGAAACATTCATAATGTCTGTGGGAACCAACCAGCCTACTCTTCAGTGGGTACTGGTGGAACTTTGCCCAGGCGTACAGCAGCAAGGACATGAAGTTGACCATTCATCAACATCTAGCCGTGAGGTTAAGAATGAATAGAGCTATGCTTCCACCCCCACCCCCTCCCCCATAAGCCATCATGGTGTACAGAAGGACAAATTCAGAAGGGTGGGAAAGGGTTAAAACAAATTTTAATGAATGTTTCAATTGGCAGTCTACACTAACACTGTCGGCTGAATTTAATTTTGGTCCATAGCGTTTTAATGTTGCACCATTGTACATTAAGATCAGATTTAAGTGAATATCTCTTGTAACATGAAACTCAACATTATGTACAATAGCATAACACAAAGACTACAACTCCTTAACATCTCATGTTAAGGATTCCAGTATTCTGGGATGCAATGCTGCATCAGTGGGCAAGCGGTTCCTGACACTGTGAAGGATTCTAGTGCCTTCATCTTCAAGGTTGTGTGGTCCAAGAATGTCAGATGAAAACACTAAATTCCCTTCAAACATCAGCAACCACTTGCCCAATGGAATAATGTCACACCACAGATGACTGCAACTCTGTAAGATCTACTGCTGCATTTGAAACACTTTGCAGTGTGGTGCATGGTGTTTAACAAAACAGAAGGAACTGTAATTACTCATCCTTAGGTGTGTGATGACAGTGTTGTGTTTGTGTTAAAACACAGTCAAGGACTATGAGGTGTGTAATATAGCAAAAAAAAAAAACAGATATTAGAACACATATGAAAGGTGTACAGAAATTTCAGACTGCACACACAACTTCCCTTTGCATTACTGTGATGGTTGCTTGATGATTGGGCATGGTTTGGTAGATGGGATTCTGTTATGGTAATCCATTCATTCCCATCATGGGTTGTTGCTGAGTAGACAATTATTTGTTTTAAAGAAAGTAAGACTTTACAGCATCTACGAGGACTGTGCAAGAAATGTCAACACCATAGTGGGAACACAGCTGATTTCTTCGCCATGACAATGCTCCTGCAAACAAGGCCCTCTCTGACCAGAAGGTCCTTGCAAAAAGAGAACTCCAGTGGTTCCTCAACCACCCTACAGCCCTGGTCTCTCCCAGCAGACTTTTTTCCTGCTCCCAAAATTCAAGAAAAACTACTACAGCAGTGAACCAGAATTTATGCAGAATCATAAATGGAATGTTGGGGAAAAATGGAAATGCCATTTGAATTGTATTAATGCAGGAGGGGACTAATTCAGTGGGGATAATATTCAATAAAATTTATATGGTATTTGTTTAGTTCTACTGAATCAGTCCAAGAGCTTTTTCAGTAGACCTCATACACTTCACTGGAGTACAGCTTTTCATCTTAAATTCCACAAACCATTCTTCCCTTCTCTCATACATCAAATACCTATACAGAAGGATGTGGCTCACTTTAGAAAGTTTTGTCTTAACTCAAATCACCCTCACCAAAAGACCAGGATGATTATCAATGGGGAATAAGTATGGATATCGAACACCGAAGGGATTGAAGAAGACCATGAAAGGTGTCATCATGGTGGATGCTCACTGGGCCAAGATCCATGTGGAATACAAAGCACAAGTGCAAATCGAATGGTTCAGTAACAGCAACGTTTCAGTGTGGAAAAGATAAATAAAGCAAACATTTGTTTTACCATTTTTCCAAAGATTTTATTTAAAATATGAAGAGTACATATGCGATATTAATCAACTTTTCTTCGTGTGAGCACCTCAACTTATCCGCTGCATCATGTGCGTCACTGCAGGGCAATGTCTGATCGTCAGTCTTTGTGGCGGACATTTCCTTCATCTTACAGATTACACGTGTGATGTAAGGTGTTCTTGTCAATGCAATGGTACACAATCCTTTATATATATAACTTTACTAGATCTTGAAATTAACTGGCTTCTCTTTAAGTGTGAAAGTAAAGTTCCTTAATTTTGCTCTGGCCTGACTGGGGACTATGTAACAACAAAAGGGGTATATGTATACAGATATAGCAAGAGATTGTGTATGAATTAAACAATGCACAGGTTATGAATGTTTATGAATTCTACCACATACAACATTAGGCCCTGTTGGTGTCGCAGATACAGTAAATGAGATAGAAGCCACTACTGTCGGGCAATGTGGTCGGTGGGAGGGGTACGTCAACTCGTGAAGGGGAGGGGGGGGGGGGGGGGAGCGCGCTCGGCCCCTCCTTCGTCTTTTTTTTTTTTTGTGTTTTTCCCCCTTTTAAACAATCTCCCCCCATTTCTCGGCCCCATATAA
>Ga0123355_10014552_pt1 | contig 12311 bp, 6 predicted proteins | sample TergutEmb28metaG_3_FD_89872 | JGI IMG/M metagenome (GOLD analysis project Ga0123355, IMG submission 89872) | Embiratermes neotenicus P1 segment gut microbial communities from Petit-Saut dam, French Guiana - Emb289 P1 | ecosystem: Host-associated > Arthropoda: Insects > Digestive system > Gut ...
GGGGGTGGGGGAGGGGGGGGGGGGAGGAGAAAGGGGGGAAGGGTTGTGGGGGGGGGGGGGGGGGGGGGATCTTTAAAAAATCTCTTGGTAGGGCTTAAACTGGATTGATCTGGCACAGGATAGGGACAAGCGTCAGGCCCTTGTGAGCTCGGTGCCTTTGAGTTCCTTAAAGTGCAGAGGTTTTCGTGACTAGCCGAGGAACTGTTTACTTCTCAAGAAGTACTCTGCTACATGGAGTTAAATTCTTGATTAAGTTTATCCATAGTAAGGAGCTTGGTGTATGAATACTTACAGCCGAACACAACTATATTTGCCTCTAGTATTACAGGAGGTTGTTATAATCCTCCTGTAATATTAGAGGCAAATATAGTTGTGTTAGACTGTAAGTATTAATACACCAAGCTCCTTACTATTGTATAAACACAACGGGGATGACGCACATCAGAGTTTATCCATTGCTTTAGAATAAAATATTAGTTGATTTAGCAGTACGTTATTACTGAAGTGTAAAATACACTGAATGCAGGGGACCTCGCCTGCTAACACCCCGTTGGGAAAGAAAATTTGTAATGACACGCTGTACATGTCTTTAACCCCTTGTCTGTTTTAACACTTCCACCGGGGGAATTGTATAGAGTGGCGGTATGCGTGTAGGCCTTCGTCAGGCTCAAACTGTGCGAGCTGCTGTCCTTACCACAGAGTTCAAGTCTTGTAATACGACTCATTTCACTTTCGGTTAAAATGGGACAGTAGTTACACATAGCCTACTTGAGTTACACGCGTTTCTGAGCACATCGCTATCGCAGCTCGTTGAATTCGTATCGGAGCGAATAATGTGAAGTTGCAGAGAAAATTGAAACACGTTTTATGCGTAGGGTACTGTTAGCCTTATTAGTACTTTTTAGAGATAATTAAACAAAAGGGAGCGAACGGTTTGGAATTGTTCCAACATGCATACATTTCCTAACTGTTAAACAGCTGGACTCTTGTGTTTCCCGTCTCACTGTAACGTAATACCTGGAAGAAAGTGATTGGGCGCGTATTGTCCAAAGCAATACAAAAAGTGTCTGGATATGACTGTACAGACAGAAATATGATAGAACATTAAAGGCAAGATAACTCCACGGTGCAGAATGGAAGATGCTTTTTCTGTTGTGACAGTTGTATTGAGCGGTGTCCTCATTCAGTTGCAGGTTGTGACTGGTAGAGCGAGTTGATAGTCGCGTGCTGCCACATCGTACTATTATAATGCATCTTGTCTTTTGATTGTTATTTTTAGCCATGGACCAGGGGCTAAGGAATTACCGGGCTTCCCCAAAGATAGCTTGTCTTTTAGGCCTGGGGAACTAACGGCGTGTATGGATGCGGAGACAACCATGCCTGTATCCTGCTGTGGGCAGTGTAGTGATTCCAACATTGAAATGATTTCATGAAAATCTCATCTTCTCCCTTGACTGTGTATAATACATTTACTTTATTATATACTACTTCATTTCACATTTGCTGTGATGTCTAGTTAACATATCATAACATTTTAATCAGTAATAATAAGGCCCATGAATCGAATTCAAGAGAGCAGTGAAGTCTGCTTACCTCACTTTTTCAGACAGATGTGGTACAGTATTGCAGTTTTGCATCAGGTGGGCGTTAACGTCTTCATAAAATTTACGACCGTATGTAACGCAAAATAAATTGAAGTGACTGAAGGAGGTTTTAATGCATCAACCTGTACCATTCTGTTATTTAAAATTTGAGCCCTTATAACGTTTTTGTGGGGTAATTCCTTGAAAATGAGGGAAATATTCTCTTGGGTTTAGTCCAGTGTGGCATAATTTGTTCAGTAGCTTCGAAAGTGTGGTACTGAATTTCGGTTGTATCCGTTCCGTTTGAAACTTATATTTCCGTTTCCATCGTGTTTGTGGCACAACTTGTTATTTTCTGCAACCATCGATGTCATTGACTGTGCAGAACTTGTGAAAATTGGTTGTATTTCTGTGTGAGTGATTAATACAGAATTATACTGTTCGGTCTGCAGTAGTACCTTAATCATGCTGAGTAAGCTGTGATAGTGTGGGCAACGTATTGGCATGTATGCCGTCAAGTCAGTAGTCACCAAGTCGTGCTAAGTAAATAATTTACAATACGTAAATAAATGTCAACGTGTAATGTAGTGATGCGTTTCACTCCCAGTCCGACTGGCAGTTAGGCATTGTTGACTACCAAAAAAGCTACCGCTTCACGTTAAGTTACAAACGATATCACGCGCGGATCATTTTGCTCGAAACACGATGTTATCTGTGAAGGGCGTTGTGTAGGGGGTGTGTCAGACGAGAATCCCGGTCTGGTACTGCAGTCTTGTTCTTCGTTTGGTACCACAGGTCAGTGTTCTAGATTCTGGCACTGTCCTACATACACGTCAGTGTTCATGGCGCTGTCTCTCATTAAAGACGTGTTAAGAAATGATATAAGACTGATATGTGTTACTCATACCCTAGAATTACTGCAAGGACATAGCTTGTCAGGTTGACCATTTTACGCCCATGAAATTGTTCGAACAGTTGAGAAATAAATCGTTCTTTTGATAGACGGTGCTACCGTCGATGAGCTAGGTCCAAATAAAATTGCCATTGCCTAAGATTGGTTCATACTCGTTAAAATTTATTTTAGTATTAAGGTGCTCACTTTTATATCGTAGAGCTGTCTTTCTGATAGTAATTCTAAGCACACTGGCATTGTCGTAGGATTATTAAGAGGCCGACACTTCACGGAGGCTTCGATATACGTATTGAATTACGTAATAAAAATAACACCACCGACTTCAGTAATGTAGCGTGACATTTAACAATAGCGAGTGGTTTCCACAAACTACTTTATGTCCAAAGGAATATAAGGCAAAATTTCGGTAACTGTAAAAGCGACCATCCGAGTTCTTCTATTTTGTATTCCAGTGTGTTTTCTGTTAGTGTGACGTTCGGTAAGCCGAACAGTGGTACTGTCGTGTCAGGACAGGATGTGCTTCTCCTTTTTCAGATTCGTGGAATGTACAGAGCACCAAACAAAATATCTTTTTTAGCCAATGCATTACTTTAGCTCTACGACACCACATTGCACTGTTTCGTCCAAGCACCTATTTTATTTCAACACGGCGATATCTGATTCTCGTGAACAGAGCGCAGATCGAATTTTCAGACCCTTTTCAAGGAGGATGTTTGAGAGGTTTGTGATAGACATGTGTGTATTCCAGAGGATACAGTGAAAACTGCTAGTTCTAAAATGTGTTGCCTGTTCCGGCTGTCTTTACTTTAAAACTAACGTACAAAAATTGTATGTTCAAGTAACGTAGACTACTCTGAAGACGGATATAGCAAGCTGCTCCGAAACATTGGTCATATCTCAGGTGACTGGAATCGTCTTCATCGGCACTGCTGTGAGAACCTCAGATGTTTAACTGTTTCGAGCTTCTATCGAGCCGAGCACTACAGTTTGTTAAAATCTAAAGTGGGCGGAAGGAGGTTGGATCGTAACTTCATCACACGGGGGCGGCTTTTGCGGTAACTGGCTGCTAAAGCGTACGGGTCGTACCAGACGGAAATGCTGAGTATGTGAACTGGATCTTTTCTTAGTTTCGAGAAAAAAGATCACTTCCAGGCTGTGGTGGTACATGGTACCGTAAAAACGCTATTAAAAGAAGCATAATCGGATTAGGCAGCGATATGTTGTTGACTGTGGATTACAAAATTCGTATTTACAAATCGTGTGTTAAAATGCGTTCTTAACAAAGAAAAACTGTATCTAGGACTCAATGTATATGACATCCTTTGTTTCATGTAATCATGGACGGACCAGCAACATTTATTTATGACCTAGGCGGGCTGTCGCAGCGACGGATGTAATGATTACGGTCCTGTAGATTGGTAAACTATACACTAAACACCATTTTTATTCGTGTTCGTATGTGATAAGTGATTCAGCTTGGTCTAAAATTTCCGTTAGCGTGTTTCTAATGCCTGGTATTGGTCGAAGATAGTGCGCGTTAACATCAGAAATTCGTAATGTATTTGTGTCTACCTTTACCGTGCGAGTATCAGTAAACAGTGACAAATCCCTTAAACGCCATTAACTGAGTGTCCCTTGTAATGAGGACCGTGTGAGATACGAGGACCTCAAGGCGGTTTTGGCGGTGATGTCCGTTTTCTAGGACATGATAGTTTGTGGTCGTATCCGAGAAAATGAAAATGTTCTAGACGCTGTGTGTTGTGAGATGGAAATTGAATTCTTGATTATTGTTAAGATGAATGTCATGGTTCAGAGGGTTAAGACAACCCGCTGTAGCTGAAGGTGTGTATATGGCCCGCGAGGGGGATTTGAACACATTTAGCTTATGCTCCCCACCACGGAATGAATGTTAACTTCTTGTAGTGACTTGGTAACCTTCACACGCTTGGATAAATTTGGTGAACATTATTTCAGTTGTAACGGGATTCGTGCTTGTTGCATTGGCAAGTAAAGGTATGGTGGAAACTGTACAGGGAGAGCAGTGCAGAGTGCTGAGCCCCACCATACCCTTTACTCTTTTATTTTTGTGTGTTAGTAATAATCAGTGCAAATTTATTTCAGGCATATTTTTATAGAACGGAATTCCGTGTATTTCTTAAAAAATATAAATGACAAAGAAACAGGGCAGGTTTCTTTGTCATTGACGTCCTTACATTTTTAAGAATAGTAAGTTCTAAAAATTAAATAGTAATTAATTGCTGTATTAATTTTTTACTGAAAGTTGATTAACAGTAAGTTTAGCCCTTAATTGCCTGGTGCAAAATTTTTACCTAAAAAAGACCTCCAATTTTAAAAGTTGGTTTGCTGCTCGGGCAGAATTTGGGGATTTTTGAAACCGTCCTTGTGCAGTAAAAGTTTGCCCCACGTTGGGGTACCGTAGCTCCTGATGTTGTTAGCATGTCTGTGATACAAGAAATCTGATAGCCATACCACACGGGTGTACATATTTTTAAAATGTCTAGGAACCACCTAACATTCTATGATCCGGTGACGTGAAGAAAATTTTGGTATCATCATTTCGTTGTGTTTTTTTAATGGGCATCTGTTTTATTGTCACAGCGAGCACAACACTTTCAACATTCTTCACACGGTTCAAAGTATTATGTTCGCCCGGATAATACAAACAGGTATCAGTAAAGAAAGTTCCAGATTGAGGATCCACAGATATTAGACATCACCGTACAAAACTTTGCCGCCCGGGTGATAGGTCACTCTGGGATTGTGCTTTCCTGCCATACCACATTTCTTGTGTTTACATACTACAGTTTCTGTTATAAGCACACCATCGAAATATTTCTTGCGTCACGTTACCTTACAGCCGTCTGCAAAAACTCTGTTATGAACAGTTTGTGAATTTATGAAACATCTCTAGCCATCAACAGGGTTTCAGTACCAGAATACAGTAATTTCTCGCAACCAAGGGGAGTTACAGTCCTGAGAGAAGTATCGCGGTTGGCAGGATAGCCTTACGGGAAATTCGGGTTGGGGAGGGGGGGATTGTGTTTCTGTTAACATGCATGTAGACCTACCTTGTCTGTATAAAGGGAAGTTGACCCTTGACATGCCATGAAGACACAGTGTAGGTGAGGTAAAATCCAACCCATTCTTAACCCCAGCAGTTAAAGAAGGGGCACTTGGCGTGAATTTGATCCCAGGGGTAAAGAGAGACTGTTTTGCACTAACTGGGAATATGGGTGTGCTCCAGCCTCTGCCTGCAATTTTGGAGAAGAGAAAATATGTTACCCCTGCCGGGAATCGAAAAAGGATGCCATTGTCGCCCAACCCATAACCTGCTCACTATACCGACTACGATATTCCGGCTCATTTACCTTTTATATTTATTCAATGAACGTAAAACCCAGAATTACGCTTACGCAAAATATATTACCAAATATCACAAAGTTAGTCACCTCATTGATAGTCTGTAAGATTAGAAAGCTGCTTTCGGATACGTTTACATCCCTGCCTCAGTTAGCCCGTAATTGAACTTGTCGCTTCGATGGCTCTGAAATCCTCGGCCTTATTACGTCGAAGAAGCTTTGGACCTTTATGATTACAGCAAAGGTCACTGTGCTGGAACTTATTATCGATGAGTAGTTATCGACTTCGATGTTGCCAAATTGGCGTGGCTCTCCGCCCGAGCTTACGCTTTCGAGTCGTGGAGGATAGTGCCAGGACTGTCTCGTGGCTGCAGGCCAAATTAATATGGCACTCACCGTATTAGACAATTCATTTATTCCACGATTTGCGATTTTCAGTACTCAGCCGATGTTAGTATTTTTGTTTCTAGACGGAAGACGCGTCTAATTGAGAGGAATTGTAGATTGTCCGTCATATGTAAAAGAAGGAATTTTATACATTGTAGCGTATTCGAGCTACTGCTCATTGAGGTCCGCGGTACAAGAGTTGCCAGTAGGTTAACTGGCCAGCAGTAAAATAAAGGAGCGTGGCATCATACATGGGGTTTAAAGCTCTTGGATCTGAATCGTGTAGTGTTTGTTGCAGATTTTACAGTATTATAAATCATTCTACGTAGTAGAATTAATGATTGTCCAACCTGCAGATGCGTAGTCTGCGAGCAGCTTGGGCTGGCCGATGTGAGCCGAAGTGTTCAGGAGATGAACAAGGAAAACTTGAAGATTGTGAGGAATATGTCTGGGAATAGCTTGGCAGCGTCTGTATAATGTCTTATTTCTTTACTCCTATGAACAAAATTGAGCTCGAAACGCGAGAGATGAAAGTAGGAAGAAGGAAATAAATTTGGGGGGGGGGGGACGGAAGCGCTCGGATCGTTATGAGTCTCTCGTTTTATACGTGTTCACAAAAGTATAATACGTAATCCGTAATGGGGAGATCATGTTCATGTGCACGTTCATCTGCAAAGGTACTTGGTTTTCAGTTACATTTGGTACGGGGGATCTGTCTTCATCGCGATTTAAATTGTGGCCTGCCTCAGATTCAACCCAAACTTGACATAAATCTCGAATTGAATTTGGCGAGAGGGGTGAGAAAGTTTTGTTGGTGTTAGATTTATATGTATTGTGATCATTTATAGATATGTGGCAGGATTGCAGGATCTGGATTTTGTAAGTTTGTAACTGGATTGAGTTTGGAACTACTGCGCTGAGGGTATTTGTACTCCGTTTCGCATTGTACTGCTTTGGCTGACGTTCAAAATACCTCGGCGCAAACTAAGTGGAACTTGGTTTCATGGCGTCGTCAGTTTTCTCAGCTTCCCCTTCATTCCTAGCTATTTTTTCTGCTACAACGCATATCGCAGCCTTGCCGACGTCGGTGTAGTGAGGATGTTTCCAGATTCATTGTACGTCAAAAGCATACAGACCGAATCTGGGGACCTCCCAGCTTCCTCTTCTGTTAGTATCGGGGATGCTTTTCCCGGCAGGTAAATAGGACATTGCGTGAATCCGCCCCCTACACCGAGGTTCAGAACGGTTGCAGGTGTACCAGAACTCCGTATGCCTTCAAGGCGTGCACTGTATACACTTCACATGCCAGCGTTACGCTTGGTTTTAGTCGAACTGCCGTCAAACATTGCAGCAGTACAATTATCATTGTTCATATTTTCAGCATGGTACTCCACTTTTAAAAGTACAGGACCACTCTGGTCAGTAAGAAATAGGTGCAATATTCTAGTCTACAATCTCGTTTGGGTAACGCAACAAATTTTAGTACTCGTGTGCATACTGGTTGCTGCCATATAAACGTTATAAGGACCAGTGCCCGTTAGTCTGCCGTGTTTGCCTGGTGCGTGAACAGTGTATCCAATTGGAAGTTGTTTATTTTTGAGATGTAGAAGTAGCCCAGAATTAATTTCATCGAGGTCGTAGCGTGGTGTTGCTAGGGGCTTCTGTAAGAAAAATGACATTATATACTTACTGTATTTTTCTTTGCATATAATTATTATAACCAACGAATGCACATAAGACGATTAATAACCATGATATATAAAATTCCTGCGTGTTTCAGCTCCGAGGCTCCATTTTTAGGGAATCCAAAATACGAAAATGATATTGCAGTAATATTGTAATACCAAGAATGTTGTGTTGGTACTTGCACGACTTTGGGTTTTGGATTGCCTGAAGATGAAACGTGCAGGAATTCTATGTCTTGTATCATTTTTAGTAGTTTTATGTGCCTTTGTTGTTACTGCAATTACTCGCAACAACTTTTCTTTTATTTAAGAACAGCTACATGTTTCGGTCTTAACAGACCATCATTAAGCCACATGATGGTCTGTTAAGACAGAAGCTTGTGGCTGGTCGTAAAGACAACACAGTAGTTGTGTTGGACGGAATATTAAATTTTTTTTACTGAGCCCAGAATTAGATTTCAGATTTTTAAGTGTATTGTTTTTGGTCGGAATGGTTGGACAGCGTTTATACAGGCTTTTTTTTTTGTTTGTTTGTTTGTTTGTTTGTCTTGGTTAGAACACGGAGTGGTTTAGTTTATCCAGTTACTATAACCCACTTCCAGGCTTTTGTTTGCTTTGCTTTGAAAATGCCACCCGTCCAATGTATGTGGGGGTACTGACAGTTTCTAAGCTTTATTTTCTGTTCACTGTTGGAGGTTTGTTGGCCAGAAAGCAATTCTTTTTCTTCATGTAGCCAGAGATGCAAGCTGCTAGGGGTAACGACTCGGCTTCCTGCGTCTTATCTGCGTGGTGAAAAACCTTTCATCGTCTAATGATGTATTTTGTTTCCTTCTTTGTTATACCATTAGCCTGATGAAGATGATGACGACGACGACCATACACTAACATATTTGACAATGCAAGCAGTACGTATTTGACTTCACTAGGATTCGATCTTATGGTAATTTGCACGCAGTCTAGCGTTTTAGCACGAGCCAAGTGTTTCTGTTGCGAGTATAAATGTTCTTTATCTGTGATAAGACGTTAGTAATTAACTTTATTGGTCCAGAAGTGTGCAGTAGGGACGTGGACCTCGTGATTTTACCAGGTTGTGCTATTGAACCGTTTGTAAGGCAGATTATGGCACGATGAATTGTCACACGCAGCTGTAGTTACATTATTTTCTTATCCATGACATGACTGTTGGTCTGAACTATACGGAATTCGAACAGTAAGTGCCGGCACAGTACATGTGACGTCATTCCTTTGCAGAGCATTGAAACGAACTCCGTTGCACCGAGGGCGTGTGGGTGTAATATTTATCAGCACTTGAACTTGTGCCTCACGTGGCGGGTAGTTAGGATGCTGAGCCCGCGCTGTGATCGATATGACGTGACTGGACTTGATTGCACTCTCCCTGTTTCTTTACCTCGTCACACAAATTTATATTCCCGTTTCTTGTCGTAAGAGAAATGAGCCAATATGGGTTCACGGAATTAAGTTCGACATTTTAAAATATGAGACGTTAATCCGATTCTTAAGCCACGTGATTTTAGTCAAGAGACTAAAATAAACGGATGGTTTTGCAGATACCGTTCTACGTACATGCAGTTCATATTCCTTTGAAACTTCCTGACAATTTTCTATTGTATTCTGTGTTAGAGGGTAATAATGTGTGAACAGAGTTACGCACGACCGAAACTATTCAACAATTAACGATGTACGAGGTACCATGATAGAACCCTAAACGTTGCATATAGTATAATGAAACCCATCAGGCTCATACTTTATTGGGTTTCCAGGGGGACGGATCACAGTGTAGACCACGTGGCCTCTAAAAATAACTCTTTTGGCACCGGAGAAGGTAGCCAAGTTCAGTACAAAACTTGAAGTTGGAATACGAAGTTCTTGGCCTGAGTATGACTATTTTGTATTCGAATCCTTTTCTACTTGAGAAGTGACTCGCGTGTAAGACACTTTACGAATTGCGTGCTTTACCTAAAGTTTATATGCATGGAATGTAGCCTGGTGCGTATTTTTTGATGAAACATTAACGTATCATGGAAGCGGCTTTGATCAGTTAACTGGGGAACTGGATTCCCTTCTCTAAATAGATACTGGATTTGAATCTGGTAGATGAAGGTTTAGCTTCAGGAGATTTATTAAAGTTTTTACAACATATAGTTCCTTTCCTTAATACGAATGCATAATTTGTTTTGCGTCACCAAGATTCTAGTGTCCTTGATTGGAGGTAGCATAAACGTATTGAATGTAGGAGGATGTGATCCTCATGAGATGTTAATCTCCAGGGAATTTTAGAAAAACTGTATGGATAGTTGAATTAGCTTCCGAAGGTAAGATGTTACGCCTCAGAAGTTCAGTAATTGAGTTACGAGTCAGTATCGAGGAGTCATATACAAACTGATTTCATTTCTCTGTGACGTAAACGGTTCGGTTGATAGCGTACGTTCTATACAGACAGCGGGGTTGCTATGGCTACGATCTGACAGTGTTGAGTAGAACAGAAGAATGACACTCCATGTTTATTGATCGTATTCTGACTACGGGGTCGTTCTAGTACTCGCAGTAGTGAGAAATGTGACCTACTTCGCTAACGTCTGGTGATAATGAATACAGGATGATACAGAGATGATCGAGGTTGCTGTTCTATCGTACATATCTGTAAATTTTCTTCGTGTGGGTAATGTTTCACGTATGTACGAGGCGGCTGGAACGGTGTGTGGCCATGATGCATTTCCGTCAAAAACGAAATTTCGTTGTGAACTGAACGTACCGTAGGAGATAGTTTGAAGACGTCGTCTGTGGCTTTAGTTTTTTTATGTTCTTTGACGGGACTGCGTCACATTAATGAATTAATGGAGCAATGAGGTGAAGATAATGGTTGCAGGTTATCCTTTGCTGTAACTGTTGTATCCTCGTCTGCTGTTTTTAATGTCTGTTTGTGTGGCGTTTTGTTGTATTACCTCGTATTCCCTCAACCACAGTCTTGTTGCTGGGCGCCATGGATTGCCATCACTCTTGTTATAAAAGTTGCAACTCAGCACATAGATGAGGTGCCTGTTTTGCCTCTTGTTTGGTCTAGGGATTGAGAGGACCCGAATGGCTGTTGAGCCGGTACCTAGCCTTGCTCACCGGCTTGTCAGAACCGTCTCCCTCTCCCGCTCTCGGTTGGCAGTTGCGAGTGCAAAAGAGGGAGCTTAGCAATGTCATCATGTGTTTGTTTTTAGAACATGGACTCCAGGCTTGACATGACAGCTAGGTAGTTAATGGATACATTGAAGTCCGAATCTTAACGATGGCGCCACTAGTCCAGGTTTCACCTGCTGTACGGTCGGTGACGGTGGTTAATACGCATTCTTATTCCGCCAACGCAGAAACTTTGGTCTACTGCTGTTAGTTGGCTGTCTTGCTAACTTTCCTGCGATTGACCAAGACGTCGCGTTGCTGAGGGTCTGCAGAATAAATCCGACGGTGTTTAAGACACTTTTTTACCTTTAGCTTTCAGCTGACCAAATCAAGTTCTAGGTTTGGACACACATTAAAAAGGACGAGAGTCCCTCCTTCTCCTTCGGAGCGTGTGCGAAGTATTTCACTTGTTGCATGAAACCCTTTTCTTGTGTCTCCCTTGCATCCGGCAGAAAGAGAATCTGGTTTCGTATCGAGATACAGCGACATGGACTTTTAAAGCTACCACACTGTTAAGAGATCAAGAAGTTATGGCTAAAAGGCGTGCATAAAAAAAAGAAGAGCTGCTTCATATTCTCACTCGTTAACGAAATGTACCTCTGTCCTGATGTGTTCCAGACAGGTTGTGAAACAGGCGGTTACAGTTCTTGCAAAAGGAACGAAAGACTCGAGATGTTGAACTCGTGTGAGTCTTGGAAGACGGTACGTGCCTGTGTATGACGTAACGTGTTTTTCCTGTATAGTGTGACGCTGAAAATGGAGGCAACATGTTTCTCCGAAATGTCCGAAACGCAGCCCACTTCGACACGGTGCAAAAATCTCAGAATCGGGTTATTATTAGTAGTAAATCACCATGAAACTTAAAATCAGTAAGTTGATTAATATAAGCCATATTATAACTAGCCACAATTTGTGACTAGTTATAATATGGCTTTCTGATTTAGAAGGAATCGAGGAGAAAGAGTATTTTTCTGCTAGGTATTTCTGCGCTACATAGTGTAGAACACGAAGCTTACTATCAGGAAACTGTAAAAAAAAACTCTTGACAGAAAAAATTAAACTGTCACTGGCAGCAAGTCTAGGCCACTAAACTGCCCCCCCCCCCCCCCCCCACAAAAAAACCCCCACCCCCACAAAAAAACCCACTCACCCCCCCCCCCCCCCACAAATTTTTTTA
>Ga0123355_10014553_pt1 | contig 12310 bp, 5 predicted proteins | sample TergutEmb28metaG_3_FD_89872 | JGI IMG/M metagenome (GOLD analysis project Ga0123355, IMG submission 89872) | Embiratermes neotenicus P1 segment gut microbial communities from Petit-Saut dam, French Guiana - Emb289 P1 | ecosystem: Host-associated > Arthropoda: Insects > Digestive system > Gut ...
ACATCCTCGAATTCCTTCAGATTTTCCTTGCCTTATTTCATATATCTTAATCAGCTATCATGTGTGCATGCTACTTGGTCCATCCATCTCATGATCATGAAAATAATTCCTATTATCATTGTTGAAACATAAATTCAATGCAGGTATTAATTTTTCCAAATTTAAATTGATCACATCTTTAGATAGGCAGGATAAATAGTTCTGGTATGAAAAGTATATAGACAATATAGTATATATTCAATATAAAACGTGATAGAAACCCACAACTTACAGCTGAAGAATTTTCCATTGACAGAGAATACTCATGTACAGTTTCAGCTATCTCCATATACCTTTAACTGACCTCAATTTGTAACAAATTTGTTTCAGTCTATATACTACCATTTTCAGAGATCACTAATTACAGCTGAAGTTTGCTAAACTTGGTTATGATCAATTTTTGGAGGGCAAAACAAGGCAATTCATGGAATTTCACAAAGCCATTAAAATATGTCACAATCAATCTTGAAGAAAAGGAGGGATTGCTACTTGTATGTAGATGGTTATGTAGAAGTGCTTTATTTTATCTGACTTGTCATGTACCATAATATCAGGAATTTATAAAATGAGTGCCATAAATCTTGAATATCTGAAGAGATGGTAATCAGCAGCTTAAGAGTTGTCTTCATGTATGTGTCAGTGTTGCACTCTGTAAATAATATCAGTGGACAGTTACTATAACTACATTATATATGAAAACTGTTCCCCTGATATCTGAGTATCACCTGCAGTTTTAAAGTCACCAACAGGTTTCATTTATCACTTTCTTTTGCTGGACCAGCCATGCATATTTTTCATTACATTACACTTTTCTGAGATCTTTTATGTCAACTTTCATTTCATCGTAAAACTGGCTCAACATCACACCAAGTTCAGTTTGCAGTTGAGTAATGTTTAAACTGTACTCTGATCCATTCTTTTTCTTAAAGCAATGAGATAATCATATATAATTGACAACACACCCTACAAGTTCTGATGTTTCAGGCATAGAGGAGACAAACTCATACATTTTATGAGACTGAAATATTTCAATATTGTGACCGGCTTCTGTACGGTGGGGACAGTCTCTCTCCCAGTTGCTACCTGCTGCATTACGAACCTCCTTATGTAGGACACTTTATCTGATAGCAAATCAGTACTAACTGGAGACTGTCCAATTTTAGTACTGACTAGCTGTACAGTAGTTTCAATTTCAGGCTACTTCATATCATTTTGATTTAGTCAACTGATGGACTTCTCTGCTTCAAAGTGCTTTTTCGTCATTTCAGTATAACATACACATGATGCATAAAATGCAACAACTTCTTCTGTGAACTGCCTAGCTACAGTGTTTTTGGTTGAAGTTTACAGTTCTTGAAACATAATTTTAGCTTTCTTCAGAACAAACTTCTTATCTCTTCTGTCATCTGTGCTTAATTTAAGTTCCCTGAGTTTCCAGAGCATCTCTGTTGTAGTAACAGTAGTTTTATCAATTTTAAAAATTGTGTGGTTACACAAACGAGCTGGCAGCAAAGAAACTGCATGGATTAAAAAAGAAATTTATTTAACGCTGTTGAGCACTGGTCCTGTGAGCAGAAGTAGGATTTTAGTCCTTGCAGCATTTCGAGAACCCATGTTGTGACGGAAAGAAGAGAAAGAATTTAGAATTTCCACCCTGCAAAGCTACTGGTACTCAGCATTGGGAAAACAGGAAACAAATTTGATCTACATAACATAGACTGTGTTTGTGTTGAAGTATGTGTACATCTCCACTGCAAGCACATTTATATCAATGGGGAAGACATAAAGTGCTGCTTATAGACAGTTATGTGCTATATGTGTAGCGCAGTTTCTCTTTTCAGTAGACTGTATGCACTGAGGATCAAGGTTTCCTGAGTTGTTATGTTGAACAGGAAAGATATTGATTCTGAATGTTCTAACAGAATGCACTGCCTTCATCATGAAGGGTTGAAGGATGTGGTTTTCACCTCTCCTTTCTTCTCCACTCAAGTCTCTTGTTACAGTCACTGTCACATAATCCAATAACTGTATACTGAAGTTCAAGTTTATTTTCCAGCACCACCAAATTGCTGCTTAGTATTTCTGACATTTCTCCTGGAACTAACTGAAGGTGTAAGAAGTTTTGATTTCACCCCCTGCAGAGACAAGAAACACGTTACTACTGTGGGAACTATTGTTATGTCCTTGCTGTTACATCATCTATAGACTCTCACTAAACTGAGAGCTTTTATTAAATTGAAGGTTTTTAAGTACCCCTTAAGTTCCGTAGCTGACAATGATGCCTAAACATTTGAAATTACTGCTTCACATTATATCCAGACAAGACTAACCTTTACTAAGAGACCATGATATCATTTCTAAAGTGCTGTTCCATGGCTATAATTTGCTGTATTGACTGAAGCTTTTAAAGGCTAGTTAGTGGTACTGATATACTATTTTCTCACTTAGCAGTGTCAAATAACGTAATGCAAACTACTAAGAGGCTATCAGCCACAAGCATATGTGAATAACATGACAGTGGCAATTCTTGGGAGTGCCAATTACATGTATTTACATTTCCACACTGAAACGATTAGGCTAATTTATGTGACACATGGTAGCGATTTTCGGTTGTTTTATTTAAACTTTATTTCTGTCTAGAATATTGCTTATCTGTAAATATGCAAAGATATATTGGAATTATGTGTATTCCTGCCATTTTAAGGCCACATTTCCATACCCTGTTTATGACAAAAGTTATGTAATTTCCTTACATCACAAAAGTTTCATCAAAGATTGGAAATATTGTCTTCTTCTGGGTCTTTGTCTTTTGCTGGACAACACCTGGGAATTTACTTTCTGGTAGAAGGTAAATTTTAACATAAGGAAAACAAGAACCTGAAAATAAGAAATATAAATTAACAAAATAATTTAATTATAGTTTATCCAGTCATTCAATTGAAATTTTTAGTTTCTATCCATGTGTGGTTATGTTTACTGGCTTTAATATGGAGGGCGTGTCTATTCAAATTTGTCCTGCCATAATGATAACTTAACTTTCACAAGGTGCACCCTCTTTTCTTGACTTAAAGTTTTCGAGGTTCTGGAGATAAATTTCTATAATGTCATATTTCCAAAAGATTTTCTCACCTGTAACATGTTACTAAAACTGCGTACTGAAAGCTGTTCCAAAGTTGTTACAAATTAGACCAACTAAATGCACAGACTATAATGTTTTAATTTGCAAAACGCCTACATGTTTCTGGCGTCACTGGCCCAAAACATGTAGGAGTTTTGTAAATTAAAACATTAGAGTGTGTGCATTTAGTTAGTCAAATTTGTAACAATTATATCACAATGCATGGAGTAAAAAATGTAAAATTCTGTACCGAAGTTTTTAATTCCCAGTGGTCCACACATATGGAGAATGTTTGTGCTAGGCTACATTTTGACTGTGTACATTCTAAATTATTTATTGCATTATACCTGGACAAACTTATTTCTTGTTTTTGTGGAACATTTCCTTTGTGAGGAATTAATAGTCATTATGCTTGTTAAAAAAACTCACAGCCTATACTAGAACTAATGTTTAATTTCTCTGTGTACAAGAACAGCCACAGGACTGTATGCAGTCCACATCCTCACACTATAACAAGATACTTTTCCTGCATTTCCATCTATACCTAGGCCTCCCAAGCAGTCTCATTCTAGTAATACTTTTTAGAAAGTACAGACCATATAAAGTGCTCATTTTGCAGTTTTCTCCACTCACCTGTTACTTTTTCTCTTAAGTTCAACTGCTGTCCACAACAATTCACACTTAATTACTATCAGTAAATAACCTTTGCTTACATTGATACCAGCCTCCACACCCATACAACATAACAGATCAAATTACAGGTAAGTACATATTATTCTACATTTCAAGTAGGAGAGAGGTAGAAATCAATAGTGTAGTAATTGGTAGCAAGTATTTCCCAAATCTAATTTGATCTAGTTTCATGATGAATATAATTTCGATCAGCGGCTGGGGTAGCAGAGATGGTATAGCAACTCACTACAGGCTGGATGGTCTGGAAATTGAATTCTGGTGCAGAGAGATTTTCTGTGCTGTCCAGACCTGCCTTGAGTCCCACCCAGCCTTCTTTACGATGGGTAATGGGTCTTTCCTGGGGGTTAGGGGGCCAGAGCATGGATCTGACCACCCACCTCCTTCTAGTGGGAGGTTGGTAATGGGTTATACCTCCACCTTCCCTATGGGCCTGCATAAACATGTCATGGGGTGACATATAGTTTTGATCTGTCATTACAAGTGTACATTATTTGCACACAGTTTATTAGCTAAACAGTATTTTACATTAGTTTTTAATATATTTAAAGGATACATGTGAGGGTCCAGCTACTATGAGAAGGGCAAAACAGAGAGAATGCCACAGCTGCTTCCTTCCACAGTCTTCTAAATTTCTCATTCATAATTATTGGACCATACTGGATATAATGTAGAATGCTAAACTGCTTATGGTACATGGCATTAAATCAGATATGGCACAATGATTATGAATGGTACATTCAGAAGGCTGTGGAAGGATGTAGTTGTGGCCTTAAGGTATTGTCCTGACATTTCACTGGAGAGACTCAGGAGGAAGTTAACAGCAGATTCAACTTTGGAAATGCCTGTTACCATTTGGTCCAGAATGTCTTCCCATTTGCTTTCCATACATATGAAGATGAAAATATGGAGAACTTTAATTTTGCCCATGCTTTCATGTTGGTGTGAAACTTGGTCTCTCATACTGAGGGAAGGGTGTAGGTTGATGGTTTTCGAGAACAGAGTTACAAGGAATATATTTGGGCCTAGAAGGGATGAGATAACAGGGGACTGGAGGAAACTGCACAATGAGGACCTTCGTGGTTTGTACTACTTACCAGATAATATTTGGGTAATCCAATAAAGAATAATAAGGTGGGTGGGACATGTGGCATGTATGGGTAAGAGGAGAGGTGCACACAGGGTTTTGTTGGGGAAGCCTGAGGGAAGGAGTCTACTTGGAAGACCTAGGCATAGATAAGAAGATAATTTTAGAATTGATTTTAAAGAAATTGGTTGGAAGGGCATGTAATGGATTGATCTGGCTTTTTATAGGGAGAAGTGGTGAGCTGTCATGAATACTTTAATGAACCTTTGGGTTCTATTAAATGTTGGTAGTTTCTTGGCTAGCTGAGGAATAAAGCTTTTCAAGAACAGCTCCTCTCCACAGAGTTAGGTAGTTGAACATGTAATATTCTACAATGCACTAGTACCTTTACTACTTATTGGTTGGAGATTCCTTGCATTCAAGATCTCAATCTTTAGGTTCCCTTCCAGAAACATCATCCTGACGGTGAGAAGACCGTGGCTTGGTGTCTGCATTTCTTTCTGTCCTGAAAGTTGCTCCATGCGATACTGGTGCACCAACTCCCATGTATCCATTTCATGAATTTGCACTAGTTGCTGTAGGTCTGTTAGGTCACTTAAGTCAATATTTTCATTAAACTGTTTGAATAATTCAGCTAAATTGTGTAGAATCTCGTGGAATTTCTTAAAGAATGATTGCTCTCTCTGGAATGATAATAAATATATTATTCATAGAGGTGCCATTTCAAATGGTTTTGATAGCACCTCATAGTTTGGTTAGTGATAAGGCATGTGTCATATACTCAGAAAATTACCAGTCTGAATCCCAGCTGGAACCAGCTGTCTGTCAAGTATTGCTGGATTTTCTCTGTTCTTCCAGCAGATGGAAAAGTACCTGAAAATAGGGTTCTCCATCTTCTGTCCTAACTCATCACAAACATTTACCATATGATTTAATTCTCCATAACGTACCAGTTTTCAGTTCTAGAATAAGTAATTTAGTAATCTGGCAATCTTTAGAGTGGCAAAAAATCTAACTTGAATTTTTGGAAGCCAGACACTCCTATGAATGCTTATTAAAACACAGTCTTATGCAACACATGTACATGTTTAACAGACCTTTTTCTTTATCAAGACCGTTCAGTGAAACTTAATAGTGTGGTTTTACAGTGGTACTTTATCTCATATGGCTAGTGAGAGTCATTTTTAGGCACATTCACAAAATTTCGAAAAGTAACTATTAGCTTTGTCATGTTTGTCCGTCTGTCTGTCTACCTATCCATCCACTTGGCTTCCACTGAACAGATTTTCATGAAGTTTGATATTTGAGTGTTTTCCAAAAATATGTTCAGATAATCCAGTTTCATTAAAATCTAACAAGAATAACGGGTACTTTACATGGAGACCAATGTGCATTAGTGATTATATTTCGCTCAGTTCTTTGTAGAATGAGAAGTGTTTCAAACAAAAGTTGTAGAGAAAACCAAAACTCATATTTAATGTTCATTAACTTTTTTTTTTGAAAGTGGTGCTGTTGGTGACATTGGAAATGTGCTGTAGAACAGAAGAGGCCACTGATGCCAATATGGCACATACACATTGCATGATGGGTACCTAAGGCTACAATCACATCCTTGGAATATGTAATATTTATTGATTTTCCACTGCAACAGTGGTTGCACAGACGCACCTCACAGTTACGTTATACATATATTGCCTGTCTTATTTAATGAAAACCATTTGATAATGCACATTTCTTTACAAATACTGGCCACAGCCAGGGCCATATTTAATAAGGAGTTTACAGATTTTAACTCACTCCTCATGACAATAAGGTGTTAATTACCCTACCAAACACAATCATACAGATCTGGTATATTAGTCTTTTATTATAAACTACCTGTTTCAGCTGTCATCAGGTAGGTGCCATACACACAAAAAGATTATAAAGGGAGCGCTTTATATTCTTTTCGTTTATCTGGCACCTACCTGTTGATGGCTCAACCGGACAGCCGAAACATATTGTAGTGTACAATAAAAGACTAATATACTGGGTCTGTATGGTTATGTTTGGTTGAATAATTAACACTTTATTGGTAAGAAATACACAATGGGATAATATCACTCAAGATCACTCCTCTTGAACTGTTAAAATATTACATTAAAAGAATGACAAGATTTGATTAAAGGAAGATAGTGTGTTAAACACACATGGAAATTAGTGCACTGCAAGAAACTTAACAATAAATTATTTTTACTCACCATTATATTCAGATTCTAATGGGAGGGTTTGGCAAGACTTTTTTTCTCTTATTTACTGCCATGGCTTCTCAAACTTGGACACTTTGAAAAACAGAGCAGAAGTACCTTTATAGTTTTGAAATGTGGTGCTGGAGAAGGTTGGAGAAGCTTAGCTGGACTAATTTTGTAAAAAATGAAGAAGTATTACATAGTGTCGAGGAGGAATGGAACATCCTACATACAATGAAGGAAGGTTAACTGAATTATGCAGATCTTGTGTAGGAGTTGCCTTTTAAAACATGTTATTGAAGGAAAGATACAAGGGATTGGAAGAAAGGAAGGAAATGTAAGCAGCTTGTAGATGGCTTTAAGGAAAAGGGAAGATACTGGAACTTGAAGAAGGTAGCAGTAGATCACACTCTGTGGAGCACTTGCTTTGGAATAGGCTGTGGCCCTGTCACAAGACAGACTATGTAATGAATCATGGCTGTACATGACATAAGGCTTATAAACAATGAATGGATTACTTTTTTTGTTAAACAGTAAATACATGGCTTTACATTTTAAACCCAATGAAGCAGTAACAGACACAGAAGTCAGATGCATTACAAAGAATATTGTTTAGCAAACACCAGGCAGAGACACAGAGAGATATGGGTAGGTGGAGAAATTTTACAAGAGATTTAAATTAATTCACAATGTACCTACCTTCAGGTTTATTTTGAAAACCTCATGTAGTTTAGAGTAAAGATTCTTCCAGATGATATCTAGAAGATAATTGAAGTTACTGGTATCAAGATGTGAGTGGAGTGTATACAGGTTACAACATAAGTGATTTATCAGCCTGCCTATCTTCTCTTCAGAGTCAAGGTGCTCAAACGCTTCCATCAAGATTTGGGTGGCTAAAGGCATCATCTGAAAGACACCATACGGAAAAGACAGGCTTGCACATCACTGAGGGTCTGAGCAGTTAATTCTGATAATGTAGGCCATGTATACAATACCTTCTGAACAGCTTCTTCACATATCTTGTTCCTTGCTCTTTCAATTGTGTTATCAATTACAACTTTCACAGTCTGTGTGCCACTGTCTGATGAACTGCCTTTACTTCTATCAGCTGCAGTAACTTCATCCAGGCCAAATTCAGAAACAATAATCTCAACTGGTTGTTGCACATGGTCCATGTTTGTTACTGCCAAGCACCACTGAAATTAATACAAGTATGCTAAATCTAGGACTAATGTGTGTTAAGACAGAAGAATGAAATGAGCTAAATAATAATTACTCCTTATCATTTTCCCTCAAACAGCCAGGCAGCTTCCTTGCTCATTCTTCTGGACTCACTATTTAAAAAATTTTAAACACCAAATCCATATTACATAGCAAGATTTTCAGATCATATAGAAATCTCAAATTCAGTTTTATGTCAGAGCTACAGAAATACATATCTTGGTTATAAAGCTATTGTAAATTTATAACATATTTTGTATTACTACAAAAACATTAAGTTGGGTGATAGCTTTTTATTATACTCACAGCTTGAATTTCTTCACCACTTACAGTATCACCAGAATACATATCCTGTACCTTGTGACGTATCTCATCAGCGTAGAAAATTAAACATTCACAAATGTCCTGAAATGAGGCAGATATTTAAAGGGTAGTACTGTGCACTGGCATGGAACTGGGTTGAATTTTGAATCTGTACTTCTCCATCTAATTTAAAATGCAAATGTATGGACAAAATGCAGTGTTAATAAGTGTTAACCCTGAGGGTACATATGATAAACACTAGCATTTAAAGGGTTAAGTAACTTTAATAACCACAAAACACTCAGTGTGGGAGAAAGTTTGAAAGTTTTATTCCCAATTACCTACATATACAAGAAGACAGAGTTATACAGTTTTTAATAGGCGTGATGTTGGAAAATTAAAGAAGGATAGCATGGCTAATTCATACTCCAACATCCCTACTTTGTGACAAGAAAACATGGAACAGCATAACCTCTGTACTTATCTCAAACAGAAAGGATTTCACATATCTTAAAATCTTTTTCCAACATATATGCCCTGCATACAGTACACATTATACTTACATAAATTATTTTCTCTGCAAATTCTTTGCGGGCCTTGGGATTTGGCCAGGCGAGGTGCTTCCAAAATACTTTTATCTGAAAGAATGTAAATAACATGTAATAACACACTTAAAATACTGGTGACAGGATGGGCTGCACTGGCAGACACCCTTGGGAACTAGATCCTTAAGCATGTTGAGCCCAGAAGGACTTACTACCTCCTGTGTCATAAGAAGGAAAACATCCCTGATGATGTGAATCCTTAACCCTACCAACCAACATCCTAGGCAAAGAGTAACAATTGTGAAACTTCATACTTCTTTGTATCCTCTTACTTCCTCTCTCTTAAGTTCAGATATTTTTTTTTGGCACTTGTTCTCAAATGCATTCATTATATGGACATACCTGGTGCTGTTTTTATTTTTTATACTTATGTTTAATGTGCGGGTATGTGTGTGCATGCATTTGCATTTTCAATTTAAACTTTTGGACAAGCCAACTAAGTTCCATGAAATGTGGTTTTGCTACTGAATGCCATCCCAGCACCATGCTTTAACAACAAGGTGGAAGCACATACTTGTGATGTAGCAGTGATTCTAGTAGCACTTACCTTAGTGTCCTGGAATTACGTATGGCAATAAATCTTTGAAAAATATGCATCCATATGTAGACTTAAACATGTATTTTGTGGAATGTAAAATTGCAACATGAGATGCATTCAAAAAATTTATTTAGTTTTGGTTTGATGACCATAATTAATTACTGGACCTATGCATGTTAAATGTGACACAGAGGTAGGTAATAAGCATATCTACAAATTCCATATTACATACTGACTGTTGTTCTGTAATAAAAATCTGGTAATGCAAAACTCTGAGGTCACAAAGATGTCATTTTTTATACCACTTAGTATAGCAATCCCAATTACTATAAAAAGTTATGGTTACCTCGTCAAATAGTTGAAGAATATCGTATGCTGATGAACTATACTTGGTGTCAGTGTAATCAGGAACAATATTGTCCATTTGTACAGCTTTCTGTATCCCATGCAGTGCTTTGTATTTTGATATGCAGAGCCAGTGACTGATTCCATTGTAGAACCAGTGGTGGAACTTGTGAAGAGCAGTTAAATCCATGCCTTCTTGACACTTTGTGTGGCCTAACCTGTTGAGATCACTGACGTCAGGACTGAAAGTGGGCTAAAATGAAATCTACAGGTTGACCCACACCGAACAAGTGGCCTGTAATAACAACTAGGATGGCACCTCCAATAATCAGTATATACTACAGGCTAATGCATCTCAAAATGCCATGCAATATCATATGAATTCGGCCAGCTGTGCCCTACTACTGTCAGTACTTCAAAGAAATCTAAGAGGCCCTGTGCCACCATCATGCCATCATGTTTGTGGCAGTTAGTGTGTACTGAGATGTCAAAGAAGATACTGCGCACAGACAACATTTGTAGGAGGTTTATCTAGCATGGACAGCAAGCCAGCTGGTGTATTTTTAGTTTAAACTGGCAAGTGTGCGAGTATCATTACATGTCACTTGTTAAGTGTACATCCACCTTGAAATTGAAAATTGCATGTGTTTTACTTATGTATTCCAGTATTCTCAAAAGACATGAGGAATTACTACACTAAGATCTGTATAATTCCTATAGTGTTTCAGAATGATTAAAATTCACTGCTTCTTTGCAAGTTAGTTTAAAGTTCCAGTATAAAAGAAAGCTTGACATACTCTACCAGGCCCGTGGCAACACCATGAACGGAGTGGGTGCAGCAGCTTCCAGTGTGGGTGCATATATGTATATACATGTATATATATATATAATGCTGTGTTGTACATATACTTTATACATATATTAAGCTTTAAAGTGCCCTTGTCAGGACCACAATATCAGCACTTTGATCACGTATAGCGTTCGATAACATTGCACAATATATCTTACCCATACATACATTTATGCGAGTGAGTGAGTGAGCTTACATATCACAGTAGTATGCTTCATGGATGTTATCACACAGTGCCAGCTCTCCAAACTGTAGTTGAAGGTGCCAGACACATACCACAATATGTAGAAGAGTTATGATGCTAGTGGAAGCTTCTGAACTGCTACAGGTGAAAGGTTTCCCAGAAGTGGAAGGCATTATAGCACTCTCATTAACACACCCACACTTTTGCCATAGTACCCTAACTGGCATGGTACCTCATTCTTTATGTGTGATACTATTACATATTTATTGTTCACTGCTTGCGCTCACTTCCAAACACAACTGTGCTTTATTTTATGAATTAGCTTCGTGATATTGTCTTCACAAATGTCACTTCTGATTAGCACGTTTTTCTTTGATATTTTGCGAATTCCTTGAGGGTGCAGTGATTTAGGGTACTCATTCAAACATGATGATTCCTCTGATATGAAAGAAAATTGGCATCATGGTTTTAGCTTTTAAATTCAACATTTTATCTTCCTTTGGTCTCAGTGATGCAGGAGTTTTCCATAGCATGGATTGATGCGTGTGTCTGGATAATACATAAAAATCTAAGTTTTGTTGCAGGTGATTGCAGTATTAAAAATGTTTGCATCTTCTTTGGTGTTCCTCAAAATTTAGGAACATGTTCTTACACATCCTTTTTTTTTATGTTGAAATCTGTTATTGAAATTTGTGTCACCATTTATTTGGCCATGTTCTACTCTTCTACAGTCATTCTGATGCATAAATGGCCATCTGTTCTCACAGGGATCCTCATATTTTCCATATATTCACCAGTTTTCATTGTTACTGAATGTCCAGGTCATTTTCTTTACAAGATCCTCTTCCTCTTGTGCCATTCAAACACATGAGCTGGTCGGATGGTATCTTCTCCATATGCCTCATATAACAATGAAGGTTTTGGTGTCAGCTGTATTCAACTGCATAAAATATTTGACATACACTCATTGCTAAATTTTTTTATCAAGCATCATCATCGCAAGTCAAACAGTTGTTAATAAAAATGTCCAGTTAATGTAACATGGTTTGGGAACCAATGGGGGCGGGATTTGGTGGTAGCTACTATATATATATATATATAT
>Ga0123355_10014554_pt1 | contig 12310 bp, 19 predicted proteins | sample TergutEmb28metaG_3_FD_89872 | JGI IMG/M metagenome (GOLD analysis project Ga0123355, IMG submission 89872) | Embiratermes neotenicus P1 segment gut microbial communities from Petit-Saut dam, French Guiana - Emb289 P1 | ecosystem: Host-associated > Arthropoda: Insects > Digestive system > Gut ...
AAAATTTGCCTTTTGGCAACGTTTTGGCAACATATCTTAAAAAGCTAACCGATTTAATTATCGGTTAGCTTTTTTGTTGTCTTAACTTATCAAGTTTCGCCTTGCGTGCTTTTGCATCGGATTTCGGATAGTTATACCGCCATTCGTCATAATCATCTTTTGTAATTTCGCCGTTGCGTAGTTTTTCAGCTTGACTTTGCCAAGCGTTCAGCATCGGAAATAAAGTTTGGAAAGAGGTGTTTTCATTGTTAAGAGTTAAACAAAGTTGCTCGTCAATCTTATCAATCCGCAGTCCATAAGTATCTTCCAACGCAAAAAACGTGTGGATTATTCCGTCATAGCTATCAATATCGGGAACAGCCAACGCTTGCGGACTAACCTCTAATATGGCGGCAATATCCGCAACCATATTTTCCTTTGGCGTTCGATTACCGATTTCATATTGAGCCATACGAGTATCGGCAGTCTTTTCGGGAAAGCCGATTGCCATACCTAAATATTTTTGTGTCATACCTCGAAGATTGCGAATGAATTTAATGCGTTCATTTATTGCCATAATAACTACTCCTATCGTGTTTTGTCTATGGTAATGAGTATAACATTATCGTTAATAGATGTCAATTCATTAACGTAAATGTTAATAAATTGTTAACAAATACGTTTAATACGGAACTTTAACATATAAGTTAACGTCTAATAATATAAATAATACAAAAAGGAGGGAATTTATGAACAAAAGATTTATGAGAGTCGATGATATTGCAAACGAACTTGAAGTATCTCAATCTTACGCTTACAAGGTAATGCGGCAATTAAATACAGAGCTTAAAGATATGGGATATTTGACGGTTGCAGGTAGAGTTGACAGAAAGTATTTCTTAAAAAAGATGTGCTACGATGAAGTAGCCAAAGCGAAAGGAGAATGATAAAAATGGCAGTAAAAAGAGATGAAAACAACCCTAATATGTGGCGTGTTATTTTCCGCTACACAGATTGGCAGGGTAACAAACGCCAATCAAGCAAACGAGGATTTGCTACAAAGCGTGAGGCACAAGCGTGGGAACGTGAACAGCTTAACAAAACAACAGCGGATTTATCTATGACATTCGAGAGTTTTGTCAAAATCTATACCGCAGATATGCAAAGTCGTGTTAGAGAAAACACTTGGGAAACAAAGGAGCATATTATTCGCACAAAAATTCTTCCATATTTCAAGGCTCGGAAGATATGCGAAATTCAGCCGAAAGATATTATCGCTTGGCAAAATGAAATGATTAACTTTGATAATAACGGCAAGCCGTATTCCCCTGTTTATCTCAAAACACTACATAATCAAATTAGCGCAATTTTCAATCACGCCGTTAATTTTTATGACCTTGCACAAAATCCGGCAAAAAAGGTTGGGAATATGGGGAAATCCAAAAATAAAGAAATGCAGTTTTGGACAAAAGAGGAATTTGCAGAATTTATTGATGTGATGATGGATAAGCCTCTATCGTTCTATGCTTTTGAGATGCTTTATTGGACAGGCATTCGTCAAGGGGAATTGTTGGCTCTAACTCCCGCCGATTTTGATTTTGAGAAAAATACAGTATCTATATCAAAGTCATATCAACGATTGAAAGGGCGAGATGTAATAACGCCGCCGAAAACGGAAAAGAGTAATCGTGTTGTTAAAATGTCGCAATTCTTATGTGATGAAATGCAAGATTATTTCAAAACGCTATATGAAATTGAGCCTAACGAACGTATTTTCCAAATCACTAAAAGCTATTTACATAGCGAGATGGACAGGGGAGCGAAAGCATCGGGAGTTAAACGGATAAGAATACACGATTTAAGGCATTCCCACGTTTCACTTTTAATTGACAGGGGATTTACGGCGGTTGCTATTGCGGATAGGGTTGGACACGAAAGTATTGACATCACCTATAATTATGCTCATTTGTTCCCCTCTCGGCAAGATGAATTGGTAGATAAATTAGATGAAGAAAGGATTGGTGGATTTTAATGTCAGCAAAAATTTATGATGGGCAAGGTCGTTGGAGGAGCAAAACAGTCGGATTTCGCATCTCGCCCGAAGAAGATGCTATACTTGAAAAAGCAGTCGCAATGTCGGGATTGACGAAACAGGATTATATTATGAAGAAATTATCAAATCGTGATGTAGTTGTAGTTGGTAATCCTCGTGTATATAAAAACTTGCGTAATCAGCTTGCGGAAGTTTTTGCGGAATTACAACGGATTGAAAGCGGCGGGCGTGTTGATGATGATTTATTAGAAGTTATTAAACTTATCACAACAACACTACAAGGATTAAAGGAGGAAAATTTATGAGCGTAAAAAGCAAAACGACCGCTCTCACAACATCTGTTGGAGCAGATGTCGAGCAGTCGAATATAAATTCTAATGAAATTATAACAGAAGATGCCGGAAATGTCAACAACGAAATTTCCGAACTTGAAAGGTACAAAGAAGAAATGCGGAAATCATTTCTACCATCGTATCTGCCGACAATTTCAATGAGCGAGTTATACGAAACCGTGTACACAACCGCACCGCCGATTGTAGAGGGGTTACTGTATACAGGAACATATTTGTTTGCAGGTGCGCCGAAGATGGGAAAAAGTTTCTTTGTCGCTCAACTTGCGTATCACGTTAGTAGCGGAACACCGTTATGGGATTACCCAACCAACAAAGGCACAGTTTTGTATCTTGCCCTTGAAGATGATTACAAGCGGTTACAAAACCGCTTGTATCGTATGTTTGATACAAATACAACGGATAATTTACATTTTGCGGTTTCGGCAAAACAGTTAAGCAACGGACTTGATGAACAGTTGAAAGGGTTTATCAAAGACCACTCGGACACAAAACTTATCATAATTGATACGCTCCAAAAAATCCGAGAAATCGGCGGCGATGGATACAGTTACGCAAGCGATTATGAAATCATAACCAAACTGAAACAATTTGCGAGTGATTACGGCATCTGCTTGTTACTTGTGCATCACACAAGAAAACAGCAAGCAGACGATAAGTTTGATATGATTTCGGGAACGACAGGATTACTTGGAGCGGCAGACGGAGCGTTTTTGCTCCAAAAGGAAAAGCGGACAAGCAATAACGCAACGCTTGATATTTCCGGTCGTGACCAACAAGACCAACGATTACATCTTGTACGAGATGAGGAAAAATTGATATGGACACTTAACCACGCAGAAACGGAACTTTGGAAAGAGCCGCCCGATGCGATTTTGGAGGCGATTGCTAAATTTGTTGGCGATGGTGATTGGCAAGGTAGTCCGACCAAGTTGGCAGAAAAATTGAGTTTAGATATTCAACCTAATTCCCTCACAAAACGCTTGAATGTTAAATGCGGGATTTTACAAAATGAGTATGGAATTAAATATCAGCATCAGCGAACGCATAGCGGACGAAAGATTGAATTTTCCAAAATCCCAAGTTAGCGTGTCGGTCGTGTCGGTTGTGACGGTGAAAATGGGGGTATCTAAATCACCGACACGACCGTCACAACCGACACGGAATCTAGTTAATTTATTTTTTCGTTGGTAATTTTAATTCTACCTTATAAAAACGATTTGTGTTTTTGCAAGCATAGCATTTGTGCCACAAATGACGGAAAACGCTTGTCGGGATAATCCCGAACCCTTATACAAAAACAGAATGGAGGCGATGCAATGAGAAACAGACCGCATCACGTTAGCGTGTATTTGAATGATAAAGAATTTAGACGTTTTAACAGTATTGTACGAAAAAGCAATCTCAAAAAATCGAATGTTTTGCGGAAGATGATTATGGATAAAGAAATTCGGAACGCTCCAAAATCGGACAGCAAACTTCTTGCCGAAGTCAACACAATCGGCGTGAACATAAATCAAATCGCAAAAATTGCGAATACTTGCGGATATGTCGGCGATATTCATATCGGATTGCTACAACAGGAAATTAAAAATCTACAAGAGAAAGTAGGTGCTGAAATCGGCGATTATTAAAATACATACAATTCGAGATAGGATTAAAAGATTAGCGGACTATGCCATAAATCCCGACAAAACCGAACAAGGCGAAATGACGAGCGTTCTCAATCTCGACAGCGTTGCGACCGCAAGCAATGAAATGGATGCCACCAAAGATTATTGGGATAAAATCTACGGCGTACAGGGTTATCACATCATACAATCATTCAAGCCGGGCGAAGTGTCAAAAGAGCAATGTCACGAAATCGGGCGAACACTCGCCAAACGGATATTTGGTGATGAATACGAAGTTATCGTCAGCACTCACCTCGACAAATCCCATTGCCATAATCATATAGTCGCAAATTCAGTCAATCGCTTGAACGGCAAGAAATTCCGTTGTCAAATTGGTACATACTATAATATCCGAGATGTCAGCGATGCTATTTGTCTTGAAAATGGATTGAGCGTTATCGACAGCACCAAAGAGAGCAGTAGTAAGCATTACGCCGAATGGAAAGCTGAAAAAGACGGTAACCTAACAATCCGTCAACAAATCCGAAACGATATTGACGAACTTATCCCGCAAGCCCACAACTTCCGATATTTGCTCCGTTGGCTCGAAGATACAAAAAGTTATGAGATTGATATTAAAGGTAAATATCCAAAAGTTAAACCGCCGTTCGCACAAGTTTGGATTAGAATTGGTCCGAAACTCGGCAAATATTACACGCAAGACGAACTCGAACGCCGGATTGAGCAGAGTATGGACAGACAGGAGCGGCGTACTGCTCCAACATACCGCCCGATGTCGCATTATTACAAGGTGTTAACCCGCAAACGTCCTAAGTTGACATACTACCAACGCTTGTATTGGCATTATGTTTACCTTATCCGTAGGATTAAGAAACGACAAACGCCGCCGAAGTTAACGAAGTATATGCAAGCGGAAATATGGAAGTTGCACAGATACCAAAAACAATATCTCTTTATGCGAGAACACAATATTGTAGGGTGGGAGGATTTGGCACAGATACAGACAGATATTTTGGCGAAAATGGAAAATCTGCAATCCGAGCGAACAGAGTTATATAAATCCCGCCGAGTTGAGCCGTCCGAGGAAAAGGACGAGCGTGTCGCTGAAATCGGACAGGAACTTAAAACCCTACGGCAACAGGCGAAACTATGTGAGTATATCAAAGAAGATGCGCCGACCATCGAAAAGCGGTTGGCGAGGATTACGGACGAGCGACAGCATTTGCAGACAGAACGTACTAAGGCAAAATCGGTCGGAGTACAGTATCGGTAAAATCACCTAACGGGGAAAAGAGAAAAAACAACGGATTTCCGATTGGAAATCCGTTGTTTTCATTTAACTGTCATACATATAAATCTCTTGAATAAGACTATCAATTTGAGTGTCCGACATATCGGGGTAGCGTTTTTTATACTGCTCTCGTATGATGTCCGATGTGCTTTTATTTTCCGTTGCACATAAATTTATATAGTTTTGCATCTTTCCTGTCAACACCAACTCCGCATATTCGGTCGGACTATTTTCAGCGAGTAGCCGAAGTTGAGAACTTACATACGGTGAAGTATCAAAACTATCCTCAATGTCGGGTGTGTAAAGTTTGATGGGCGTTGTAGCCTTAGCATCATCGCCAAAATAGATTTCAACTTCGATGTCGTTGGTATCGTCATTAAATACGGCTGATTTAATTTTCATTTTAGATAACACTCCTCTCGACTTGCCAAAACTTCGACCATTATTGAAACTCCAAGACTGAACGCATCGGTAAATAATTGTATATCCTCAAAGTATGTACTTTCCGTCTTAGCGGTCAAGTATTTATTAAACAAGTCATTTTGCTGTTCATCAAGCTGTAATTTCAATTTTTCTTTGATGTCGGTTTCAAGTTGCACAACTTCCTTGTATTCCGCACATTTCGGGTAACTTTGTTCGCTCGGACTAATCCGACCGCCATATAATTTCTCTAAAATATTTTGCATAATTATACCTCCGTAAAATTTTTATTGATTTCCCAACTAAAATGAGGTATAATAAGATTTACCGACATTTTATGTTGGTGGCGGGGAAAGTGGCGTTAAAGCTTGTCCAGAGCGAGCCGCTTTCTCCTATTTTTTTTGGGTTTTACCGAAAAATATTAATAATGCTTGTCTAATGACTTCTCCCTTTGATAATCCCTTTTCTTTGCAATATTTGTTAAGTGTTTCTAATGTTTCATTATCAATCCTAATGCTAAATCTATTAGATTTCGGATTATCAATGGGCGGTCTACCCATTTTCGTGACTTTAATTGCCATCACCTCCACATATCTTGTCACACCATAAGTATATATTATGTCACACCAAAAGTCAATAGCTTTTTCAAAAATTTTTTATTTACTACTCCCGCCTTTATTTTATCGTCTATTTCAACTATTGACGATTTTTTTAATTTGTGATAGACTTTGATTAGGAGGTTTTTTAATGAATAATGTAATCATTCGAGATGTTGAAATAAACGACATTCTCTCCATTAAAACTGTTATAAACGAAGTTTGGGAATGGGATACAATAATTGAAGATGAGAAAACCCTTGATGCGGCGATGGGCTTATACTTAAGCCAAGTTTTGCTTAATGGCACATTTGGGAGGGTTGCAGTCTTAAACAATAAAGTGGTAGGGGTTATATTTGGCTCTGTTGATGGTGTAAAACCCCAATATAGAATGTTGATGGAAGATGCCACGGCTCACGCTATGACTTTGTTCGGCGCAACCGAGCGGGATAGAAAAAATTTCTACGAGGTAATGTTAAAGTTAAGTTCTACCTACAAACAGCTTATGAACGGCATTCGTGAAAATTATAATGGAACTCTGGATTTTTTGGTTTTAGCCGAATATGCACAAGGATTAGGCATAGGAAAAAGTTTATGGTTGGCATTAAAGGAATATTTTGAGGAAAATAAAGTCAAGTCAATTTATCTATACTCAGACACAGAATGCAATTTTGGTTTCTATGAAAGTCAAGGTTTCACAAAAAGACGAGAGATAGAAGTTGAGTTTAATTATGATGGTGAATTGTTCAAGGTGAACGAATTTTTGTATGATTTAACGTTTAGCTGATAAAATCCTCACTTTCATCCTGCATACTGCGTATAATGGGTGTGAAAGGAGAGGTTTTATATGTATAATTATTACACAAGCGGAACAGGCGGACAGCATACTGCAAATAATATGCCGCATCATAAGCCGCAACAACCGTCATATCCTACTACTGCAAAAACGGATTTTGGTCCTAATCCGTTTGTTGTGGATATTGTGAAAGCTACTATTAACAACGATACATACCGCACTGCTTTATGGACAGGAAAATATTTACAATTAACGATGATGAGTATTCCTGTCGGCGGCGATATAGGTTTAGAAGTACACCCGAATGTAGACCAATTCTTACGCATTGAAGAAGGTCAAGGCTTAACCCAAATGGGGAACAGTAGAGAAAATTTATATTTACAGCAGCCTGTGTTTGATGATTTCGCCATTTTTGTTCCGGCGGGAACGTGGCACAACATAATCAATACAGGCAACAAACCGCTAAAATTATATTCTATTTACGCACCGCCTAATCACCCTTATGGCACAATTCATCAGACGAAAGCGATTGCGGAGTTGGAAGAGGGGCATTAAATATAAATACAAAAACCTTGAAATGTTTGGTGGGTAGCGTTTCAAGGTTTTTTCAAATATAGACAAAAATGAGGGTAGAAATTAAATTATCAAATTTTCAAAAATTTTTCAAAAAACATATTGACAAAATTAGATATGATGTGTATAATGAAACATATCGAAATATTTAGATGCGAGGTTGTATATAATGAATAATCATTTTGACAATGCAAAAATTTTCAAAGCCTTTTGTGATGAAACTCGGCTTATGGTTTTATCGCTCTTGCAGAAAGGCGAAAAATGCGCCTGTGTAATTTTGGAAAAGGTCAGCATAGGACAGTCTACACTATCCCACCATATGAAAATACTCGTTGATAGTGGGATTGTTACCGCTCGAAAAGAGGGAAAATGGACGTATTACTCCATAAGTACGGTAGGGAGCGAAACCGCCGAAAAATTATTGCGTGAAATAACTGCGGTTACAGGCGATGAGCCACCTTGTGATTGTCATAATAATTAGATTTTATAAATGCAAATTAAGGAGGATTTCTTATGAAACCTAAAGTTGATGACAAAAAATGCTTTGCAAGCCAAAGCGTATGTATGGCAATTAAGTGTTGCCCTGTGCAAGCCGTAAACTACATAGAGGTTGCCGAGCCAATTTTAGACAAAACTTTGAAATGCAACTGTAACGAGCGTGAAGAATTAGGATTGACACCAATGTCGGTGGAGGGTTATAGCGCCGGTTGCGATTGTTCGGGCGGTTGTGGTAGCGACAGCGGAGATGATTTGTATGATTGCGGCGGCACACCATACGGCAGAATTATTATTGATTATGATAAATGTATTGAGTGCGGTCTTTGTGCGAAAGAATGTTGCGGAACTGCTATTGATATGGTTAGTTAGGAGGAAATATAATGTCTTGTGCGAAAGTATGTGCGTGTCCGAAAACTACTTGCCCTAATCATAGCAAGTGTTGTGAATGTGTGATAAAACATAGGGAAACGGATAGTCTGCCGTTTTGCTTATTTCTTGATAATGAGGGAGATAAAAGCGTTGCAAACTACTATGAAAAGTTAAAAGAGCGTTTTTCTGATTAAATACACAATAAAAAGCGAGGTAATTATATGATTCGTCATACAGTTAATTTGACTGTACCAAACGCAACGGCAAAACAGTTTTACGATTTTATGATAAACCCGACTGACGAACGGTATAGTGAATGGTGGCAGGGGGAACATTTGCGATTTCATATAGTTAAGTACGGCGACGAAAATCATCTTAATGATGTGGTTTTTATGGACGAATATTTAGGGGCAACCCGCCGTTTGACTTTTTTCGCAGTCGTAATTACAGCAACCCGCCCAAATGAAATCGAATGGCAGATGAAAAAAATGAAATTGCGACTTCCGGCGGTTGTGGAATTGAGATTAAATGATACCGATAAAGGTGTTAAACTAAAACACGAATTACGGATTGGTTATGCGGGTATAGGCAAATTACTTGACCCATTTATTAAGTTATATTTTAATAAATCTTTCCGAAATGTCCTTGAAGAACATTGTAAAATTGAATGGTTCAAATTAGCTGAATATTTAAAACAATAAACGAGGTGAAATATTATGACTTTTTGGGATTTTTGCGCCCCATTTTACGACCTTGCCGAAAAGACCAACGGCAAAGCCTATGATAAAATGCTGAAAATCGTTCGTGAGATTGTTCCGCAAGGTGCTACTGTGTTCGAGGCAGCGGCGGGAACAGGAGCGATTAGTGTTGCGATTGGCGACAGGGCAAGCCGTATTTTATGCACAGATGTCAGCGAAAAAATGCTTAATGTTGCAAGGCGTAAGGCGGTTAAGCGTGGTATTCAAAATATCAAGATTGAAAATCAAAATATTTTTGAACTTGCCGAGACTGATAATTCGTTTGATGTCGTTGTTGCCGGACAAGTGCTACATTTAATTGATAATCCCGAAAAAGCGGCGACTGAACTTAAACGTGTTGCGAAATCAATGGTAATCTTGCCAATGAGTTTCACTAAAAACCTACGAGGAACGGCAAAGTTAGGAGTAAATTTTTACCGCTTATTTGGATTTGCGCCAAAGGTAGAGTTTACTGCCGATACATATAAGGTTTTTCTTCCCTCTATTGGATTTGAGAATTGCGAGTATATCCAAATTGCGGGGAAGTTGCCGATGGCGGTCGCTGTGTGGAAAAAAGGAGGTGAGTTTTAATGAAATTATGGAAATGTGAATGTGATTGCGGTTGTGGCTGTGATGATTGTACTTGCACACCCGAATGTAAATGTTGTGCTGATTGTAAGTGTAATGGGTAGTAAAATAAGCGAAAAGCGAGCAATACTCGCTTTTCTGTTTAATAATTTATTACAAAACATCTTTACATTTTTGATACAATATAAGTATTATTGATTTATAGGAGTTAGAAAGATAAAATGTTTGACAACCATTAGATAAGAGGAACTGTAATGAAATATAAAATTAAAGAATTTAATAATTATGTGATTGAAAATCCTAACTATCAAAGAAAATCTACAAGGGATAGGTTTATTATTTTCTTACACAACGCATACAAAAATTTTCGCATCAAATTTCAACGGATAATTCCTCTTAAAGATTGGCAAAAATCCCATTGGGGAATCGGATATGAAAGAGAAACACCTGCTTATTTGAACAACTCATACGAAAACACATCTGACGAAGCCGCATATTACAATGTAGAGCATTTACATTTTTTTGATTTTTTTCCAAAAGAAGAATATGATACAGTAATAAATGGCATAAAAAAATTCTACTTTGAACATCAAGAAAAACATTATTTTAACACCTTTAATAATAAAGAAACCAAGTTGAACGCACCAACATTACGGGAATTGAGCGAAGGATTTTCTTGGTCGAATCTCTGTGGCTTTATATTGAGCAAAGAAAGTGTACTTTACGATATTGTACCTCATATGCAAATTAGCTTGGTTAATTTAACAAGTTCATATTGTGGTATAATTTTCAATTTGAATTTAAATAGTGACCTCATAAAAAAAATAAGTGATTTTGTATTGTCTAATGTTGAATATAGAGACGAACCTTTTGTACCTAATAATTTTAGATGGTCTTGGTCAAGCATAAAAAAAGGACTTGGTACAAGTTGGTCTCCTGTGAAACATATAATTTTCAAAGATGTTTTAGATGATGTTGTATGGCGCGTATCAAAAGAAATAAGAGGATACATAAAATCTCTTATTTTTCAGAAAGAAAATTGTGAATTGCAATATGTAATGGGAATAAAAACAAATATTTTACATACTCTGAATGAAACAGATGATGAAAAAACGCGAAAATCTAAATTTTGGGGAAGTCTTGGAATTAACCAACATTTCGATTCTAACTTTATGAATGAAAATACAGCGTATGTTTCATTTGGCGAGGATAAACCATTTGCTTTTATTTATTCAGAATATAAACCTGATGGAAGAACATCAGATATTAACACTTATATTGCTCGGAATTCAATCGGGGAATGGTGCTTTTCATATTATATTGCAAAAACAGTTGACAAGAATTTGCGAAAAAAACTCGCAGAATATCAAGCTAAAGTTCCGAAAACTTATAAAAGAACTAAAAGATGGTTGAAATTGCGATTAGAAATAGAGCGTGATACTTTTTATGAACAACGATTTATCGAAGAATATAAAAGTCCCGAAAAATATAATTTACGCCATATAGGTTTGCCGAAATTTCTTGATTTTTGGTATGATAATATTGAAACGCGTATTTCCGGCGCGAAAAAATTGTGCAAAGACATAATTCAATCTATTTCTTCCCGAACTGATTGCATAAACACATTAGTGAATTATCGTATGCAAAAAATAGCATTATGGGCTACGGGTGTTTCTTTAGTGATTGCGATAGTGGCATTGATTATAGCATTAGTAGACAGTCAAAATTTTATCAATTTTATAAATAGGTTGAAATATTTTTTTTAATATGTTAAAATAGTTATTGTATTAATTTATCTGATATATTTTTGGCAACATTTTGGCAACAAAAAATCGGATAGCCATTAAGATATGGACAATACAAGTAATGGAAATAATACCAATCATATTGCATTAACAAAATCGTTAACAATATGTAGTTGGGGACTGAGTGGGAATGATAATAATTTATAAATATGTAAAATTAGTTATATAAAATCAATTTTTTAAGATTCTATTGGCAGTTTTACATTATAAATTATTTTAATAACATAAAATGAGATAAAAGGGTTGATAAAATTTGGAACTTAACCAAAAAGATTGGAATGAAGTTTGTAGAGACGACTTAATTTATTTATATGTAGAGAAAAATTTTTATGCCGGAGAAGTGGCAGAATATTTTAATGTTTCGAAAGGTAAAGTAGCATATAAGCGAAAAAAGCTTGGTTTTTCATATGCAGAATTATCATTTAAAAGATTTTTAAACTGACAAGATGACAATTTGGTTAAAGGTTTACAAACAAGGTTATATATGCGGTTAATGTGAAAAGAAAGCTCCTCGATTTTTCAATCGGGGAGCTTTAAAATTCTATTTCTATTCTAATTCAACTTCTTAATTAAATAACGTACTAACCGAGACATCGTCATAAATCCGCTGAATAGCATCGG
>Ga0123355_10014555_pt1 | contig 12309 bp, 4 predicted proteins | sample TergutEmb28metaG_3_FD_89872 | JGI IMG/M metagenome (GOLD analysis project Ga0123355, IMG submission 89872) | Embiratermes neotenicus P1 segment gut microbial communities from Petit-Saut dam, French Guiana - Emb289 P1 | ecosystem: Host-associated > Arthropoda: Insects > Digestive system > Gut ...
AAATTTTTCTTGAAAAAATTTTATATTACCTGACCAAAATTTTTACTTGGGAAAGTGAACAGCAGAACTGAAAGCAAAAAAAAAAATTGAAAAGGAAAATAGACAAAAAAAAAAAAAAAAAAGCAAATGGAAATAAGAATGGATAAGTGAGAATCAGGAATGGAGAAGAAAAGCAACACACAACACACAAAAAAAGAGGAATAGCTAAAGGAATACCGGCAACGTCTGTCTGTCCGTCTGTCTGTTTGTGTTCCTCGGCACACGAGTTACTCTACTGTCAATTTGTCTACACTGTCAAATAATACCGACACACAATATGAGTTACAGGCAGTTGTTGGGTTAGTGCAATAGATGGCAGTGGGTTCGGCTTACCGTTGCTTCTGGAATTGCTCTGGATACGGAAATTGTATGGCCATATACTTTGTAGAAATACCGAAGCTTAGTTTGATATAATTAACATAAAACTGGAAACAATATTGTTATTATTATTATTCAATTCATTTTATGAACAAGCATATGCAACAGCGTGGGGCCAACTAAAAATCAGCAGAATATACAAATACACAACCACACAGGTACAACGCAACTGCATACACAAAACCCAACGACAACATAAACAGCCGAAGTTAAGCGCGAGTAACGACTCAGCACCCTATTACATATTAACAATCCCAGTAAAATTCTAATACAAAAAGAAGATCCGGTATTTCGCGAGCATTTGAAGACAGTTAAAGAAAGGTTTGTTTCAAAAACTAAGAGGTTTTCTAAATATCTACATATCTGATCGAATTTGCTGCTTTTACGCATCTAGCCGAAGGAATGATTTTGTGTGTTACAGAAGATAATAACAATAATAATTATAATTTATATTGGGACAAATCCATCATAACTGAAAAAACGGTACATTTCAACAAACCTGATACAGTGCTCATCGATAGAGAGAATAAAACAGCACTCGTAATAGATATAGCAGATTCCTTTACCCATATGCTTCCCGAAACTGAGATAGGAAATCAAGAGATATGAAAACTTGGCCCTGGAATATTAACAACATAACTGTGTACCCCTTAGTCATCTCAGCGGAAGGTGTGGTCACAAGAAACTTCCTAAAATATTTAGAAAATACACGTTTAACAAAAAACATCTTAAGAGTGGGGCAAAATGCAGCACTATTACAAACGTGTCATATAGAACGCATATTCGTAGGACACGCTCCTTGACCTTAGGAGACAGGATGAATTTCCTTCCCCTGACTGAGCCTAATCTCTCTGCCAGTCTGAGACAGGTAACGGTTTCCCAGCAGACTGACGCTGACAAGTGAGATTAAGTCAAAAATAATAATAATAATAATAATAATAATAAACAAATTCAATTAAATACAGGGTGAACACAAAAACACTCCTTGATTTCAAGTAGTTATAAAATCAAAACTTACTGGAATATTCTTACAACATTGGTGGCTACAGTTGCATAAACTCATACAGTTTCATGTGGTATCACAAATACTCAATGTGCCCCCTTCTTGTTACTCGGGAAACATCGATGCGATAATCTAGCTCGGGCCAGACTCTCTGTAGCATATCCGGCGTGACCGACTTGACAGCTGCAGTGATGCGTTCCTGCAGCTCATCCACGGTTGCGGGTAGTGGAGGCACATAGACTCTGTCCTTCACGTACTCCCAAAGGAAAAAGTCGCAACGGTCAGGTTCGGTGATATCGGGGGCCACTTGCAGAACACTTGGTCATTTTGTCCAGCATGGCCGCTGCGTTGCTGTGAAGTGAGCGCCATCTTTCATTTCACTGCCGTCTGGCGGCGGGCGGGAAAATTAAAAATTTCTTGAGTTAATGTATCTACAGTCCCATATTTATAAAAATATTACAGTAAGTTTTGATTTTATAACTACTTGAAATCAATGAGTGTTTTTGTGTTCACCCTGTATAACAAGAAGCTTTGTTCGTTTTAGGCCAGCATGAATCCTCCGAATGCTGCTAACGTTGCAATCAAAAACTGCGCTCTTCTGGGATGTGTTATGTACAAAAACGTTGTGGAGGAACGACCCGCTTTCACCTTACGGAAATTCTTGTCATAAGGCAAATTATTTATCTATACGTCGGTTTGTACCTACTACAATAGAGGAGGCTACATTCTAGAGGGCAGTAGTTTCCACATTCGCCGCATCACATATACGAACCTTTCCTTGTGCGTCAGTTCGCACATGCGAGTGCCACGTCTATTTCCGATCTCTGATTCCTGTTTCCCAGTTGTTTCACAAGCCAGCTGCTTACTGCATTATCACTTAGAACTGCCGTATCCTGTAACACGTATCAAGGATTTTGTTTCCCCATGCTTCCTCTGTTTCCCCTCTCAGGTTAACTTAAAGTGCAGTTTTTTCACTCATAGTGGGACTGCCACAAATCCAAAACTGTTTTCCTCCCCTTGGTTATACTTTTAATGGTCTGTTAATGCTGAATGTAGGTAACAATTTGCCCAGTATCGCACATTAACAACAAATTACAATCCCACAACATATAATAGTCCAAGTAAGTGACGTTCATGTCATGCTCTGTATTCATTTTATATACGAACACAGCTGACGCTATTTTGCATTCTGACGCCTCCAAACTGCAGTCCAGGTGTTGCACGGGTCGAACCCAGAGACACTCTGGTCTTGTCCAGAGAACCATTAGTGAGTATTATGAAGAATTACAGCATTTTACGACGCTGGAGAAGTATAAAACGTTCAAGGGGTTGTTTTATGACGGTCTAATGTAAAGCTATACTTATACTGTCACCACGATTTGGCGTCCCTAGTATCGGTGCTCGGCGAAGAGGTGCCCCCTTAATGTGGGCCATATTTTTGTTTATTTCTCATCGTATTTAGTATTCACCTTCAAACATCATTATTTTTCAATTTCTCTGGGTCATTTCCAAATCACAAGTAACTACAACGTGATTACATCATAGGCGAATTATTATACAGGTGGCGGCAAGAGAATATGACGATCTTCAGAACGCGAAACTTATGTTAATCATACCTTGCATATTCTTACAATTAGTACATCAATCATCAAATGCACTTAACAAAACACAATTCATTTGAAGTATTAAACTCCTAGATGTTTCGGCACTTGGGTACCAGCTTCAGGCAGTTTTTTGGCACACGGCACCACAGGGCCAACGCACTGATCTAGATATTGCATTGCTCTTGCTGAAGTGATTGAAATATTCAAAATATAAAGCACATAAAATTGATTAGCTAAAAATTACAATATCGTGATATTAAAAATATGTGATAGTGAGCCGTCCCAGTTATAATTTCGCAGATGTTTATATTTTGCACGCGGTGTGCATACAAACAACTTACTCGATCTTATGTGATCCGAAGATATCTCCTACTGACGAAGTGTGAGAACCGTGTAGCTTCGGTCGATGTAACTTACTACACTAAACTTTGTTTTCAATGCATTATTGTGAATTTAACTACAGTTATGTGCATTTGTTGTTTAAAATTACAGAAACATAAGCGTTTATTTCTTACCTCGCAGAAAACACAACACTCTCTGTTAAAAAATTCAGATCAGCTACCGAATTTCAGAAATGTTAGTGCTGTTTATTTTGAAAACTGAATGAAACCAAAATATAAATTTCTCTGGGCGAAATACTGATTTATTTAGAGTTGCTTAATATTAGAAATGTGGCTGAAACTGTAACATGAAGAGCTAAAGGCACTTTCGGAAAAAATATCATATTTGAAGAATGGATGTGAATTTGGTAGCGTAATTATATTACAAATATAATACTGCGGTGTTTTTAAAAATGGCTAATAATCTGACATCCAGAATTACTCTTAAAACAGACTTCGCGGTTTATTTAACACCACAAACCCTATTACTAAACACTAACAAAATTATGAAATAATTTAAGTAGTAAATCCATTCACGGAGAGACTTGTGTGTGGGGGGTTCAGCTAGATGCTTCTGGAAGGATGGCAAAATTTATACACTGGCAACGCACAGTACATACATTATCCGATGTTAGAGAATGCGTAATTTCTTTTGAGTAAGATCACAAAGACTTAGGCAAAATGGTCGGGAGACCATTATAATGAGAATTCCTCTTTCTGTTAACAATGTAAATTATAAAGTATTTGTGATTTTTTTTCAATCTCGTTCGCAGAATTACGATAAGCGACTATCAGCTTTGTCACATCTCTCTGTTCGTCTGTCCGTCCGCTTCCACTGGACGGATTTTCATGAAAATTAACATTTGAGTACTCTTCGAAAATCCATCGAGAAAATGGGAGTTCCATTAAAATTTGAAAAGAATAAGGTTACTTCACATTAAGACCTATGGACATGTATGACAATATCTCGCTGAACTCTTCCTAGACTGAGAAATGTTCCGGACAAAAGTTGCAGAGAAAATCAAAATTCATTTTATGTTCCATATTTTTTTTTTTTTCAAAAACCTTACTGTTTATAATGTAGGAAAATATTGTGTAGCCAGACAGGCCATACACGACGATATAATATGGCTCATGCGCATGCATACTAGAGGACTCAGGCTACCGACACACACTCAGAATTTGTAACACTAATTGCTTTTCGATGGTAATGTCTGTCTGATTTCATGAAAATCCAACAAATGTTTTAGTTGATGATATTAGGTTACAGACGGACGTTGTCTCCATACAGGGCGTTCTTTTTATTGCGAAAAGCACTCCAAATAACCAGGCAGCACACTTCCCGTTGTCTGAGCGCAGGATTTACCCAAACAACGACAGATTTCGGACGACAGCAGACTAACCGTTTGGTACCGCACTTAAAGACCAAGATTTATATTTCCTGAAGGTTCGGTCTCACATCTTGTAAAAGAGGTCGGACAACCTTAAAAACGTTCTCGTGGTTTACCTCAATCCCTCCAGACAAATACCTGATCAGCACCTCAAAGTAAGCGACGACTACTTCCTTATATGATGTTTACTGGACCGTGCACCATTGCGATAGTTGAAGAATAAAAGACCAACTAGATGCTTGTGCTTCAGCTGGCAGCCCGGATACCACCCTAGCCGAACCGCACCCTAACTCCAACACACAGCAATCCAAGAACAATACAGCCAACGTGGTAGTTCAACAACATAGTCGCAAACTCCTGAAGATGGACATATTAATGCCCGAAACATGTTGAGTATCTAAGAAGTAAAGTAAATATAATAAGTGACATCTAGTTGGTTTTTTATTCTTCAACTACTTCCTTATATTTCCTTTTAATTAATAAAGCTGTAATCATTCAAAAATTTAACATAACATAATCTGAGCTACTTATAACGTCGTTAAATAAATCATAAAAATATTAGATTCTTCGGTTATATAACTCATTTAGCCTCTGTTTCCCAAATCCCACGGTTATGCGGAATCAAGCTTCAAGACAATTACGTATAAAAACGAATCGGCACCCACGCGAAAGGAAGTGATTTTAACCAATCTGATGTGATTGTAACCAATCTGAAATGATTGTAACCAATCTGAAGTGATTGTAACCAATCTGAAATGATTGTAACCAATCTGAATTTAGTAGTTTCGCATTTTCGAGAGGAATTAATAGATAACTTATGGGATTTTCGTAATACAAAGCAGAAGCCGTCCTCCATAACAGTGTGTTTTTAAACGACGATTCTTAACGCTAATTAGAAAACGGTGTGAACCACTTTATTTTCTGTCCTGGCTGAAAAAGGAGAGTAACCTTGTTGAATGTTAATATGAATCAAAACTACGCATACAGAGTCTTAGTTCCTACCTCACAGAGAACACAGTTTTTTTTCCAGCCGTTTAACCATATACGTCTTGAAGACTTTACGATAAATAAACCCACTAAAATGTTCTCGGGTAGACAGCGGCGTCCGGTTGTCACAAATACCCCTAATTTTCAGATCGCCTGTCTCCATCGCCAGTTGATAAAGTGTGTACAGACAAATAATTGCTTACGGAATCCACAAGTGCAATGTGTGAGCATAAAGAATTAACAGTTGCTGCTGTATTCTAGGTGAATAAGAAGCAAGAAGCGTCCCAGCTGATCCTCATACGTAACCCTGGTAGTCCAATACAGTAAAGGCTGTCTACATTCACACCACGAAGACATACGGAGATAGGAGAGGTATAGCTCCACTCGTCTTAACCTCGGCACTAGATGGAGACGAACTGTCAACTTTACGCTCCGGCAAGTCTGACTACGGGAAAGAACTCCGATATCCATTCAGCAGGAGGCTGGATGGGCCCAGGAGCACTTCCAGCTCTATACTTTTGGTTTTGAATATTTTAGGAAGCCGAGTCCGGTGGCCGTGCCGTTTAAGGTGTAGAATTTTGGCGGCTCGCTTGTTGGGATTGCGGGTTCGAATCCCGCCGGGGCAGTGATGTTTGCCTCTTGTAAATGTTATGTGTTACACGGGGTAGCGCCTCGCGACGGTCCGATCCCTCATCCAAGGGAGTTCTACCTAATGTGTGCGTGTGAGTGTGTGTTTGTGTGTGTCCATGTGTGTGTGTATGTGTCTGTGTGTGTGTGTGTGAGAGAGAGAGAGAGAGAGAGAGAGATCAAATGAAATAATAACCCTCTATAACTACAATGAGGAGGTAAAAGAGGTAAAGACTACACATATATATATTTCTGGTGTTTCTTCAACTTAGGAGTTATTGCAGTTCTATCTCGAGCTACAGCGATAGTGGTGTAACTTTAACACTCACCTCCATGCACTCCCGAGGTTAAGAATGAGCGTAGCTGTAACTCCACTCCCCCATGTGCTTTCATGGCATGCACTTTACTTTCCCTGAACGTACCATAGATTAGTACGACTTACCAAAACCCTAACACAAACAACAAATTTCCTTGTTGATAGTAAACCATGCGGTACGAATTTACAGTGTAGAGGGCAGCACTGACGGCAATCGATACCCCGAAAAGACATCAGAGGCAGCGGCTTGAGCTGTGGACCCTGCACCCCCCCCCCCCTCTCCCCATACCACATCTAGCTAACAACTAATGACTTTCCCATCAACACCAAACACTGATGGTCTTTCCCTCCTGCTCTTTGCTCATCTCATTCTTTCCTTCTCCTCGTTTCTTTGTGTCCTCTCTCGTTTGCTCTTTTCGCCATTATCGTACCACTGACAGAGTCCACTCATTCCGCGCGTAGCAAAACATCACAGCTAAGGCTCGCAGTTCAGCAGCTCGGCACCATCCAAGTGTCACTAAAGCATTTCCCATTTAGACACCAAACAAAACACAACATAACGGCTGCCTTGTTTTAGCGTTGTTCTACCGTTCCGAGATGCTATTTTCTTGTTCGCCCTTTTCTGTCTGTCTCTCTGTCTGTCAGTCTGAAACTGCAATATTTATTAGCATTCATGTTTATGTTCATTTTCGTGTCACAGGCCTTGTGGAATTTCTTCATAAGTCCACGGTGCAGTGAGTGGCAAAGCTGACATGGGATCTATGTATAGACTTACAACGCAGAGCGACTCAGGAATAAAGTACGTGTTTTCTGACAACAATACTACAACAAACTGTCAGATGCAAATCGGTGATTTAGGGTATGCATAAAAATAAATGCTAAACTCAAGGCGCAGTGTTCGGCTGCACAAGCCAGTAATCCGTCAGTCGGTCCTATGCAATCTGGGTCGTGAAAGGAGACGGGTTGCTAGGTCCCCGCCTAACTGGAGAACCACCCTTCGTCAGCTGTTTGAGTCTGTTCATTCAACGTATTTGCACATATCCCACATATCAAAGCTGTGGAGAAACTGCAGGTATTTAATATTTTAAATTGGTATTCACAGTTAATTAATAGATGCAGGAACACAACATCAAGTTTCGCCTCTACGCAATACTTCAGGGGCCAGTGTGAGATCCGTGCCAAAGTTCTTCTTACGAAGCAATACAAATGCAAATTGATACCAACATTGTGGATGGAATTTTGGTTAATTGCTAGCAGTGAGGATCTGCGCGGTATTGATGAATATTCGGACCTTCAGGGATATAACATAATGTGGACTTAGAAAGTTACCGACGTTTCGGAATGCTTGCTCCCCATTTACATGTTACGGGCAGTATGCTCTTCATGAACTAACCAGACCCTGGATGTGGAGAAGGGAAGTTCCTCCAAACCGCCAGTAAAAATTTGCCAATCGATAAGGCTCCATACACTAGAATATTGTAATATTCAGGAATTTAATTAAGCACATTAAAATTGCTTTAACCGATATCCTAACTACATTAGTACTTGTTTTTATGATTCTCGTAAGGTTTTATAAATAAAACTGGTATATAATACTGCACAAAAAGCCAGCGAAATTAGGAACTTCTTTACTAAAATAACAAACACCTCGTCTGTACCAACCATAACAAAGTGAATCAATGAATAAATACTGCCTTAAACAAAAAGAACTAAAATCAGTCAAACAAAAAGGAAGTACTAAATTCACTAAATTCGATATATGTATAATTGTCATGTTTTCTAGCAAGACGACTGAAACTGTGCCTCTCTGACTTGCGCTCGAGAAGCACTCAGCTTTAGTTAAATATCCGAAATGAGAATTTCTGTATTTTCCCAGTTAATTCAGGAAAATTCTGGAATACTGCATTAAAATAAGCCACCAGAGCTTCGTTTCACTTTTTTTTTTAAATTCAGTCATACAGTCATTCTGGGGTATGTAGTTCGAGTTCCAGATAGCGTCTTTCAGTAAATTACAAATAAATAATCTCGTCGAATAATTCGGATAACTTGATGCACTGTTGACAAACCACAGTCAGTTTGCAGCAAATAAGAACTCGGGAAACTGAACTCAAACGCTTTTACTGCCAAAAGATTTGCCACGACGCGGTAACGTCAAAGCAAAACGGGACTACGTAACAATACGATATGAGCGTTTGTTGCACTTTGAATACAGGTGGCTGCAGGGGGTAGGGGGGACGGGCAACCCTGCATCTTATCTAAACCTATAACAATTCAGAAATGGCAAGCTCTGACCCCCTCGATCCACAAACATGTTACAGTATTGTGTACACCAACACACTGTAGTAGCTAATGTTCATGGCATGGGTGTGGATACCGGGTGAATATGATAAACATGTCTTGACGATTGGAAAAAGGGGATAACCTTGAAGGGGAGAAGGGAAGGCTGGAGGAGGAGGTCAGTATATGTTGGCCCCCCTGGTGAGGTTTCTCATGGATTTGACTGTTGGATCGTCCTGACCAGCGGGGGCTCCAGCCTTGCTTCTTATACGATCAGGCAATCCCTGATGAATGGTCCACTCACCCATAAAAGAGAACAAATAAAATATATCGTAATAAAAGGAAAAAATAGTAACTACATTAGAAGAGATGAGAGGTTTGACAAAGGAATAAGTCATTATTTTCCTGCCAAATATTTTGATCGGGCAGGCGAGATACTGAAGGCTTTTTAATGTAAAATATAGGCCTAACATTTGAGGTAGCTGTAATAAAGTTGGTATCATTTTATACGCCATGTATGTAATTTGAGCCCTCTACTTCCCTAAGAGTATTTTTTTAATACTTGCAACATATAGTGTAGGGAATCGAACTCTGATCGTCAACTCCATAGCCTGGTTACTATAGCTATTCTTATTATCGGCAAATTTAGGAATTTTTCTCCTCTTCATCACAGCATCCAGACTTGATTCTGGATACGGCTGAGCTCATGGCCACTTCTAGCGACAGTTCTTTTCTTCTGTGGGCGAGACAGCCCAGGCATGAAACTGATCATCCACACCCACCTGGTGCCGAGAATACGAATATGTGAAGCTATACATTCACCCCTTCATAGGTCTTCAGGCTTAAGACATTAGTTTTGGCGATTTTTTTTAATTGTGTACGGACATGTTTGTGCCATTGACGGGTGTTGCTAAAATAGGCGGTCGTATTTTTAGATACGTGTTTTATGGGCCAAAACAAAGAGACATCTTCATACAAATATGTGTCCTAGGGCTCCTAGGTTCTTCAATATGAGCACGTTAGATATTAATACACATAAGAAATTCATATTTCAGGCAATATTACCAATGGTCCTAGGATGAAGGATCGTTACTGTCACTTCTAAATTGACGCAGTGCACATGCAAACTTATAACAACAGGTGCTCGAACTTCCCGCCATGTACTGTTACACAGGCTGCCCCTGTCTTCATCAGAGACCTTCAAACGCGAAAGCAAAGCGTTCTAGGACACATTTTTGAAAGAATTGTTTCTTTAATGTTGTCCATAGCACACATATCTCTTTCATAAACATCGTGTATTTAAATACAGGGATACTTTCCTGTGGCATATTATAATTAAGTACATGGATAATCACTTGTGGCATGATACTTGGTTCCCAATCCCAGTGGCCGTACCGTCCAAGGTGTGGGTTTGCAGCCCCTCACTTTGCTGGGATTGCGGGTTCGAATCCCACCGGTAACATGGGTATCTGTGTCTTGTGAGTGTTGTGTGTTATCGTGTAGATATCTCTGCGACGGGCCGATCACTCGTCCAGAGGAGTCCTACTGAGTGTGGTGTGTCTGAGTGTGATCTCGATACCTCAAAACTGAGGATGCCTAGGCCCACTAGTGCTGTTAAGCCAGGAAAAAAATGTTGTTTGATTAACCACAGGAATGCGACTCTGTGGTGTAGAGCTTATTTATTCCCAGAGGTATGACTTAATGACATGCTTTAAATTAAGCAAACAGAAACGTACTTGAGCTATGGCGCAGGCTCAAGAACATGACTTTATAACTTGGTGCTTAATTATAAACATGGATACGTCTTTGTGGCGCGGCACTTGATGAAGCTCAAAAAATCTTTTGCTCGTGTCGTACGTCGATGTTGTTGCTCAGCAGTGAAAGTGCAACACAGGCACAAGGAACCATTTTACATTTCAACGGTTAGACCCTATTAATGCTGGACATCTTCAACTTCTTGTAGTAGGTGGATCCACTTAAAAAATGTATTATCGAATGGAAATTCTTGTTCCGTACACTCAACAGATAAAAACAAAGGAACACACAACGTTTTAACATAAAGGTAAAATATCCACAAACCTAACAAATGTCAGCCTCAGCTAATCAACCAGTGGAATCACAACACCAGCCGACAAGAGCCCACTGTTTGACCCTCTAGTAACTCGCAGCAAATAAATTTATGGATTGATTCCAAAACTTTATCAGTGCAGTGTACTAATGGGGCGGGGTTGGAAACCTGTAGCGTCTATTGTAAGCCATGGTAACCGAAACCTCCCACAGACAGGCCGCAGGTCGAGAAGACTTATTGATGATTCGACCCTGCAGGGTGTCCCAACTCGGTTTGTCAACAGAAGTTACTCACGCCCCGCCAGCTTGCTGCAACTGCTTCTTTGTTTCTCGATATCACGACTTATAAACTGGTTGGTCGGTTAGCCCTCGTCATCTCTAACTTAGTGGGAGGACTATGTTCCTTTAGACACCCCCAACTGGCGTGAAAGATCAAGACAAATGTGAGGACGTCCACAAGGTACGGAGAAGGACGACAGAAGGGGAAGGGAGGAGTGAATGATTACTTGCCAGTTATTAGTTTTATAATCCTGTGCTTTTCGTTTTTGTTATCCTCTCTACGTCTTTCCATTCTCGATCATCAACCCTATCTTCCTCCGTCTTTACACAGACGCCGAACTACGCCTCGACAAGCTACTAACAAGAAATTCCTCTCTAGCTTCCAACCAAAGGTTCTGCATTTCTTATTCTGCCAGGCAGTGTTACATTCTGGACACTGCTTTTACGTCTTCCTCAAGTATGTCGCCAAGCATGTTACCAACAAGCAAGCCACCAATATTTAAAGCCAATTATGGAAATAGTATCCTATATACAACTACATTTCAACTGATTATTAGCAGACACTCCTAAAACCAATGACGGAATGTGAAGGTCGTGAATACACCTCTCATGCTAACCATGTCAAGCATAGCCGTTGCTACATACACGTAACATCTGCTTCAATAATAAAATACAATGAATTTTGCTACACAGATAATAAGAATTTTGTGTCGTTCTCAGAATAAGCAATTATTTATTTAATCAGTCTATAACTTATGTTTACTGGACCGTGCATCATTGTGATAGTTGAAGAATAATAGACCAACTTGATGTCACTTGCTATTTTATTTCACTTCTCATGCGCTCAACATGTTTCGGATATTAATATATCCATCATCAGGAGCTTGCGACTATTCTGTTGAATTACCACATTGGTCGTATTGTTCTTGGTTCGATGTGTGTTGGAGTTTCGGTGTGGTTG
>Ga0123355_10014556_pt1 | contig 12309 bp, 4 predicted proteins | sample TergutEmb28metaG_3_FD_89872 | JGI IMG/M metagenome (GOLD analysis project Ga0123355, IMG submission 89872) | Embiratermes neotenicus P1 segment gut microbial communities from Petit-Saut dam, French Guiana - Emb289 P1 | ecosystem: Host-associated > Arthropoda: Insects > Digestive system > Gut ...
AGGTTGGACAAAAACTTGGAGAGATTCTCTATCCATTGATATGCTTCTTTCTGCCGTGTCTGTCTTGGTTGTTGCGCAGTCAATTTTCGAAATCCCGGAGGGAATTATGAATAACCCTGTACAACTAACGTCTTAAAATTTCGAGATCTCGTTTACATTTAAGTTAAAGCCTGAAGTTTGCTTCATGAAAGCTGAAACATTGTAACTGCCGTGTTTGTTTAATTAAACATATTTTATATAATAAAGTTGTGACAGTCTATGAACTTATATACTTTATTATTGAAAACACAACGGTGATGCGTTCCTCCCAAACAACGATACCAACTTACCACACCGCAGCCCACACGACCTCAGCAGGTCACTGAAAGGTAACGTTGTAATGTTAATCATGTCCGCGCATTAACTAACAATTCACACAATAAAACCAACAAACGTACTAATGTTAAAATCACATTTTTTTTTACATAGTATCTGTTATAACTGCGACATGTTTCGATCTATCTTGATCATCTACAGGCAGTTACTGCGCATCAATAAAGCATATATAAAAACACAGGATTACTGAATACATCAACATTTTGTACACAAGTTCTGCAGATATTATACTATTTGTGTGTAGCAGTGCACAACTGGTCCCTGACATGCGGAGGAGAAGACCCAGGTGGCCGGTACCTATGCAACTGGGAAACGGATCTGTTTCATCGCGCAGGTGTTGCGACAGTCGCTACTGTTTTCCATTCCCGTAGATCACTGCTGCCGATCTGCCCGTACGATCGACGCTCAAATCTGGCTGTTAAAGCCGATGGGCGACCACACCGCCCTCGCCAGTCATGCCTCCTTGTACAGTACGTAAACGCCAGGATCACATAGTTGTCAGCACCTCGCATAAAACGTGCGATGTGAAACTTTTCAAGTAAACTCTGCCGAGATGTGGCGGTATGCAACCTCTAAGAGAATACAAGCAAAAGCAATTAGCTCTGTGCGCCAATCTAACAGAACCTATAGGCCACGTTACGCAACACGCGTGACTATAGCCCACAACGGCTAACTCATTTTCTCGTATATTGCATTATACAGCCTGCTAAACCACCCGTTGACTGAAGAGTTTCTTGTCCTTCAACCCTCTCGCTTTTATCCAGGTCCCTCCGGACGTGACAATGCAAAGATGTGCGAAGACTCGATATTTGGAATTTCTGTTTGCCACTGTGTTTACAAACTTTATGGTTTAAATCGGTGGAGAAATTTTCGACCTTCGGTTATTTTGTGGGCGTTTTTCTCCCCATGGAAATTTACGTTTATTTTTTTGAGAATTTTAAATTGGTCACCCAACGAAAGTAAAATCCTTTCGTCGTCCGACCAATCGTCAGAGGGAAAGTGTTGGAGGTGTCACCCTGGAGGGTGATGGGTAGATGTGCAGAGGGGACGATTCTGGGAGGAGAAATGTGGTGGTTAGTGGATAGAGCGGTAAGCAGTGTCAAGGCTGCGGTGTGTGACTGTTAAACAAACAGGGTGATATCAACAAATCAGCTAAATTACAAGATGTCTCAGAAATCTCATGCTACCGCGGAGCTAGCCGACTACAACTAGACCCGACGTTACCTACATGTGTCAGGTGGGGTTAGCCTAACGACTACGTTCGATAACATGACGAACCCTTCTTTGCGGTATGACACCGCACAGACGTTTCAGAGGAACGAGTTACCGCCATCACCAGGGTTCAGGACGTACCTTCGAAACGTCTATACAGGTGTCACATCCCAGAAAGTCGTTGCAGTGGCAATGCCCCACTTTACCAGTCTCCTAAGTTCGCAATAGGCCGAATTTGTTAGCCGCTGCCATAACCGTCGTACGTTTCGGACAGACCAACATTAGACGCCATACTGACAATCCTCACGGTAAGTCACTCATCGCGATTCGCCAAGCTGCCATGCTGTTGCATGAACTGCCATAACAAACCTGCATAGACCGTCTGTTCCTCAGACCCACAGTTCGCACAGCACCGTAACGTTCAGCAGATGTCTGCAGCCATTCCCGATCCGTGCAGTGCACGGGAATGTCGCACACGACATAACGTGGCACTGTGCAATGGTCAACACCAAGTTTCATGAAAATCCTTCGAGTGGGTCCAGGTTGCATGCGACACAAACAGCGACAGGTGTGAAGGTCCAGGTCTACGTAATAAGCAAAAAATTGTGTTGAGTGTAGGCCGGCGACTCCCAAACTGCGAGCCGCGGCGCCCCAGGATAGTTCAAAATATAGTTTTTCTTCAAATTTGTGTGTATTAGTCTTTCAAACGGCTAGTGAGTTGTTAGAACAAACACTAAGTTGTTTGGCCAAATAGTTACTAAGTTGTTTGGCCAAATAGTTACTAAGTTGTTTGGCCAAATATTTACTAAGTTGTTTGGACAAATAGTTGCTACGTTGTTTGGACACATGATTACTAAGTTTTCTGGACAAACAGTTACAAAGTAATAGTTACTAAGTTGTTTGGGCAGTTACTAAGAAGTTTTGACAAATACTCTGTTGTTAAGATAAATAGTTACTAAGCTGTTTGGCCAAATCGTTACTAAGTTGTTTGGACAAATAGTTACTAAGTTGTTTGGATAAATAGTTACTAAGTTGTTTGGACAAATACTAAATAGTTTGGACGGAATAATTTACGAAGGGAAGTGTTTGGTATGTCTGTTGGCCTAGGGGCGCCGCCAATCGAGAAATTGTGGGAACCGCTGGAGTAGGCTACTGACAAACACACTACGTACTGCCGTGTATTTATCTGTATTTCTGTTTATGGCGCATAAAGACACAGCTGTAAGGGTAACTGATATTTAGGCAGCAACATGGCGTTGCGCCGGTCAATCAGCTGCGATTTAAATCCACACAAACACAACGTTTGAACTTTGTACGTTCATTCATTTGCAAATAAATAAACGTACGGAGTTCGAGTGTTGTGTTTGTGTGGATTTAAATCGCTACTGATAACAGATTTGTTAATTAGTGAATGTGGTGACAGCATATGTTACAGCAGGGCCACGGGGAATGAGCTGTTGCAGAATAGGATGGAAACGAATGGCCTTACTGCGGTAACGAATGAGGGCCACAGGAAGCAGTAACGGATGAAGACCGGAGAGAATGAATGGTAGGCCGTAATAAATGCGGACACAAAGTCAGTTTTATTAATAGGCATCTATGCATTTGAACTCAAACAGTAGATGACAAGCCGATCTTTGCTCCAGAAACAGTACCAGTGGTGTCAGGATTAGCGGTTGCTATGCTCCATTTGGTCCCACAGCCCTGCTGTGTTGTACTGAGGGAAGCAGAGGGCCTACTAACTGTTTTGTAAGGAGGCCTAGGCCTACGCGGCCTGTATTCCGACACACGCCCACAATTACGCCTTTGTGTCTGTAAGAGTTCATCAGGAGCTTCGGGAAACACCTCGGCTGAACAAGAAACAGAGACACGACCAGACGAATCACGAACGGTGGGAATCACTAGGCCTGGCTCTAGTCCGAAACTCAACGAAACAAACACGTAAAGATTTCGTTTCCACTTCACAGAAAACAGCCCGTCTACATGACAAAGACCAGTTGCTATGCGCTGTTTAGGAAACCTGAAATGAACACGTACTCAAAAAGTACAAGATATTTTACTGTTACAACAGGAGTTACAGAAACCATGCAGGGCTCCACAGCCACCAGTTTGATTTGGGCTTAAACGGTTAATATCTGGAAAAGAAAAAGAAGAAACGCCACAAAACACGAGACAACGCGTGTACAAACCTGACACGTGTCTGCCGCTACAATCGGAGAAGGAAGACTAAATGGCAGACATGAAACACGCAGGCTGCAGGCTGCTACGCCCGCCTACCTCTTCTCTTCAAGATACCCAAAATTTACAAGATCACAAATGAGAGACGACTGGCACTTGCCAACTTACAGCACTGTGGTCGATCGTTACATGCGTTCTGCGGCATGCAAAGTGTTCTGAAATGAGCCTATCGAGTAAATTAACTAGCAATTAATCTACACATTAACCGGCCTAATGAAGGCACGACGCCAGCAAGGACGACGAACAGGAAGAGCCGCACAATGTACTGCAGTTCGGCCGCGCGTCGTCAGGACAAAATTAACCACTTGTGTTGGTTAACCTTTTGGCGCCGGAATAATTTTTTTAATTTTAGCACACCCTGTATATAAAATGTGAATAATACAGGAGCCAAATAGGTTAGATTTATGAAACAAACTGCATTTTGAAGAGGAAAAAACGGAGAGTATATACGGTGTTTAAAATATTCAGTACCTATATTTGTTGAATAGATATATAAAATGCAAAGTTTAGAGGTTAGCGGTGCGGTACGACCACTATAGTCGTCGTTAGGCGTCAAAGGGTTAATCAACAGCAATCCGGTCCACAAAGAGAGTAAAAGAGTGCGTACGGTGTCACGGTGTTGTTTGCGTGCACTGCACTGGTATGCTACCAATCAAAGGGTAGAATCGCTCTGCTGTCCTCTGCATCCGATATAAACACCCCCACATGACTTGAAATAAAAGATCTGAAAATAAACACCCCAAACGTATGACGAAACTTCTGCAGGTCGGCAGGCTACGGCTTCTGGTACCCCACGTGACCGGGCCGACAATGTGCAGAATTTCTACTGCCTTCTCAACATCTAACGCCGCCCCAAGTCCAAAGGCCCATGCACTCTCTGTGATAGGTCTGAGTCTAACGGTACAAATATTAGCTATCGCAACAGGGTAGGGGACCCGTTTCCCGGACAGATCTCAAAACCGAACACTTTTGGTACTGGTGCAGTGCCTTTAAACGTGGCATCGCCCATTACGGGTTCCTTTGGCACCTCTCTCTCAAACAGAATTTCAGCTCCACAGACAGGGTCGCCGTGTATCCTGTGGGCTGTGTCAAGCTACTACAGTGCAATTACACACTGAAAGTAAATTAAGATCTATCAGTACTGAAGGGACAAACTAGGCGCAGAATAACCCGGATCGCAGCTACAACAAATTCAAACTTTCCGAAATATCTGCGCCACTATGATCGGAATTGCAACGGTGCAATGCGCCTCTTTCCGCTGAATCCTCAAGGCATTTCTCACCACGTGCTCCGAACCTACGAGGCTTTTAGCGCAAAGCAGCAACATGCATCTCCTAAGACTGCTAAGCCTGCATCAGGCACGAACTGCAGCGCTGGTCTGCAGAGCGAAAAGGCACCGACGGCAACACTACTGAGGCCATGAACATGCCAAAACGAACAGAAACTGTTCGTACAGCCCCGACTGTAACAGCTCTTCATCAACTGGACGCACCCACAGAAACAAACAGTAAGCCACCTGCGCGAAAATGAAAACGAAAAAAGGCCGTCGTGAATAAGAAACAAGCCAGGCGATATACGTACAGTACCAGCTTGGTCACACTGCAACGATTGCGTGTGGGAATATAACGGAACATTGAGGTGCGTTCGCGTAACCACTGTTACCGTGATAAAGAATAAAGTATTAAATATTACGAGTGTGTTTGTATTTTTTTTTTTTTGCCTTAGTTATCGGGCATGCAAAGCGCATGCGCCATATTGTTATCTGTGGCCTGTATGGCTTTACCATATTTTTCCACATTTTCTCATACAACGGCACGAATTTCGGTAAATAATTTAATAAACACAAAGAGTGTGTTTCGATTTTCTCTACAAATTTTGTCCGAAACATCTCATTCTAAAAAAATTCAACGAGACAGAATCATACCTGTGCAAAGGTCTTCATGTAAATTGCCCGTTATTATTGTCAGATTTTAATGACACTCTAATTTTCTCGACATATTTTCGAAAAATACTTATATATCAAATTTCATGAAAATCCGTCGACAGTGGACGGACGGACAGACACGGCGAAGCTAAAAGATTATTTTCCCAAGTCGCCTAAGAAGGTTTCTAAGTGAAGGCCTATCGCAAGTTCACGAGCGATATGTGACAGTTACTTCATCCCGCATGCCTACCCGAAGCTACCGGCCATGTCAGACAACTGTCTGAGAAACATCATGTCAACTGCAGCTTTGTGCAGCAGAGCAAAGAAAAAAAAAATGATCCGTTTGATAAACATGAACTAATGTGAGCACTGCAGCAAGCAGCAAATCATGGCACACAGTTTACGTAGCAAACGACAAACAAACCCGCACAGCGACACAAAGTACGGTCTAACTGCTACTCGAGGTTACAAACAAATTCCAAATGTTGTATTTGCTACATTGTGACGGTATTTATACTGTGCATTTTGAATGAATTAAAATATTCGTGCATAACACCAACAAATGCACCTTTCATACAGTCATGCGCCGCATAACGACGTTTCGGTCGACGGACCGCATATACGACGATGGCCCCATAAGATTACAGTATTATATTATTTTATATTATATTACAATAATACAATATTAAAACACCACTGAGTTATCATTGGCTACAGTATTCAGTACAGCAACACGGTGCACAGGTTTGTAGCCTAAAAGCAATAAACTATACCATATAACCTAGATAATAGGCTGTACTATCTAGATTTGTGTAAGTACGTTCCATGACGTTCGCAGAACGACGAAATCGCCTAACGACGCATTTCTCAGAACGTATTCCTGTCGTTGAGTGATGCATGACTATACCAATAGTCTTACATCGCTCCTACATGTTTCGACACCATTTAAACCGTGTGCATGCAGCTTCAAATCTAGATTTAAAACATACTAAAATGCAGTTACAAGAACTCTGCACCATTATCTGAATTACTTGTGTAATGCACTACGTTTCAACAGCTTAATACAGCATTTCCTGAATGTTTCGTTAGACTCAGCAGTATGCGGACATGAAAATTCTGTTCGCCTTACCTCGGAAGGTGTGGAAACATTTCTATGCGTCTTGATTTGATGAAACTACGTTCCGCCAGACATGTTGATATTGTCTCTCTTTCTCTTTCTAGCACTATTTCTTTGTTTCCGGCCGTCCGGTGCTGTCACTGTGAGAGGGAAGGGATGTGGGCCGAACCTACACCGAGAGGCGGTATCTAGCGCGGAGCGGCTTGCGTCGTCGCTTTTCGTCCCAAGGGTGGGGCTTAATGCCGGCATTGGCCGTGTCAGGGGGCGGAGCCGCACGAAGCCCAGCCCACATCATTCACTGCACAGGACAAGGGCACTGGACTCAGCAGTGTGGCGTCAGAGCCTGCCCTGTTTACAGCGTTTAGTCTCTGCGCGGATCAAGAACACATCCGCGGAATTCACACCCCCCTTCTGGTGACACACCCTTTCGTCTCTACCAACCACCCCTCCATGGAGTCAACCTACAGCCAAGGCTCGTCCCGAACACTGAATGTCCACTTCTCGCCGTGTCCACCGACGTAGTGCGTGGTCCATCCGCAAAGAGCAAGATGCTGGTGCCGTCGGACATGATGGCGGCGCAATCTAAGATGCTGTACCAGATCAACAAGTATTACGGCGAGCGGGTGCAGAGCAGGAAGGGACAGGTGGCCAAAACGATCCGCGAAGTGTGCAAGGTGGTGCAAGACGTCCTCAAGGAAGTGGAGGTCCAGGAGCCTCGGTTCATCTCTTCCCTGACGGAGTGCAACGGGCGCTATGAAGGACTAGAGGTCATATCTCCTGCGGAATTCGAGGTCGTATTATACCTTAACCAGATGGGGGTATTCAACTTTGTGGACGACGGCACCTTGCCCGGATGCGCCGTCTTGAAGCTCAGCGATGGCCGCAAGCGCTCCATGTCCTTGTGGGTGGAATTCATCACAGCTTCCGGTTACCTGTCCGCACGCAAAATCAGATCTCGCTTCCAGACGCTAGTAGCACAGGCGTGCGACAAATGTGCTTACAGGGACTCCGTGAAGATGATCGCCGACACTACCGAAGTAAAACTCAGGATCCGAGAGAGGTACGTCGTTCAGATAACCCCAGCTTTCAAATGCTCCGGGGTCTGGCCACGATCAGCGGCGCACTGGCCTATTCCTCACATCCCCTGGCCTCATCCGAACTTGGTTGCAGAGGTCAAGACCGAAGGCTTCGACCTTCTTTCCAAGGAATCCGTAGCGATGCAAGGGAAGCAGTCGGCAATGGAAGGCGACGCCTGGGTGTTGTCTTTCACGGAAGCGGAAAACCGCTTGATGTTGGGTGGGTGCCGACGGCGGTGCCTCAGTATCCTCAAAACGCTGCGTGACAGACACCTGGATCTGCCCGGGAACCCCGTGACGTCGTATCATATGAAGACACTACTGCTGTACGAATGTGAGAAACATCCTCGGGAAATGGAGTGGGATGAGGCGGCTTTGGCTGACCGCATCAACGGTATCCTGCTGCAGTTAATCTCATGCCTGCAGTGCCGACGCTGCCCGCACTACTTCTTGCCCAATCTGGACCTCTTCAAGGGCAAATCTCCAAGCGCGTTGGAGAACGCGGCGAAGCAGGTGTGGCGCCTGACCAGAGAGCTACTCACCAACACGCGCTCGCTGGAGAAGCTCTAAGATGTTTGCGCCCACGTCTGTGTAAGTGACGCTCAAGAAGCACCGGATAAAGTGCTCAAACCCATGCATAAGCCGGCGTCATTTCACGTTCACGGCGAAATGCAAATTAGACAGGTCAACGCCGGTTTCTCAACTCCGGTCAGCAGTGCAAATAACCCAAAGCTGCCTGCGTTATAGCAGTTCCATACTTTATGGCCAACATCTTTCGCTACAACCGGCGGTGTGCCCCAACACCACGTACCAATCCGCACCATCCGGACAGAACTGTGTGGACACACGTGGCCTACAATTTACGAACAGGACATGTAAAGTGAATAGCGTACAGATCGCCCACGTTACATCAAGCTTCTATGAACGACGCTTCAAACACCGTCGGCGCTACAAAATTCCGAGCACATATAGCAGTGTTAATCCAGCAATTTGGTATAAAGGTTACATTCTGTGCGCGTTCAAATGACATCTTAATTTCCGTTTGTAAAGTGTCACCGAACATAAAGTGGACAGGTAAGGAGGTGCTCCATTCCTGGATAGCCTACAGTGTTACAGTCACAGCAGAAAACTGTGGCAAGGCCATCACGAAGACCAGAGCCAATCATAAGACTCTGTAAGGCCTAAATATTTATACTTTATATTAACGTACCGCATGACCTTAATGTTATTTCGTTGAAAGTTACAAATGATCGAAAGACGCTAAAATAGTGCATTTATGTATGTAAATAGTTTGTTATTTTGGTGCTATTGCAGTTGGGCAAGGAACGAGAACAGACAAAGCCTGTATGTAATCTCTTGCTTGTACTGGACAATTAACGTTTTGTTTTTGCAAGTGCACATGCGACGCGCGTCAAACGCTGTACAGACGGCGACATGTATCTGTCCACTTGAGTGTTGAGTGTTGTGCTGAGTGTATATTTGTATCTATGCAAGAATAATAATAGGCAACCACTTCGACTTGAAATGCGATGTGTTTTAATGCGGGAGGGGGGGGGGGGGGGGGGTGGGGGTGTTGCGAATACTGTAAGTGGCCAGCAGGAGACATGACGTCCGGCATCGGCGACGGTCCGACCAGGTAAATATAAACATAAAGCAATAAATAAGCACATTAAATTCCAGAGCCATCAAACTAAACGTCTCTAATTTCCGTTGCCTATTTAACATAATTATGCACAACAGTTTAGGCCTATTGCTATGACAATGCAAGTAAAAGTACAGTATCAGACCAATTAATGAACCTGTAAGCAGGGTCTACATTACACACACGCATAAATCACATGTATAACTGGTATCTAGCATGCACATCGCTTGTACAAATCCACTGTCATTCCCACAGTCAGAAGTGACTGTTTCTAAGTTTTGGTAACGGAGGCGGGATGTGCTGTCTCAAAGGTTAGAACCCAGTTGTATAATACAATTGTGATGCCTTAGTCGGTCAGCCGGCCAGGCACCCCCATATGAAACATCAGCTCCACAGAAACGTCACCAACAATTTAGACCTATGTGACAACCAACGCTGAGCCAGACGCTGCAGCCGTCACTTGACACGCCGTCGCTGCATGCTGACGTCAATAACAACAATAACCAACAACCTGTAAACGACGCAATGTTACGTGTATTAATCCCATATGAAACTAAATACATTGGCCCAGGCTATGAATTCTGTGCCCCAACGGTTGGCCTACGGACAGTAGCAAGCAGCAATTTATAGCTATACCGTGTTTGCAAATTACTTCGATTCAGCGAGGACCCTCGTACCAGCGGGCACGCCTGATGGCAGCTCAGCGCTTACGTCGGGCTGGTGCGGTATCGCGGAAAGAAAACTTGTGGCAGGCCGAATTGCTGCAGGTTTAAATACTTCCAGCGATGTTAATTAAACACATTACCGCAGTCTGCACTACGACGCCTGTCCGGCTATACCTCACTGCAACACATTTTATAACTGCCCCTGCAGATGCTTTTCGGTTTAGCCAGTTTCAGTGTGTTCCCAACCGCCGTTTGCCACTCACTATCATATGCACTTCACCACGCGTGTGACGACAAACAAACCTAACATTTCACAGAACCCGAGACCCACATTAACTCCCTGACGACTTCACTGCAGAGCATGCTAGGCCCCCGCCAGAACAGGTGCTGTCAGCGGTGTGCACACAATTACTGCAGGCTAGTCCTATCGAAATAGGCCTCAGGCCGTAAGAAAACGAACCCGCTTCTTGTCAACCACGCATTACAGATCAGCGTTAATGCCCGCAAATTGGTCCTATAAAGCAGACAAGCTCATATTGTACGCTGTTCACACTCACAAAAAAAAAGTCGTTGGAAATGCACGAAGCCTGACAGCGGGGATAAAACAGTACGGTGTTATGTGCGGCAGTGCTTAGTTCTTAGTTCTGCTAACAATGTGAGGAGAAAATGCGTCAGATTAACTGTGACTTGTATTACGTAGCGCGGCATGTACTGGGGTACAGACAGAACTGACATGTGTCATGACAAACTGCGGCCATTGTGCTGCCGCAGACAGACACTGCTGGGTTCCAGACTGCATGCCGATAGTTCGGACACTGTATCACACATTGTTAGCGCCGTTAAACAGCACTGCAGTTACTGGCTGTCACAAACTGCACATCGCTGTTCTAACAGTTCGGCGCCACAAACAGATCTCAGAGACGCACACCACACGCAGACTGACAGCGAGCGTCCTCAGCCACTACCTTGCTCACACCTGTTATCTCCTGATGTACGAACTGCGTGTATTCATGACCCACCTCACAGTAAACACAAGACCAGTCTGTTAATGTTGCTTAGCTAAATAATCCGCCGCATCTTGTAATCAATGCAGAAAAATTTTGAAATTATGTGGTGGTACATATACCTACCACTGTGCTTCCAAGGGACACAGACGTGCAAGCAATATGAGAGCTAGGTGCTGCCCTGAAATGTGAACGAAGGAATTGGAGCAAATAAACATACACCATTTGGTTGGAAATTAAAGCTCCGATAACGAAGCAGCAAAAACGTGGAACTTAAGGGTCCCTAATTACCACAGGGTCTATATGCCTAATATGGTGGCTAGGATCTTCACATAAACGACTAAGTTTTACTGAAAGGACCCCCCCCCCCCGCTTCAAAAACCGTTGGTCGTTGTTTAAAAAGAACGTAAGCTACCTGCTATGTAAATAACAGGTAAATTTCAAATAACATCAACAAAAATAAACAAGTTTTTAAATTAACTTACGGCATGCAAGACGCGGGCGTGCATCACCAATTAGTAAACGTGGGTATTAAGTGTCTATGATACATGTCCCCCGGGGCACCGCGAGTGGGCCCCATTTTACGAAATACAAATCTGATAGCCCTGATAACCACACTACAACAATTCAGCATTAAACGTACGTCGCATTACGAGTGCCGTAACAATCACGGTGCATCTTGTCGTCAGTTCAACACCTTTGGTCCCGCATCGCTTGCTGCAGGTCGAGTGTCAGGAGGTTCTGTCAGAGCTCGGCTGCACGAGGATCAGCACTGCAGCCACGAAACTGCTCTTTAATGTCTCGCTGGTTAACTTCACGCCGTTATAAGACGGCCTGCCTACTTACCTCAACACGACTGCCGCGATGACGTCACATTCTGCCTGTGAAACTATAATTATTATGATGATTAACACATTTACTCCGCCCCCCCCCCCCCCCCCCCCCCCCCCCACAACTTCTTTTCTCCCCCCCCACTATCCCCCCTTCTTAACCTTTCTCTTATCCCCCCCCCCGCCCCCCCCCCCCCCAACAAAAGACTCTCCCTCTCTAAACTAC
>Ga0123355_10014557_pt1 | contig 12308 bp, 18 predicted proteins | sample TergutEmb28metaG_3_FD_89872 | JGI IMG/M metagenome (GOLD analysis project Ga0123355, IMG submission 89872) | Embiratermes neotenicus P1 segment gut microbial communities from Petit-Saut dam, French Guiana - Emb289 P1 | ecosystem: Host-associated > Arthropoda: Insects > Digestive system > Gut ...
ATTATAGGGATATTGCAGACATTGCAAAAAAAAGCAACCCAGTAATCATTACTAGCCATGGCAGAGGTGATACCGTTCTTATTAGCATGGAGGATTATGCAAGGTATGAGGATTACCTACAGCACCAATATATTATTAACGAGCTGAAAAAAGCAGAACAAGAAGCGGCAGACCCTAATACCGAATGGTACACCCATGACGAGGTATGGAACGAAATTTGGGAGCGGAGAGGGCAAAATGTTTAGAATCAAATATATGCATGGCGCAAGGGATATTGAAAGTTTGATTTTCGGAATATAATTATTTTGATAGCGCACTTATGTACCACCATGAAAGTGGTACGTGCGACAAAATATAGAAGGAAGTGTAAATCTTGAAAAAAGTTGGACTTCTCTTAGGTGCTTTGGCATTGGGTGTTATTGGACTATTTGTGCTTTCAGAAAAGGCTGTTAGAGATATGTCAGATGATGACTTATATGCGGCGCGGAAGAAAGCATTTGATGAAGGAAATGAAAGTCAATGCTCAGTTTAATGAGCGGATGGAATCGTACAGGGCTTCACATACTCAATATTTACAACGTAACGGAATGGCGAGGAGATAGGCGGTACATCGTTGTTGCAGAAAGGGTTGCTGTTAATTAATGAGCCGAAATATCAAGGGACAGCCACTTCCTAATGTGAGTACTCCATTTCATTAGGCAGTAGCTGTCCCTTGGTCATACTAGACGTTTTGATCAATAATTTTAGCCTTACCCTTGTGCATCCAAGTACGCATTAATTTCTTCTGCCAGCCCATCTGCATCCATACCATGGACAGTAGCGGCTTCTTCCAATGTCTCGCCCTTGGCTGCGGGGCAACCTACACAATTCATACCTGCCCCCAAGAGAATCTGGGCTATACCCATATCCACTTTTAAGATATCGGCGATAATCATGTCTTTTGTTACTTTTGCCATAGCTTCCTCCTATTGTATATAGCAAATTAATTCAAAATTTGCTTTAGTATCCGATTACATAAGCAATCGATTTATTGATTCATTAAGTTAGCAAATCCGGGAAAATACCTAAATGCTACTCTTCCCAGAATTCTGCCTCGTGGGATAAATACCTCGCTCCATTGCCGCGAGTCTACAGAGTTGGTGCGGTAGTCCCCCAGCACAAAAAAATGCCCATCTGGAATCACAAATGGATCCAGCCTGTTGGTATCTGGGTTATGGATGCCGTGGTTTCCTATTAAGGGGCCTTTTACAAAATCGTACCGCTCGGGGATTTGGGAGCCATTGATAAACACATGGCCATCCTGGATTATAAGCCTATCCCCAGGCAGGCCCAAAATCCGCTTTACATAAAGGGTGGGGTCGCCCTCTGGCCCACGGAACACCACAACGTCAAAGCGTTGGGGCGCACGAAACAAGTAGGATAGGCGAAAAGCCACTATCCTATCATTGGTTCTTATTGTGTTTTCCATACTGCCTGTGGGTACTTGAGCGTTGACTATAACAAAATTGTTGATGGCAAAGGCCAGAAGCAAGGTAAGTATAATAGTCTTGGCCCAGCTTAGGGCTTCCTGCCACAACTCTTTTTTTACATTTGGAGTGTCGTCTTCTTTTGTAATGGGCGCACGTATTACCGGCTTGTAAAAAATCTTAGGGGGCTTTTTAGGATCTACCATACACATTCCTCATAAAATTAGTGGCCCAAGTATAGCATAGCATATGCTAAACATAAAGCATTTAATATAATTGTAAGGCATAGAAATTGCGCAAATGAGTCTGTCTAGTGAAATGCAACAGCATGTGGTATAGTCAGTATGCTAGCCACACAACTTGCACAGTCATGGTGGCAGATTTTCTTGAAGGGGGTTCACCCTTGAACACATTAGATATTATTATGATAATCATAGTCATTATCTGTGCCGTAGTTGGCTATTGGCGGGGCCTTGTGCGTACTTTGTTCCGGTTTGTGTCTTTTGCACTTGCGTTGTTTCTTGCCAGTAGATTGCAGCCTGTTGTGGCCCGGTTTCTTAGGGATACATTTGTGTACGATGGGCTGCGGGGGCGCATTGCCAGTGCTGCTGGTTTTGACAGGGTTTTTACGGCTCATGCCCCAGCACCTGGTATTACCGAGAGTGCCCGCGGCAGCAATATGATAAACGCGTTGCCAATGCCCCAGGCCATGCGGGCCACATTGTACAATTACAATACCCCGGATATGTTTGAGATTTTGCGGGTCAATACAATTGAGGACTATATTACCGGATTTTTTGCTAATATTATTATCAATGTTATTTCCCTGATTGTGGTCTTTATTTTGGTGTTTATTATTTTGCATTTTGTAGGCAAGGCCCTCAAGCTTGTGGACTTGATACCTGTTGTGGGATCACTGAACCGGATTGGGGGGCTTATTGCTGGGATTTTTATTGGCGTGATCTTTGTGTGGGTTGGGCTTTATCTTGTGACCATGTTTTTTTCGGCAGGGGCCAACGAGGGTATGTACGGGCTTATTCAAGGCTCGGCCTTGGCTACATGGATGCTTGATAATGGGTGGCTGATAAACAGGGTTACGGCGGTATAGTATGAGTATATGGGGAAAAATCCGCAGATATTTTGGTAGTGACAACTGGCAGAAGGTAAGTAAAGTGAGGCTCTTCCTTGTTGGGAATCTGGGCCTTTTTGTTATTGTCTGGTTTTTGTGGATGCAGCCCATTGTGTCTTCCTGGAATAATGCCAGGGAAATGGTAGGACGTCAGCAGCGGCAATATGACTATTATAAGCAGAAAGTCTTGACCAATGAAGATTATCTATCACTGTTGCTTAGTGATGTGCACCGCCGGGTTATGCCCTACGAATACTTGGCAAGTGCTATGGCAGAAGTCCGTACTCTTGCCCAATATTACGGCCTGGCCATAAGAAACTTTGATGCCGCAGAGCCTGTTGGCCATGATGCCGATGTTGAATCTGGCCGCTTTGTGGAACTGCGTGTTGATGCTGCTTTTGAAGGGGATGATATTGCAGGGTTTATACAGGGACTTATAGAAACCGCAGCCCTGGTACGAAGGATTAGGCTGGATTTATCAGAAGAGGGAAGTCATATTTTGAGGATTGAATTTTCATTGTTTGGGGTATAGTGCGCGGCATAGAAAGTAACGAGAGAGGAATATTTTTTATTTTACATAATATACTTGATTTGGAGGCTTGTACCGATTGATTTCACATAAGGCAGATATAACCGGGATACTTAATCGGTGTCATGGAATAATATTAATTAGAGCCTGTTTTTTTGACTAGAAGCCGGTAGTACGGTGCAAAATTAGTAGATATATATTTTGGCGCATATGCAAGGTTTTATTCGCATATGTAAGTGCATTTCGGGAGGGGGAAACAGAGATGCGCGTTTTTTTGGACGAAACAGTTGTAAAACCAACGCTTACAGATGTAAGCTGCAATGCCTGTGGGCGCGGTGTAAGTAAGGATGCGTCGGGTTATTTTGAGGATCATATTTCCTTGACAAAGGCATGGGGATATCATTCGCCATACGATGGCGAGATACACGCAATAGATATCTGCGTGGATTGCTATCAAGATTGGATTAAAGACTTTGAAATACAGCCAAAGGTGTCGTGCTATTGCCTTATGTCAGGTGAGTAGGTTTGGATGGCGCAAAAACCTAAACAAATAGGCCCGCTCGCAGTGATTATTAGTTCAGTCACAGCAGGCGGGTCCTATGTTTTGCCTATAGCAAATTAATTTGAAATAAGTTTCTTGCTAAGCCACTAGAATATTACGTTATCTGGGTCGCCGCCAAAGCGGCTGTTTTGATTAAGCCCATCAATAGCCGCAATATCTTCAGACGCCAACTCAAAATCAAAGACATCAAAGTTTTCCCTGATACGGCTTGGCGTAATAGACTTAGGAATACACACAATCCCAAGCTCAACATTCCAGCGAAGGATCACCTGAGCCACGGTTTTGCCATATTTCTTGGCAATATCCAGCAGCACTGGGTTTTCCATTACGCTCCCCTTGTTCTCAGGCTTGCTGCCCCCTAGCGGGGCCCAGGATTGTGGGGTTATCCCATGCTTTTTGCAGTGGGCTATAAGGGGCTTTTGGGACATCATGGGATGCATTTCAAACTGATTAATTGCCGGAACCATACTCCATACCTTGCTTATCTCGTCTATGTGATAGGTTTGGAAGTTGCTTATGCCTATGGCTTTGGCCCTACCGCTTTGATAGATTTTTTCCATGGCCAGCCAAGTGTCTGCATATTTTTCTTTTACGGGCCAGTGGATAAGGTAAAGATCCACATAGTCTGTGCCTAGGTCAGAAAGGCTTTGGGCAAAGGCTTCTTCTGGGTCGCCAGTGCGCTGGACTTCATTCCACAGCTTTGTTGTGAGGAAGATATCCTCCCGCTTTACGCCGCTTTCTTTAATGGCCTGGCCTACGGATTTTTCGTTACCATAGATTGCCGCAGTGTCGAGGCTGCGGTAGCCTGCGGCCAGGGCTTCTTTTACGGCGTCGATACATACCTGGCCGTCTTCCACCTTGAAGACACCAAAGCCTAGGGCTGGCATTTTTATGCCGTTGTTTAGGGTTACGTATTTCATGTCAATTCTCCTTTTATTTACTTATTGTTATTTTACCCCATAATCTAAGGCCTTACAATTGTTATAATCCATACATCCCCATCAAAAGCCCCTCAACCTTGTCCATATCCGGTTCGTAAGGCAACAGCGTACTCTGCGCCGCTTCATCAAATCGGGCCTGGTATTCCGCTGACAGTATGATAATTTCATCAAAGCTGTATTTTCCGTTGCGTATGTCCATGAGTAGCTGGTGCTCTATCCTCCGTTTGGTGACAATACCTTTGCCTTGCAAGATATCTGTGCCGGTGATTAGCAACCGAAGCAGGTGAAGTGCATGTTTAAACAGCCGAGGCTCATCCTTTTTCTTGTTGCGGTTATTTAGCTTTTGATAGAACTTTGCAGTGCTGTGCAGCTCGGAATATATGCCAACAAAGTCCTTAACAGGGTATTTTTTCAGGTCTATGTCAAAAACCAACTCACCACTCTCCGGATCAATATCAATGTGTATTGCCCCTTGGTCAAAGGATGTGTATGTGCGGCGGAAGTGCTCAAGCTGGGCGTTAAAAGTGTTGCGCAGGTGGTTTTGCTGCTCCTTTTCGTTGTATGTGTCGTGACATAGGGCATTCTGCAGCCTGCGAAGCTGAGCCACCGCATAGTTGCCAAAGCTGCTTATTACTCGCTTGGATAGAAATAGCTCGGCATTATCGCGAAGGATTTTGCCCTTCTCGGTCATCTGAACAATGCAGTCTTCCTCTACCCCCAGCAGTTCAAGGGCATTGGGATTGGCATTACAGCACAGGCGCACAAATTTTTTAAGGCCATAAATAACAGTGTCCGTAGGTAAGTCCTCAAATTGCTCGAAGTTTTCCAGACCGTATAGGTATTTGGGCCGTTCTATTAGCACACCCCGGAGGTCGGTGTCGCTGTTTTCGTTTGCTGTTCCGTACCCATGAGAGCCGCTGAGTACAAGATAGATTATATCCTGCAGGTCAGAGTTGTCTTGAAGAAAGCCATACGTGGAATGCAGGTTGAGATGAGTTTGTATGAAGTTGTGTTTGGAATGTAAATCGCAATTTATGATTGCCATTGCTATGGGATTCACCATCTTTCACTTAGTAGAGTATAGCATGAGAAGGGCGGTTTGCTTTTCTCCGCTGTTGCGAAGGCGCTGGGTAGACTCAGGCAGTGGGAAAACGCCATTTTTGCGGGTGATAACCCGCAAGAAAATGGCATTTTCCCCGGCCTGAGGCTGCCCGGCATAAGCCGTAGTATTGCGGAGAAAAGCAAATCGCCCTTTTCATGCGGGGCTTAAGGCAACCGAACTCAGCTGCAATACCACAGCTGTTCAATTATACCCCTAAAAACAGCATTAGCCTCATCATACAACCTACACTTAACAAATTTCATGTCCTTAATACTTTCGGTAAACGCATCCACCTCGGCCTGGATATACCGTACCATCAAATCATTGCGAGGCATTAGCTGCCCTTCGCTGGCTTCCCGCTTTATCGCAAGAAGCTCATGGATGGCCGCTACAATTTCCACCGGCGCGTCAATTTCCGCCAGTGTCTTCTCATATTCCATAGGCGGCATTTTGCCGTATTGTTTTATATATCGCAAGTTGGCCAGAGGCCGCAGGGCATAGAAGTATTTCTTTATCTTTGCATCATGGTTGGACAGGATTTCATCCAGCTTGTTTCTGGCTGTGTGCAGATAGTGATAGCTCGCCGCTATAGGATTAAAAAACAGCCCGGCCAAGTCCTGCAAGGGTTTTACCACGGCCTCGTCTCTTATATAAATCTCTTGGGATGCCAGCCATTCTGATGTCACCACATTGGATTTCATTATATGAACAAGAAATTTTTTCAAATCCCATCCGTTTATGTCAAAAACAGCGTCAGACGCAATATCAAGATAATCCTTTTTTTCCAATACGGACAGATACCAGTCTTTTGTATGCACGTATACAAACCGGCAATCATAGTCCGCATCATGGGCGGCAAGACCCCAGCCTCGGCTGCCGGACTCTACGGCAAGGGGGATTTTTATCTGGTGCTTTTCTTCTGCTTCGTTCAGCTTTTGCATGATTGTATCTCTAATCGGGTTCATGATACACCTCCTTATCACGGCGCATGGCGTTGCCGCGCAAACCATAAATAGTATAAACACTGGCCTGGATCGCTTTTGTCAAAAATGAAACAACATTAGGTGCAGGGCAATAAGGCCCTATAAGATGGTGCGGCATATTTCGCAGTCTGCCAGTATCTGCGCACTGAGGGCCTCCAGGTTTTCGAACCGTTTCTCTGGCCGGATAAAGTGTAAGAACTCCGTTTTTATATGCTTCCCGTACAACTCACCGCCGCCACTATAATCTAGCAAGTGAGTCTCCACAGAGTGGGGGGCGTCTTCTTCCGCCACAGTTGGCCGTTTGCCTACATTGGTTACACCTTTGTATGGGCGGCCATCCATGATTGTACTGGTAGCATATACCCCGTCAGGTGGCAAGAATTTTTCATCCGAAGGATACAAGTTTATTGTGGGGAAGCCAATGGTACGCCCAAGCTGCCTCCCTGGAGTAGTCTGTCCCATAATGAAAAAGGGATAACCCAGCAAACTTTCTGCTTCGGCTAATTTGCTCATGGAAAGCAAAGCCCGAATGGCTGATGTACTGATTTTTTGATTATCATGTGGGCTATCCGATGGATTTACATTGTTTCCCGCAAGCCGAGGTGTGATTACATGTACAGTGGCATTGTATTCATTTGCATAATGCCGTAGCACGTCTGCCGTCCCCTGCCGCTTATGGCCAAACCTGTAGCCTTCCCCTACAACGATAATCTTTGCGCTTAGCTCCTTAAAAAGCTTATGGCAAAAATCTGAAGGGGGTAAAGCCGCCAATCCTATATCAAAAGGATACTCTAGTAAATAGTCTACACCTAGTCCCTCCAAAACATGGGCCCGCTCATTGGTTGTAAAAAGCGGCTTGTAGCCAGGGTCAGACAGAACGCGATATGGATGAGGCTCGAAAACAATCAGGGCACTGGGGAAGCTGCATACATCAGAGGCCGTGCCACTAGTATAAGTGACCGCGCTGCCAACATCCGAATAGCTGCAATCTTGCTCCGGCTTCATAGTCTTTACCAATCCCGTAGTCTTTGCCAGCCTCACTGTCTCGTTAATCAGTGCCCGATGCCCTAAATGTATGCTTTCGAACTTGCCCATAGCAAGGGCGCAGGGCATGTGCATCCGAATATTATCTCCCCTTAAGACAATCATAGCATAACCTCTGCCCGCAGTTTTCCTATGGTGGTGTCAACAGAAAACAGCCCTATGAGTCCATCTGGGCCATGGAGCCAAAATTTATATTTATCACCTTGCTTTAAATTATCAATGGATATAGCTAGGCCCTCACCTGATGCCCCCTCGGTTTCAGCCATGGTTTCCACCAAATCCAGGGGCAGCGGGTTCCCGTTTTTGGCCATATCAAGCCCTCTGGCCTTAACATAGGCCCTAGAAAATGGCAATACATCTTCAACAGGCAATAACAAATCACCAAGCCTGCCATCAGCGGCCGCCTCTCGGATTTCTCCAATCTTGGCCGCCCCATCCAAAGAAAAAGCGCCGCTGCGGGTACGCAAAAGCGCGCCCATAGCCGCGCCAGTGCCCAGGGCCTCACCGATATCCGCGCACAAACTGCGGATATACGTGCCCTTAGAGCATGTCACATCTATAGTAAACTTGTTATTTTCTGGCGTAAAACCTGTTACTTGTATGGACTCAATGTTTACAGCCCGAGGCTTGCGTTCCACAGTCTGACCCTTCCGTGCCAGCTCGTACAGCTTCTTTCCTCCGATTTTTATGGCGGAATACATAGGCGGCATCTGCATTTGCTGGCCGCGAAACCTTTCCACAACCCGGTGGATGTTTTTCTCATGAAAATCTGCAGAGTCATAATCCACAGTAGATTGACCCAGAATCTGGCCGGTCATATCCCCGGTATCTGTTACTACCCCCAGCACAACCTCAGCAATGTATGACTTATCTTGCCCCATGACCATATCTGCCAGCTTTGTTGCCCGGCCAAGGCAGATAGGCAATACCCCTTCTGCCTGCGGGTCTAATGTCCCGGTATGTCCGACCTTGCAGCCAGTAAGCTTTCGAATAATTGCCACCACATCGTGGGAGGTATACCCGGCCTCCTTGTAGACATTAAAAAAGCCCATCATGGGCATCAACTCCTGTTTATAGGTTAGTGGATAAGAGGGATGCTATGCAATCAAGTGCTATGTCAATAAGGGGCTTGATGAACAAACCCCTTAAACTATGTCGTTATGGGTTCTCTTTCATTTTGAAGCGTTCTGAGAAAATCGGCAACAAACGCTCGCTCGTCAGGGGGGAGCGCAGCCAGCTTGGCTTCCCTATCAGGAATGTCCAAAGGGCATATCAGCGTTACTTCACCCTGCGATACCTTTTCACGAAGGGGATGCCCCCTGCGTTTCATTTTGCTTAGGTCATATTCGTCTTTCACGCACATCACCTCTTCCAAAGTTTTTCTTCTAAATGCGTTGCTTTTCTAGCAGAAATAATCCGAATAATAGTATCGTTCTCACGCCAACAGTGCACAACTGTAAGAATGCGCATCTCTCGGCTCAATCCAACGACAATAATCCTCTCTTCGTCATCGGAATGACCGGAATCTTCAAACTCTTCCGCTCCGTCTATCATGAATACAGTTGCGGCCTCTTCAAATGATATGCCGTGCTTCGACTTGTTGTTTTCGGCCTTAACTTTATCCCAAATAAAAAGTTGGCCTTCAAGTTCGTATACAACATTGCGTTCAGATGATTCCATGACATTCCTGCCTTCTGTAATCTGCGCATTTATCACCAGCAGAGCGGATGCAGTGCGCTCTGGGGAGGCCCTCGTGCATGACCCAACAGAAAATTATATTTTCATATGCTGAGCAGTTGAGAAAACTTGCTGTATAAAGATTATAGCACAATGTAATGACTTTCAAGTAAATACACCCAAGACCCTTAACGGAGGTACAATCAACAAGCACACTTTATTATAAAGAAGTTGTTGCTAAAATGCGAGCTTGTTCCACTTAAACAAAAATCAGACCTATCATGTATTCACAAAAGCCGGCTAGCAGTGCATCGTCTTTAATTAATGGCTCCCCACCAATATAATTCTCCAACATAGAAGCAACCAGCCCATGATATTGCTGCGGCAAGTTCTCCAAGCCCCACCGGCCGCCTGCCTCCTTGGAGAGAACTAACCTGTCTTTTACATAAGCATACACACGGCACAGGTTCAAAATAACATAAACAGGGGCATGAACCACATCATTCACTGCATTTACTATATCTCGATGGATACTGTCAAGATAATCGCCCTTGGGTACAGCCCCAAAAACATCATTAATTGGCTCGCCACACAAAACAACCCCCATATTAGCAATAACCGTAAAGTGGGCAGCCAAATCATAATCTACTTTATAATCGTCATTGCACACCAAGTTAGGTTTATCCAAAAAATCAACCACGCAATCATTGGAAAAATGCAGCTCATAAGGCGTAGGGTATATGAAATCCCTGCAATGCTTACGAAGAACCACGCTCATCTCAAACCCCTTTGGCGGGGCTTGCGTGCGAAGGTCTACCAATACCTGAAAAAGCCTTAGCTTTATATCAAGAGGCACGGGCTTATCCACCACTACAATAAAATCAATATCGCTTCTATCCCAATGGAAGCAGCCAAAGGCAATAGAGCCGTGTATGTATATACCAACTAAGTTTTCACCCAATAGTTGATGGTATCGCTCGGCAATATCCGCTAATAATTGCTGATAATCCATAGTTACTCCATATATAAAATGATTGAGCTTGTAATCAATCAAAGACACTTTTCTTGATTTCATCACAAAACAGATTATTAATATTTGTGCCACACTTTGCATCAAAGTATTCTTTTATCCCAAGGAATGATTCCCAAACATTCACGGTAAACTCGTTAAACCCATGCCGCATAACTACATTCATCAGCCTTTTTTCCACTGGTACAATACCCTGGGCTGTGCCATAGCAATCGCACAACTGGATAAGCTTGTCGTAATCATCATATTCCACTTCTGCAATAAATGCGGATATGAAAGATTTTTCCTCTTCGCTACAGGTCATATCCGACCCGCCATATGCCCTAAAATCCTTGCTGGGGAACGAGTGCGTCAAGCAAATCCGTGCAACGGCTTCGTATCCCTTTTCCATCATCAGCTTGTAGCCGGAGTAAATATGGCATGTGCTGCCTTTTCCGTTTTTGTAGAAGCAGTATCCTATATCATGGAACAGCCCCATTATGTAGGCCGTTTCTGGGTTTAGTCCGCATTTCGACGCTATTGTCTCGGCAGCCCTTGCTACGGTTTGACAATGCTTGGCCCATGGTTCAGGGTTTTTCTCGTAGGCCCATGCGAAAATGTCTTCCGCTTCAGCTCTTGTAGGAATTGAGCTTTCAAGCTTTATGCCGTTCAGTTTGATTCCATTCATCATGACACCAACCTTATAACATCTTCTTTAGAAAATACTGAACAATCCCATCCGGATAATCCCGAAGCTCTGCAAAAACCTCATACCCACAGGCCTTGTAAAACTCAGGGGATTGATAGCTAAACGTACAGGTATGGGCGAATATACATCCCTTTTCCTTGGCTATCTTCTCCGCTTCGGCTATAAGCATCTTACCATATCCTTTGCCGCGGTAGGACTCATCCAGCCACATGACGTCAATATATACACTCATATTGAAGGAGTCGCACATTATTGCGCCTATAATCTTGTCACTATCTTTGAGATACAGGTTTATGTCAATGCCTGGCTTTTTTAGCAGCCCACCGGTGTTTATTACATTGTGCTTGATTAAGTTTTCGCAGACATATGTGCTGTCTTCATTGGTATGTTGCGAAGTCATAATAATGCCGTCCGGCAGTTCTTGATGAAAGTGATTTTCCTTGTTATGTAGCTGCATTGCAGACCCTCCTTTAGCTTGGATACACCCAGTTCAAGCATAGCCATAGCCAACTCAAATGCATCTAACACAAATGCATTCAACTCAAATGCACTTAGCTCAAATAAGTCTCGTGCTCAGTTACAAAGTCCCGGCGCATATTTTTCTCATGTTTGCTAACAAAAACCTTGGACAACTCCTCTGCCGACACGCCATAGCATGTCATTAAATCTATAAAGTACATCAGCGTATCAGACAATTCCTCAACAAACGCGGCGCGCACTGTTTCATCCAGCATAATTGCATCGCTTCCGCGCTTTTTGATAATCGCGACAATCTCGCCCATTTCCTCATACATCCACAGCAGCGAGCGGTGTCCGTTTTCGGGCGTTATTGGTGTCCATTTGTCCTTCATTCTGTTTTGCAGGGCATCCTGCATGGCTATAAGGTCGCTTATTTTTAGGTCTTTCATTGCTTTCACCTCGGGGGTATTTATAGTGCAGAAGGGTGGAAATAACGCTATTAATGCTTATTGATGAAAATTATTTCTCAGATGGATTAAGTTTTTTTACAACATAATAACCGTCTATAACTTCACTACACCACTCAACCCATATTTTTGCAGGACACATACAATACTGTAGTGAATACCACATTGGTATGGCTTCGACTTTATCTTGACTACTCCAGGAACGTATTTGTGAAAACCCACATGACTGTG
>Ga0123355_10014558_pt1 | contig 12308 bp, 8 predicted proteins | sample TergutEmb28metaG_3_FD_89872 | JGI IMG/M metagenome (GOLD analysis project Ga0123355, IMG submission 89872) | Embiratermes neotenicus P1 segment gut microbial communities from Petit-Saut dam, French Guiana - Emb289 P1 | ecosystem: Host-associated > Arthropoda: Insects > Digestive system > Gut ...
GAGGGCTTCTGAATAGCAAAGCTTCGACCGATACCTTTGCTGTCATGCCAACTTCAGAAACAAACTTTCTCTAGGACCTTAGCAGAACTTCTCCTTCACAGACGTAATCAAATGCTTCATTCTGAGCCACGATCTTACGAAGGCACAATATAATATTCAGAGTTCTTCAGTCCTAAAAAGAAACGGGGCTCAGGAGACCTGGTTTGTTACTGTTTAGAATTAATGCTGAGAATATGCATCTTTTAGAGCGAGACCGCTCAAGCCGCAGCTCGCGCGCAAACAGCTTTATGTTGCCCGCAGAAACATTTGGAATGAGAAAACATATTTTAACTCTTTCCCTGGAAACGCAGAGAGAAAATATCGAAGCAATTTCGAAAATTATGAACTGTTTATTTATGGAGACATACATTATATTACCACTCCATTCAACAAAAATGTGCAAAAATAGCGACACTATAGCCTATGTTGTGAATGTCATGTCTTATGTACTTTTACTATTAGTATCACTATTATTTTTCTGTGTATGACGTACAGAAAAATACAACTGCAAAATTATATATGTAAATACAAACAAACTTATTCATTCTTAATTTCGTGTATTGAACCTCATGTTGCCTGCATGGAGACTAAATGTTGTCGAAGTTTCCCGCACCATACAAAACAGTTGAGCAAGCCTGTTTTAGACAGATGATAGGAAGCTGTCCATCGCAAGGCCTCCACCTACACAGAACAGTATGAAAACATGGCATAGACAGAATAAATTATGACCAAAGTGTGATTCGAAACCAGGATCACAGTTTTCGAAAGAAAGGAGAAAATTCACGCCTCTCAGGGGCAATCATGTGCGGGCGATTTTCAAGTTAGTTCTGCGACTAATATACAGCCAGCATTAGAAACATTTGCAATTATAAATAGAAAGAAAGAAGCAAAACCGAAAAGAAACACTTATTTGATGTACAGTTCTGACATGTTAGAGAAAGAAAAATAAACTCTACTACAACATAAAGAAACATAAAATCAGCGACTCGATTTATTCCTCAGTAATTTGAATTGGCTTATACGCCATTCAAGGGTAGAGTTAAATCTTGCTAACTGGGCATTGCGGTGGAACTCATCGTACAAAAGAAGAGAAATCCGGCAATCAGAAGCAAATATGTTTACGTTTCAGAGGCAAACAGATTTATCACCAGCGCACACTAACACACCCACACTACAACCAAACTCCCTCCACTAACAGCCACTCACAGGAAACCCCCTCTTAAACCCTGACCCCGAGTACACAAACCCCCTACTGCAATAGCTTGTCGTTACTTGTAACACGGTTTTCGAAACACGAGTGATTCCGGCCTAATCAAATGTAATGGGCGGGGTCTGACAGTTGACAAGGATAAACTGCAGCATACGGAAATCCACTGTACTGCATCTGATGAACAGGAAAGGATAAAACAAAACAAGGACACAGATCTAACCTACTACGGGCTGAGGTCTAAGCTATTTAGTCAACCAGTATACGCTGTACGTGGCAACAGTAAAGTCTAAACCAGCGGTTCCCAAGTGTGCTCCGCAGATCCCAAGGCATCCGCGACCACTTCCCAGGGATCCATACATCCGTGTATATATATATATATATATATATATATACGGATCCCTGAATTACTGAAATATATATATAATGTATATACATACTGTATATACATTTCAGTAATGGTTGCTACTTTGAACTTTGACGTTTGTTAAAATAACAGAACTTCTTTAATTGGCGATATTTTAAAATATCTAATTAAGAAACTCCTGTACAACGAAACCAGGGACACTCAGTAATTAAGGTAAAATCATGCAATGCACTAATAAGTATGTTATTGGTATGTATTCGTAACAATCTAAAATCACTTCCAAGATACAGATTTTTAATTTTAGGTACCACTCATCCGGACACTCTTTATATACGTCAGCATGGACATGAGGATTCTTGGTTATTTTCGAAGCCAAGAGGGGTCCGCGAGCAAAAAGTTTTGGGAAACATTGGTTTAAGCTACTCATTCAACCCGCATACACTATACGTGACATGATATGGTCTAAGCCAGGCCTGCCCAACTCTGATATGGTAGGAGCAACTTCGGCAAAATTTGGTCCGTATGCGGGCAACATAATATATATATATATATATATATATATATATATATATAAGCATATCGATATAGCAGCTGATTAAGTAGAACTGATTCACCTACCTCAGTATAGTAACCAAAAGAGCGCTGTTTGTGTAAGCTTCATTAAACATTCGCATTTCGTAACAGGTAGGGAATTTATTTACCAGCTGAACAGCTATCATTTTCTCGAGAAGCATTCTTCTCAATGAACGATAGTGTCTGTGTAAAGTATTCTACGTGCATAACATAGATCTTACAGGCATGAAAAGAGTGGGGGTATGGACTGGATTTATCTGGTCCACGATAAGGACAAGTGATGGATGTGCTGTTGTACACAGAGTATGAAAGGTGAAAAATTCATTTACCAGCCAAGAGATTTGCAGGTTTTCAGAACGAACTCTGCCCCTCATAGTAAGTTGCAGACCTATACGTAATTAAGTTAATAGCTAAATTCTTCGTGCAGCCTGTTTTGTTTACGCAACCTTTTCATTTTTCAAATGTAATTCTTTTTTCTCCTGCAGTATTCCAGTTACGCAGGCATGTGATCACTTCTCTTCCCGTCCTTCGAATTTATCGACTTGTTCAATAAACATGCTCTTGCTGCGGGCACAGAAATTTGACGCAAACGAAGAAGTCGTTTTCAAATAACAAGCATCATAAACTCAGGAAATGGAAGCCATAATCCAGAATAACACATATCATATTCCAATATTTCTGTCTGAAAGATAATATAAATTAAAAATCTAATAATCATACTTTATATTTAACTACGCACTCTTTTTCCTACTTCGGAATCTTACTACGTACGTACATGATGTTCATCCGTCCGGCAACTGAACATCAGATGGAACTACTTGATTGACAGTGACTCGCGATGTGAGCCAATAGATTTAAACAGATTTTCCTACTCTTGCATTACATTTTGTCAGAAATACGGTATGATCAGTGTGCGAATTTGCGAGGTGGAAAAAACACAATCCTTATTCAGTATGGTACCCTGTAGGTTTGAGGGTGACGTATACAATGAATTTACAAATATTTTCTTAGGAAATTTTCGTCTATAGAACTGAGCATTGAGGATAACTTAGTCGCAAGAAATGTGTCATAATATTAGGCCCTATAAACGCATTCAAAACTGGTTATGAAGTACGTATTTTGCACTAATTTACTGCTCTACTGGAAATGGAAAATTACGTCTACAGTCGACCAAGTACGTGGACTCACGCCATAACGCTTCTGGTTTCTATTGTGGAGATATCCACTTCGATCCTCGGTCTGGACATTAAGTACCCCGAGTAAGGTTTTCTGTCTTTCTCTCAGTCCCTCAGGCAAATTCCGGGACACTGCCTCTAATCAGGCTATCATGAATTCCCTCCACTTCCCCTCCAATTCCTTATTCACCTAATACCCTAGAACTTGGCACTATATAACTCGTGACACTAGTAGCGTCTTTAAATAAGTTACAGATAGAGATCCCTGTAATCTGTGTTTTGTTTCAAAAGTATATTTATTGCAACAGCTTCATCTTTTAAAAACATTCCGCAGAAAAGAAAGTCTATTTTATTCACACAATTTCTTAACCATCTGGACGACTACCAGATCTGACGAAGATTTCTACAATAGAATTTAATTAAAAAAAAAGAAACAAGGAAGAATTCCGATTCAACACGAGTGAGGTGCTCATGCAGACACAGCAGAAAAGGGAAGCCAAACTTTCTGATTCCAATGGTATTGGTTTTTGATTGTTGTTGGTTTTGTCCACAGCGGGCACTCGGGAGAGTGGTGGCCTGAGCCGTTACCCTGTGCTGGTTTACGTGCACGGGGAATCATACGAGTGGAATTCTGGGAACCCGTACGACGGCAGCGTCCTGGCAAGCTATGGTGGTGTAGTGGTGGTCACCATCAACTACAGGCTGGGGATTCTAGGTGAGTGTTATAATGGCTTCGCTGCTTCTGTTATTTACCTCACGGATGTCGTTGAAGGACAAACCCTGACTGGTAGTACAGGCCGCATTTTGCTCTGTGTGTTTGTGTGTGTGTGTGTGTGTTGTATTATTTGTCTTGAGAACAGATTCTTCACCTTTATTTTTGATGGGTTTGACCTATTTGGATTCAGAATTAACGCTTAAGTTATGAATTATCAGACATTTCGTAAAACTCTTTGTGTAGGACCAGCCCATCGCAGGACCTCTATATTTACATGTAAAACAACACATAAAATTTCGAACATAAATCATGTCCATCGTGATTCTTATTCGCTATTCCTTATTCAAGCCTTTCAAGACACTACTGCCAAATTCGCGAACCACGCATATATATACACACATATATATATATATATATATATGCATTTACAGGAAGTGTTAGTAAGAAATGTGACCTGCAGGGAATCGAACGCAGATTCCTCGGTCGTCAAGCCCGTAGCTCGTAGTGGCAAGGTTACAGGCTACATGTTGGATGACCGGCAGAGAAAAAATAATTTTTATTATCCAACGCGTCCAAACTTGCATTTTACCTGGGGCTACAGCCAAGGGCAAAGCAACCGGGGCGTGAAGCTGACAACTTTCCTCCGTCTAATGCAGAGGTTAAGGGTAAGTGGAGGTAAACCTGCATCCCGCCATATGCCCTCATATGGAGAGAGGTAATATTCTTCCCCTTACCTCTCTTCACTTTGCATTCCTATAACAGCTTCTCGTATAAAGGTAGAGGTTAAAGGTAAAAGGTAAAGCAATCCCTACAACGGTCTGGACAGGTCCTAGGGCCCTAGCATGTTGAGGCTCCCATAGTTTCTAGACAATCGGCAGATGAAGGTCAACATACAAAAGTGATCAGAGGAATTGTAAGTAACAATAATTCAACCTGCTCTGAAAAAGTGACGAATTTTATCTGGAATTTTCCACACGTGAGCTAAAATTGATTATAAATCGCCGTTTTTGTAAAAATGCACACAAACTTGAGGGATTCTACGTCAAGACTCCAGGCAACAGACCACAGTACATTTAAGTCAACTCAACCGGCTAACTCAGTGTTGCACCCGACTCGTTCCAATCGTTTATCGGACGTCCAGGCTTGACACAGCTGTGGAACCATACCGAGGCACTAAAGGCAGAAAAACTTCGTGTCACTCGCCACAGTAAAGTTACAAAAACAGATTCAAAGTGTCCGGCTACCTGGTCCCGCTTCACATCTGGTTTCCCTGGGGCGGAAGCCGTAACACAATTTATCAGCCATGCACGGAAACTCTCATCCATGATAGGACATCCCAGGGCTGGCGAACTTTTTGAGGACGCGTGCCCAAACTGTCTGTAAATTTCGAATAAGTCCTTTCGCGTACCGACAGGAATTCTGAGGAACAAAATAAGGTCTTGGAGTCTTTCATAATTATTATTAATTACTGCATTAACATTCTTGCATATTATAGTTATATAATTAACGCACAGTATAATAATTATATTACAGATAAAGGCCTCCTCGAGGAATGCGATAAGGAAGAAAATGTTACAGTAACTGTGGCTACTCCAGAGGGAAAGAGACCATAGGGGAGACCTAGGCGTAGATGGGTGGATAATATTAGGACGGATCTCCAGGAGGTGGGATGTTGGTGTATGGACTGGATAGGGCTGGCCCAAGATAGAGACAGGTGGCGGACGCTTGTGAGTGCGGTAATGAACGTTCGGGTTCCGTGAAATGCGGGGATTTCTTGACTAGCAGCAAACCAGTTAGCTTTTCAAGAAGGACTCTGCACCATGGAGTAAGTGAGTAACTGTGGCTGCTACTACTTCCATTGTCACGTATTGGCCCAGTCACCGCCAGGCCGGCGCCCCAATGATAAATATCCAGTCAACCCTTCCCACAGCTCCCCAGTTGTGTAAAAACGTTTCACTCGCGGTATTATTTGGCAGAACGGTAATTCATATACAATCTCTACGCAGTCAGGTATGTATATATACAGACATTTTCACAATATGGAGGCGCTGGTCGGGCAAAAGAAGTAAAAGAAATGGGACAACAGTGAATGCCGCGAGCCAAGGAAAACTTTCCTAGTGCCACAGGCTCGCCGGCCCCGGTATATCCCGTCCAGTGTTCGCTAATCATAAACTGCGGCATACTGCGTTCAGATTCTTACTCCTGGCTTACGTCTGGTTTCTCTGCGTCAGACGTAATAGCTCTGGATGAAAAGTAGAGAAGTGCTATGGAATACCACCAGATGACCCCGTCTCGAAGTCCGGTGCTCTAGCAGTCAGTCCGCTCGGGACAACGGCACGAATATGTCGAGGGAATTTTCGATATTAAGCCTTAGTATTCGAAACTCGTACCAATGAAGGAGAAACTTCAGGTTAGCCAGCCAGTCCCATTAAGCTCTCTGTAATGGCTCGACATACTTCAATGACCTGTAGAGCATGCAGATACAGGACAGGGGAGAGTGTTTCAATTTCCAACCACTTGCTGCCTGCCCCCTGCAATATTTCACGTCACTATTGGCAAACCGATTTGGGGGCTCATTATCAGTTGTTGTTAGATTTCCTGCTGACGGCATACTCGGTCCAGCAGTGGATCCGGCGTATAATTTTGGAGGCTGATCACTGAAGAGGGGCCTTAGAGAAGTGATGGATTTTAGAAAGAGAACGCAGACATATACTTGCCTGAGAAACTTGAACAGAGGGAAAGTAGGTTAAGGCTCAATCGTTTGGTATGCAGACAGCAGGAATTTCAGCCAACATGCCAGCTGAATTGTTCAAGGAACAGCAATACCTTCAGCATAAAACACGATATCACTGTGAGAGATTTGGGTATTTGTCGAGGCAATGGCTACAAAGAAGCTATCTTCAGAGATGTGACGTAGTGTACGTGGTAGACATTTGCCAACGTAACGAAGAGATTTACAGCCTCCATTTTCAGAAGAGGGATCCACCCATCAAGAATATGGAGATGTATAATATGGTCGAAATTTACGGTTTCGGTGGAACTTACTGCTTCCACCTTCATGACATAAAAACTCATCTACGAAACTAGTAAGTCGCACAATGTGGTGGCAATTTACCAAAGATTCGAAGGAACTTTCTGCCTTTACCTGCAGGTAAAATTTATCTCAAATGAGTTAAAGACAGTAAAGTCCTCGGAAAGGCCAGTAAATTTCTACCAGCGTACAGGACACAACATTCCAGGAAGCAGCAGACTCAATCCTCACTTCCTCGCTAATTGTCCTTAGATGTAGGCAGGCCACATGTTCATTAATAACATCTCGGACTATCCTCCGATGCCTGGTTCCCTTCAGAATCTCCTAGTTAATAGCTACCAAGCGAATTGTTATTTTTATCATTTTACCGTCGTCGTCATTATTGTTAACTCTTTTGTGCATCATATTTGGATTATTTGGCCTACAGAATCTTTTAATATTTTCCAGACCTTCTCTCAAAGATTGGCACTGACGTCACACTTTAAATTAAAACCGATGTTATTACCAGTACCTATACAAAAGTTTACATAAACATGTATAGCTGCAGTACTTTATATGTTGTTAACGTCAAACAGAAAGCTGGCTGTTATTATTTTACATTGTGCGAAATACAACGTTGTGTTAATTACACTAATTTTCAGTGCCCTCTGTTAAAAGACTGTACGTCGCTTTCTCTTCAGAAGCTCACACGGGCGGTCGACTGGTAACATTTATAGCAGAAAATTTAAAAAGGGAAAATGTTTGGTGGCTTCAAGCGGCTTGTTATTGACATCAATTCTCTTTCATATTTGCCAGGTGTTTCGAGTATTGGTATACGTGGTGAACTGACACACGGCGAGTATGAAGGTGTCAGAAGCCTGTCTTCTAATGTGAACTACACAAGGCAATCTGCAATGGAATGGCGCCCAGAACAGTGCATTTTATTTCGTATTTGCATTCGTATTTCACTGCCACCCTGCCAAATAATAGCGCATAAACTAGGAGATTAACAAAACATATCCAAAAACTGAAAAAGAAGAAAATATAAATATCTAAACATAGGCTCTGCTAAATATACTTAAAACAATGATGCCAATCCACTTTCTACCGCGTGGCAGCAAAAAAATATACCGTAAATATAGGTATTAGTATATATGATCAGGAGCATCTCACTAGCTCAAGGACTGACTGAGTGATGAAAGACCAGAGAACGACACCCGACAGATGCAGGATTCTGCTGCTTGTCACCACACCTAGTCAGACTGTGAGACTCATCTAGACCAGCTTCGCATATAGACTGGAATCTCTCGCCAAGTTTAAACTGGCTTTCAGTTTACTGTCTTGTCCACCTACTTCCGAGCACAGAATGCATGACGATTCAATTCCATTATGCGGTACTTAACCACACAACCAGTTAAACTTTAGAAATGTATAAAGATAAGTGGAATTGAAGTAATATGTTATGGCAGCTGTGGATGTTTGACCTTTAAATTCGGGTGAAGAGACAGAAAATGTAAATGAGCACCCCATTAAAAATGGTCGAGGATTGGGCTGCAATGCGCAAAGCGTACCTTCCGAATATAATTCTATAGCATTACTGCTACAACAAACTACCGAAGATACGGGCGTAATAAATTCAATAACGTAGTTCTTAGCTGCATTTTATTTACTTCTACAACGCAGTCACCGAATGAAAAGCTTCGTCACTCAGTCTAAATTTGAACTTTGGCTTCTCGCCATAATTGTGTGTGTGCAGACAGAAAAAAGAGAGAAAAGAAAGGAGTGTTTTATTTACCGATGCTGTCAGTTGTTAAGATTGTGTAGAGTCTGATGACGAAACACGAGTATGGAGCACTGGTGGAATGACACTGACAGGGGGAAATCGAAGTAATTTGCATAAGCTATTTCCGTGACACAAGGGCAATACGTGTTGTTGCTAACTTCTCATAGGCCCATCATTATCGCAAACACATTTCCACTCCGCCGGTATCAAAACAAAGGCCACCAGAAGGGTATACAGATTGGATTAACTCAATTGGAGACACCAACATCCACCTTGCCACAATTGGGTTGGCCTCAGACCTAACCTGTTGTGAAGTTTCTGTCTCTAAAGAGATCGGTTTTGTAGTTAATGCTATGCAAGGTAGACAGAAGGCAATTTAAACCTACATGCCATACCACAGTACCTTCGGATCACCCGCCTTCGGGTAGCGGCTCCGTCTACCTCACACTTCAGACGTAACCTTTCATACCGCAGTGAATTTCGTGGAACGTAGGCTACCGTGGAACAAGATTGAGGTAACGGGCGTGGCCTGATAAACACAGCGAATGATACGAATACTATCAGAAAGTCTGCTGTCTCAGTCTTACACTACAATGTTTCCTTTAAAAACAATCCGGCATTTCAAATTCAAGCAGTGAAGGAATGCCTTCAACAGAACAAATTTCCAATTAGCCAAAGTGACTGGTTTATATTATGTTTATTGGACAGTGCATCATCTTGATAGTTGAGTAGAGAGAGACCAACTTGATGTCACTTTTTGTTTCTAAGCTTTCGCCGTGTTCTAAATGTAATTTGTTCCTTTTTGGGTAATTACTTCATTACTTCATTCACCTGCCTATGAAGATGGAACCGAGAGTGAGTTCCGAAACGTCGGAAATTAGAACTCAGACGACGGGGAATTACCCAAAAAGGAACAAATTACATTGTTGTCACTTGCTTTATTATTTCTTTATTTAATGCTCAACATGTTTCGGATGTTAATACGTAACTCCAACACACATCGAACCAGATCAATGTAACCCACGAAATAACTCAACACGTAAGTCGCAAGCTCCTGAGGATGGATGTATTAACATCTGAAACATTTTGAGCATTAAATAAAGAAATAATAAAGCAAGTGACATCAAGCTGGTCTCTCTTTACTCAAATAACTGGTTTATATTTAGTCTATTATTTGGATATTAGATACGCCTGTTGCTCGGTACATATCCCATCTAACATGTAATCCAGTTGTGTGCTTCGATTTACCGCTCTTGAGAAAAAAAACGTAACAACGAAATGTAATGGCTATTTGGACATCTTAGAAAATTACGTTTCCCATAAAAACGGCGAATTCTCACACTTCGTTAACACGGAAAAATCAGATAATTCCCATTTTTTTAAATAAATGGATAGGTAAAGGGGAACCGATTTCTATCTATGTACGCGTACGTAGCTCAGCTACCTCTTTCTTTGCTTAACCTCTTTCTGTCTCTTTTGTTCAGGACTGGTTTGTGTAAGTAACCTGCTCACAATTAATGCAGTTGTAACGACGAATGGCAGAATGTCGGGCAGCTGAAGCTAGCTAAAATCAACAGCCGATAATTTCGAGTGCTCCTGACAGCAGGTGAATTAGAGACTGGATATTTACTGAGCCATACAATGAGCTCGTATCGAAAAAATCTACAATAACGAAAAAGCAAGCATTTATTAACGAGTAACTGTTTGCTTTCTTATTAGATCTCACTGCATTCAATGGATATTTAATTTTAAATGCCGTAATTCCACTACGCAAACCCTCTATTTAAAATCTTCAAATACTCCGCCGTTAGACCAAGTTGTCACCACCTACACGTATAAGAGCAGTATATGCCGTTGGTGCAGTATATTCCAGAACTCCGCAGGATTGGGCTCCGTTTTAATACAACTTAAGACATTCTTGGAATTTGTATTTATTTTTTAGTCTATCATATGAAGGGTTTTCAACTGCATGACAGTGATTAAAAGGGATGGATTATATAAATTGTAGATTGCAATGGATAGGGGAAGCATTCCTGACCCGGTATTTCCTTGAAGCGACTCATCAGAAGCAAAAGAATCGTCGTTAATGGCACAAAGCCGCAGAGCCAAGACACGGATCCAGGACCCGAGAAGTATACAAAAAGTTCTAGGCGCGCTAACACTGTCGAAGTTAAACGTTTAAGCCAGTTTGGTCGAGCAACTCCCCCCCCCCTCCGGTCTCTCATGAAGTAGCGAACTTTACAATGACCGTAAGGACATGCTCTGCCCAGCAATTGTAAGCCCTGAAAATTCATCAATCCACTACACAAAAATTAAGTTCCTACCTCACAGAGAACAGAGTATCTCCATTAGGAAGACCAAATGCTGCGTACGGAATATTGTTGCGTAAGGTAAAGATCATGCAGAACACACACACTGTTTATACAAAATAAAGAAACATTTACTGTTGAAGACAGCAGTCCGTACAGTAGGGCCTAACCAGTAAACTTCAAAGTGTCAAATTACGGCACAATAATACAAGAGAGATATTTATGGAAAATCATAATGGAAAAAGGGAAAAATAAGTAAGTGATAAAGAATTTTTATGAATTTTTACCAATAAAGATTGTTTGGTTATACCCCAGGTTGATGGTCATAATTTTCGGCAGATAATTTAGGATAATCAAACGTCAGTAAGTCAACCAGTGCAGTAACCGTTCCTAGAAACTGTAAATACGAAAGTAAACTTTCATAGCTACGTGTGTTTGGAAGAGAGAAATCCTGACGATGGCCGGTTTTCGCCATTTTGGGTTTCCGATAACAAATCACTGCTTTATATAAACATTGTTGTACTTTGATGGTTCTGACTTCCATTGATAAATAATAACATTTTAAATATTTTAGGCATTACAAAGACAGGATGTGTGTTGTGTTTGCTGTATACTAAATTAAAATTTGGGTACTTTATAATCGACGTCCTGGAAACAGAACGTGTCGGAAAAAAGTAGTATATTCTGCAGTTCTGTTTCTTGGAATTAAAATACGTTCGCTTTAACCCTCGGCCGGCAGAATTAATGAAGATGTCATGACAAATTTTCGCTTATAATTAGGGAACGGGACCGTTCCCAGTGGCCGCGCGGTCTACGGCGTAGGTCTGCAGCCGATCGCCTGCTGAGATTATGGGTTCGAATCCCACCGGAGGCATGGACGTCTGTCTGTTGTGAGTGTTGTTTGTTGTCAGGTAGAGGTCTCTGCGACGTTCTGATCACTCGTACAGAGGAGTCCTACTGACTCTGGTGCGTCGTTGTGTGTGATCTAAAAACCTCGTAAATCGGCCTGGCCCGCTGTGGGGGGGGGGGGGGGGGTGGGGGAACAAAAAAAAAAAAAAAAAAAAAGGGGCGGGGGAAACATACCCTTTTTTTAAAATTCTTTTTTTTTTTTTTTTTTTATTTTTTTTAAA
>Ga0123355_10014559_pt1 | contig 12308 bp, 7 predicted proteins | sample TergutEmb28metaG_3_FD_89872 | JGI IMG/M metagenome (GOLD analysis project Ga0123355, IMG submission 89872) | Embiratermes neotenicus P1 segment gut microbial communities from Petit-Saut dam, French Guiana - Emb289 P1 | ecosystem: Host-associated > Arthropoda: Insects > Digestive system > Gut ...
AGGTTCAAGGTCGGCTCATGCAAGCGCGCTAGATTATAATCCATCAGGTGTTCGCATAAAAAAATACGGTCGGATACTTTTCTAACAGACCTCGTATAAGAGTGGTACTTCTGTCATCTCTCATCTCATTTATTTACATTCCATGGATCTTTACAGATATAGTACTGGTCATTTAGTAAATTAAGTAAAAGCATATACAGTTGTTACATGATATGACATTACAGTTAGTGTAAGTAATAAGTAACTGAAGAGCTTTTTCATTGATGCTAATGACCTGGAAATGATAACTATGTCATCAACATAGGCCATAAGTAGGGCCAACTTGTAGGATATGGTGCCTCTTGTTTGCATACCTGTTTTTCTAATTGCATATTCTAATGTTATATTAAAAAGAAGACATGCCAGTGCTTCTCCTTGTTGAACACCCTTGTGCACTATGCAAGGTGCTGAGAAATTTGACTAAATTTTGATCTGGCTCTGCATGTTAGACATTATCATTTTGACCAACCTGATTAATTTCTCTGGAATATTTAGTTCATTCATGGCTTCATACATTCACTCCCTATCAGTGCTGAGAAAAGCACTTTTGTAGTTGATAAAAAGTAGGTGGATGGAGATTCTAAATTCTTTCACCTTTTCCAACATTTATCGCAATACAAAAATCTGATTTATTGTCAACTTTCTTGGGCGAAACCCTGCCTGGTAATGTCCAAGTTTGCTTTCTACATGATGAAGGAGTCTTGTGTACAAAGTATTAGAAAATACTGTATATGTTATATTGAACAGAATGATGTCACTGTAGTTAGCACATTCCAACTTCTAATGCAGTGGAAATATAATTCCTTTAAAGCACCTCTTATGGGATTTCTTCCTTAATCCATATTGATGAAAATACATGCTTCAGCCATTGCTTTAGTCTATCACTGCCATACTTCATTAATTCTGCTAGAATATTGCCTGTCTCAAAGCTTTATAATTTTTTAATTTCTTCAGTGCTGTTTCAATTTCCCCAGTAGTGGGGCATCTGTTGTGTCCTGTGTTTCCCTTTGATGTTTGATTACTCCTTTTAGATGTAAAAGTAACACATTCATTATACTTATTTCTGTTTAATAATTTGTCAAAGTGTCTTACCCATCTGTCAAGTATCTCCTGTCCGTTACTTATTAATGATCCATTCTCATTCCTGAACATAATGACTCTTGGTTTGAATTGCTTCCTAGCCATGTTAATTTCCTCATAAAATGTTCTAAATTCATGTTGTTTCCTTAACAATTGCATATTTTCTAATTCCATATTCATCCATTCTTTTTTCTTTCTTTTGTGAATAGTTTTTTCTTTCCCTCTTTTCTCATTGTACTCTTCTATTATGCTTCTGGTACCATATCCTTGTTGTATCTTCTTATATACTTTGTTTTTGTCTTCTGTGGCAGCCTGGCATTCAGCATCAAACTGTATTCCTTTATTCTTTGGTTCCATGATGCCCAGCACTTTTTCAGCATGGAATTAATGATTGTTTTACATCTCTCCCACATTTTTTCTCCATTGTTCTGTTCTTTAAGTGTAATTTGATTTAGTTTTTCATCTATTTGTTGCCTATATTGTTCTGCCACTTCACAGGATGCCATTTTAAATACATTGTATATACTGGTTCTAATGCCAGTTACTTTCTTAACATTTGATGTTCAGGCTCTTAGATGGGTAACAAACAAATAGTGATCCAGATCAATATTGGCACTTCAGTATGACCTGACATCCATTAGGTTAGATTTATGTCTTCTGTCAATTAGAAGATGATCTATCTAATTGAATGTTGCACCATCTGGCGACTTCCATGTACTCTTATAGATATCTCTATGTGTGTGGGATCCTATGATCATGTTCTGTGTTACTACAAATTGTATCAGCCAGGATCAATTGTTGTTCGTGACATTATGAAGACTGTATTTGCCAATTGTGGGAAAACTGACAGCTTCCTTACCCACCTGAGCAGTAAAGTCACCGAGATCAATTTTTATGTCACTTCTTGGGTTTGTGTCACAAGATCTTTCTAGAGCATTAAAAAAACCGTCTTTTTATTCATCATCAGAAGTCTCTGTGGGCGCATGACCATTAACTATACTGTAATTAAAAGATTTCCCCTCATTTTCAAAGTTAAAATTCTAGGTATAATAAGTTTAAAATAATCAAGTGCTTGATTCTTTTAGAAAGTAGAAACCCTGTACCCAATATATGATCTTTGTTTTCACAAATATAGGACAGGGTGAAATCTCGTTTTTTCAGGATTCCACTGCCACTCCATCAATACTTTTGGAGGGCTATTATACGTACTTCATAAACATAAACATAAAGCACCTTTAACGCTCCTGCTCAATACAATGAGCGAAATTTCCAGGTACCTGTATTTAATTCTAATTTGTTCTGTGTTTTGAGCCACAGAACTTTGCATATTGCATCGTGTTGTTGCCGAGATATCCGTCCAGCTTCATTCCCTTGAGGTTTCGTAACAATATTTTTTTACAGGGTGGGGTTGTTAACCTCACGCCAACCCCCAACTTGGAGGGCTTGTGTATCCCTTTTTGTCTCAGTCATCACCCTTGACCTGTCTGACATGGGATGCCCTACCAGTAGCGTATGCTACTGCCAGCTTAGCTCTCAGGATCATATGACCACACAGGCCCCACCACTATGCCTGATGGTGTAATATTCAATTAGATAGATCATCTTCTGAATGAGAGAATACATAAATCAAACCTAATGGATGTCAGGTCATACTGAGGTGCCAGTATTGATTCGGACCACTATTTGATTATTGCCCATCTAAGAGCTCGAACATCAAAACTTCAGGGAGTCTTCTTTCCCTCCCTTTCTCTTAATTCTCCTTGTACTCCATTTTCTCATCTTCCTATTCTCTATGCCTTTCCCTTCTCACCCTCTTTCCACATTCTGGTGCTTGAGTTTATCATGATGCACACATATACAGAGTTCTACCAAATTTCATATCGCATCCTAATTAAAATATCTTGTATTCACTGAGATTAACACCCACATAGAATTTGGCCCTCCTAATTATGGAGTACTGCAGTTGAAGCAACACCTCATGTAACTTACATTTTTTGAGGTTTGAGTTTGTTACAATGGTGTTTTTGAAGATTAAAGCCTTCTGGGACATGATGCTGGTTTGTTGGCCAAGTATATCTCAACGTTTTAAAGAATCAAGTGTCTTCCTGAACCATTAGATGCTAAAGATGAAGACCATACACTCCTTTGAAACTGCAAGAAATACTGACCTAATGATACAATATCACATAAATAAGACTTCAGGCTTCAACATAAATTTTCTTGTAGTCTGCCAGTTGATATAATGACTGAGTAACTCAAGTACCTCAAAATCAACTAAAGTAAAGGAAAGTGAATTTGTAAGCATATATTAATATACAATTATAAAGAAACATGTTGTGTGCAACTGGGAGCCTGATGATGGCCCACATTCAGAGTTGAAACTATTCACAAAGTAATATATAACTGTAAAGGAATGTATTGTGTGTGATTAGGAATATTAATATATACTTACAATGATACACCAATGGGGATGTTTCATATAAAGAAAGTAAATTTGTACCTGTTCCTAAGCACGATGGCATAGAAGCGTATTGGATGTTTGGTGGTAAAAATTCAGGCATTCTATTTTTAGCATTAGAGGGAAGTGGGTGGTTATTTTCATGCACCCACTTCACTCATAACAACTTTTGGTGCTCACTGGATAGAAGTGTGAGTGGGCTCTAAAGTTGTTGTGGGCATCCAAAGTCAGTGTAGATGAAGTTATGTATATCACTTGTGAATCAAAGATGAGAATGAGGTTTATGTAAGGGACATTAACAGCTTAAACTCATTGTTTTAAAAATGATTGTTGAAATTTATTCGGAATTTACTCGCCTTGTACTCCTAGGCCTGTACATAACTATTTTCTGCTTTAATAATTTAATGAAATACAAGTCATAAAAATTACTTCCCTGTTGTGTGGCAGTTCTTCCCCTCTAGATGCAGTGGTTATATTAAAGTTCTTCTGGAATCAGAGGAAGTCATTTCTTCTACAAGATGTAATAGTTGTACTGGCATTCTCATTCATCTGGAATTAATAATATTCTATTACAGCCAGTCACAACAGTTACATCAACACGATTTGATTTCCATGACTAGGAAGTGGTATTTCTGCTGCACCAGATGTAATGGCTCTTCCATCATGATTCATTCTTCTGATTTCCAGCTCAGAATGTGATAAGGTTGCACATGGACATGTTTGTAGTCAGCAGAATAATATACAATGTAATCTTTACATGTGACATCCCACTGGGTACAGGGCAAATTATTTTCCAGTAGAGCACAAAGTTAAACACAATTTAATTGATTGGAAAACCAAATGTCATTTGTTTTCACAATACATCTATGTGCTTTGACCCCTCATGGGTCATTGCCAGGCTATTTGCATAAAAATTTGGAAGGGGATACAATGTAATCACACTTTTCAATTTCTCTGTTATTTCATACCATATTTTTTATTATAAAGTACGTTAAATTTTACTAAATTAGGTACTAGTGCTTTTAACCTTACAGTATAAATCTTTGGGATTATTTTGTTTAAGAGGTTCTCATATTCCAGTCATTTACTTTTCTTGTAGAATGTGCAGAGTTTACATTTTAAACATCACTATTTTCAAAAATTATTTTATTAAACTATTTTAAAAGCTATTTTAAAAAGTTGCTTTCTTACAACTATTTTCTGATTCCCCATGCAGTTTTATGTAAAAAATTTTTATTTTCCTTTTCTTTTTTCACTTTCTTCCCTTATTATTTCCTCTTCCAGTTATACTTTCCAAATGCAGGTTACCGACCTAGTTTTAACTTTAGATGTTATGCTTTATTGTAAAAATAGAAATATTTTAAGAATTATGTTAACAATAATACATAATTCAGCACAGTATAATATACTCAATTGTAATAATATATAGTGTGATATATCACAGCAGCTTAAAATTGTAATAATATTTTTATACTGATAACCTTAGGATGACCAATTAAGGGTCAAGATGTATTCTGAAAACAAAGGATATTTGTTTTTCCAGGAAGTTGTGTTGAAATTTGTACTTTAATTGAAAGTAAATGGAGTAAGTTGTACAGCATATATTTCTGCCAGAAGCATCTAGTTGTCTGCACTAGTCCTGTGGCTTTATCATGGATATTATACCATATTAATTCTCACTTTTAACTCTGATGAAACTGCATTTTGCATATTCACAGAGTGACAAAAGATACAGCTACTTTTAGTTAGATGATAAACTTCAACCCTGTTTCCTGTGATCAACAGTTTTTCCTTGCCTGCTACAACATTCAAAGGTATCTTCATTCATGATAAAAGTTCTGCCTTACAAAATTGTTCTATTAGACATGTTTCAAGTTTGGTCAGTCATGACAGACAATTTATTAATCTCATTCATTTATGGCATTTTGATCATTACATTGACATTGCAGTGTCAATTCTGATGTTTTAAGATATAAACACAAATTTTAATCTTCTTTGTTCCTGCCAATTTAAATGCCAGTGTTCTTTGACATCATCATAGTATAAAAACCCTAAAAAGAACACATCAGAGGTCAGAGGAATGATTTATGCATATAGCCCAACAGCTTGACTGTAGGAGTTAATGTGTAGTTGTTGTGTGATGCAGGAACGGCCATCTCCTCTCACAATGAAGGACCTGTTGTTGTGTGCTGTGGATGTTGCAAAGGGCTGCAGGTACTTGGAGCAGAGCCACTTCATTCACCGGGACATTGCAGCCCGGAACTGTTTGCTGACCACAAAGGGACCAGGCAGGGTTGTGAAGATTGCTGACTTTGGCATGGCTAGAGACATATACAGGTACACTATCTCCATGTCTTCAGATGATGCTCAAATGAGAAACAGTTATATTCTGTTCATCAGGTGGAATGCAGCCAGAATTATGAAATTTATTTTCAGTCCAATTTATCATACATATGAAAACGGACTAATCCAAACTAGGAATACAAGTTTAAATAAATACAATTCAACTTAACATTTAAAAGGTCACTTAGAATAACCCTCAACAAAGTATTGTAAAGAAAAAATAATATGTTTATAAAATATGTATACTTAAAAGCTAAATGAAACATTAGGACATTATAAACTACAAAGTGACAAATTCCTCCACTGTGCAAAAAGCATGATGTAAAATAAATGCTTTCAACTCTTTCTTAAAGGACGTATAATTGACCACTTCTTTCATGTAACCAGGCATCTTATTATACAATTTAGTTCCCATATTTATCACACTCTTTTTGTATAAATCAGTTTTATATGCTTGAACGTGGATATCCATCTTCCTTCGTGTATTATACTCATGTATATTAGACTTTAGCTCCAGAGACCGACAATATTTTTTAATACATGTGACTTCCATTTTTTTTTCTATTTTAATTTATTTAAATAACTGCTTGAAAAGACATGCTTGAATTAACTCCAATCATTGATCTTATTTCCTTACAAGTAACCTGTGCTGATCCTTTTACCACCAAAATATTATTTCAAATCTTATGAGCAAGTTAGATTTTTGTTCACCTTGTTCAAACCAATAAACCCCATCTCAACACTGTTATCAATTCAATGCTGCTACAACCATACACTTAAGTACTCATGGCTGAGCCTTGTGCCAATAAGAAAGAAATAGATTTGTCTTCACAAGTACTTATTTTCTCAAACTAACATCAACACTCTAACCTGAAGTGTGGGCTTTTGTTATCTTTGTAGGTCTTCCTAATCATCTCGTATTTCAAAATGTTAGGACAAAAACAGTCTTATCTTTCTTGTTGAATAAATTCAGCAATACATTCCATACGTAATATGGCCAAAATGTAATTTCTCATATTTTCAAAAAGCAATTGTTCTACATTCCTTCTCCTAAATTTCATTTCTGCTTTTGTTAATTCTGAATTTTTTAATGGTCCAATCCTCACTGCTGCACCAATATATGTCAAAAATTTTCATACCATTGTCTTTTATGTGACAAGTATACTTTGTTTTCAAGAACTACTACTTATTTTGGGTATGTTTTTAATGACTTTCAAGTCTACAAATATTTGTGTTGCTTGAACACTCCACCTTAACACATAATGCTCTTTGAATATATCTGTGCCTCTTCTACCAAGCAATAGCATAAAAGAATGTATGAAATCCATATGATGCAGTGAACATCAAAAGCAAATTTTTATTGACTGGCTTTGTGACTGCAGCCTGCAACATCAAATGTTCTCATGCAGGTAAGTGGAGTAAATTGGCTCTAAAATTTGTGTTCATTTCCAGAGCAGGTGTTAAATAATCACAACAGTGTAGTGTGACACCATACATTATGCTCTGCATGACAGTTTGAATAGTGTGTCTGGACAGAACTTATGACATTCGTTTCCAATGAAATGTTTCCATTTACACAGAAATCCTGTTAATTAATAATTATACAAGTTTTCTTATCCAGTTCTTTTTGTTTGTAGCTTACATGCTTCAGTGACTTGTTAAAAGCCTGTGTCTGACATAATGAATGACTGTAACACATAATGTGATATGAAAAATTCATCTCCTTCTCTACCTCTCAGAGTAAAATTCTAGGGCTGGTCAGTCACATCTCCTGAACAGTTATGAAATCATGAAACTGAAACCTAGGACTTTTTGTTAGTACAAGATGGCACTGTTTATGTGCCATCTTGTACTATCTGTAACTAACTCTACAAGAAGGAAATGAAATGTTTGTGCATTAGATATTGGCACAAAGGGTCACTGATTCACAGAATTGTTAATGTAAAATCCCACACAAAACAGCTACTTGTGTAACTGCTTAGTGAATATCAGAGCTGAAGATTTGCCTGAATTAAATAGCTGGCACAGGATTTAATTCATTAGGGAGAAAAGAATTTAGTCTTGACATGTTACTGCTGTGAATTTATCTTTAACATACTGTCCACAGGGATTGTTTCTCTGGGATTTATGCCTAGCCATTGTTTTATGCCATTTACTCTTAATGATCCCTGCCAATTGACACCACTTCTGAACTTTTTCTTTCTCATTTTCGGTTTAACGCCCCTTCACTAGCTCTACTTTCATGGAACGACACCCAAAAGTTGCACAATCATTGTGAACTCTTTCACGTACCGCACGGTTGCTGTTTACTGCAGACCGCGTGGTTTATGTGTGTGTGTGTGTGTTTTTTGTTCTAGCTACCAATGCCACGGTAACACACCTAATCAAGGAACAAAATAAAAACTGTTATGACGATGAATACTTGCATCAGTATTCTTAACAACAGTAATATGTATGGCATTGAGCTAGTGGATCAGTTAACTGTAAATGTAATGTCACTGTACATGTAAAGTAACTGTGCAGTAAGGTCTGTGAGAGTGAATCTGATTATCTGCGATAAATATGGTATGCAAAATCTAGTACTTATGACCAGCCTAGTAACAACTAACTAGGCAGGAAAAAATATTGAGACTTCAACGAATAACCTGATCCATAACATAACCATGATCGTACCTGTTGGCGTGACCAAAACCCTAACAGAACCGCAGCAAGAATCTTATCGGTGGCAATATAGTGACTGAGCTGTGCAGGTTGTGGCAGTGAATTGATTCATCTGTGACAGTTATGATATGTAACATGTACCATATGTGACAAGTGTATGCAAGTTGTTACTACTCTTCTTTAATTTACACATGGTAAAAATTAATATCAAGTGTTTGTTGCTATATTAATATCAGTAACACAGTACTATAATAAATACATGTACATCTACCTCATTTAAACAGCTTGTCAATGTTATGATTAACCCTATCCCATTATTAATTAAGGGACTACCATTTTTATTTACCCCCACTTTTTCATAAATACAAGTATGGCGTAAAACTAGGGTTATTTGTATTGTGTAATGACCGTAACCTTTCTTTCCAATGTCCTGAAATGAAATGTTCAGTGAAAAATGTGTTGCACAAATATTACATATGTACCTTCTCATTCACTTCTGAATATAGACTTTCTTGCTTCCAGGGCAGACTATTATCGAAAAGGTGGTACAACTATACTTCCTATAAAATGGATGCCACCTGAAGCATTTCTGGATGGTATTTTTACATCAAAAACTGATGTCTGGTAATTACAAACTTTGTACTTTACATCTGTGTTACAGTTCATTTCTCCTAGTATGATATTGTTCTTGATATCAGCAGAGAATATCTGTCTGTAGGTCATTTGGCGTTCTGCTATGGGAAGTGATGTCACTAGGCTACATGCCATATACTGGGTGTGGCAACAAGGAAGTTATGGATCTTGTGACAAGTAGGGGGCGCCTCGACCCCCCGAGTAACTGCCCAGAACCAGTTTATGGTATTATGACGCAGTGTTGGCACCCTACTCCTGATGAGCGTCCCAACTTTAGCACCATAATGGAATGGCTGTCATATTGCTTACAAGTAAGTTATAAGCTAAAACATTTGAAGAATCTCTTAAATATTTGTGAAGATAGTTTAATCATTGCACCAACATTATGTTGGACAGTGCCCATTGTATGAAATATATTTTCAGACTACTATTATTCATTAATTATACAATTAGTGGTGGGAGTTGGGTTCGTAATCAAGACCTTTTGAGTACTTACAATGTGTTCGTGGCATAGCTCCCTGTGCAGTGATATAGGAAGTAACTTTGTAACAAGAAAAACAGAACAAATCAAACCTAAGTGTTTATTAATAAAACAGATTGCTTCTTTTTTAAGTATAGTTACATGTTGAAGCATTTCATTAAGCCATTAAAAGGTTACATTAAATCATTTAGAGGCAAAAGTTTCCAACTAAAGCAGACAGTCCAGTTGGTAATGAGCTACTGTCTATGCAACATCCATAAAGGAATTTGTATGATAACATTAAAACTTGTTAGAAAGGAGGTTAGGGTCTCAACTTATATTGGTATTGTATGCAGAATTTGCCCTTGATCACAACTAAACATATCACAATTAGACATTAAAATATCTCTACTAATATAGGTCTAACAAAATTTATTTGTAGCAGTTGTCTAATGTGTGAGAAATATGGAAACAACTAAGATTAAAATTCGTTATTATATTCAATTGTATGTCATGTAATTGGTCTTTATGTCAGACATTTGGATATATAACTTTTCATCTTATGGAAGCTGAAGTTCCTAGTTAAGTCTGTGTTGTTCTGTAGTACCTCTGCCTGCAAAATGTTGATATTGATATTAATGGGACAGTTTGCCCACAGAAGAGTCTTGGTAATTCCCAGTTCAGTGTAACAGTTTTATTAGATGATTTATTCAAATAATGCTTGCTATCATTCATTCAGAATCCTTTGTCTTCTGGTTTGCTACTCAAAAATATGAAGAATAAGACGTATGGAACTGTAATTTTGCCTGTTTGTTTATTGTGGATGTGAAACTTGATCCGTCACATTGAGGGAAGAACATATGCTGAGTGTGTTCAAGAATATGGGGCTGAGAAAGATATTTGGGCTCAGGAGAGACGAGGGAACAGGGAAGTGGGAAAGAACACATAATGATGAGCCTTATGATCTATATTCCACACCAAATATTCGGGTGATCACATCAAGATGAATGAAATGGGAGGGGGCATGGGTTACATATGGGAGATAGGGTAAGTGCATAGAGGGTTTTGTGGAGAGACCTAAGGGACATAGGCTGTATAACTGTGACAAGACAAGCACAATTATTGTGCAGCACAAGCACACATAAGTAGTTAGTTGAGTGGGATAACGCCATATATGTAATCCGCAGGCAGTGGAAAGGTGATGCCTCATTGCAATTGTCCAGGGCCTCCGAGAGCGGGTTTGGGTCCCAGTGAAGAAAATTTTTCGTGCCGCGTGGCGAGGGCTGACCTGCTAAAAGTCTTTATGATAAATCGGAAATACTGACTGTCGGTTGCAGAGTGACTTGGGCTTGGTCTGAAAGAGTTACTTTGTAAATCTCCAAATAATTCTACTGAAAAAGACAGAAACATATGCAAAGTAGTCGGGCCCTAGACCCCATCCCAGACTTCCAGGCTCTGGTAATTTGTACTGGTTTTTCCCCTTTTCGTCGCCACTGTAGTCATCACACACAACTGACCAGGAGGGCACTTATGTTCGTCCAATTATATTCTTCTCACGAAAGATAGTAAAGCTACAGCTTATGGACAAGGCTCCACCATGTTCGATTTATGATTGTAACCTCTCTGGATGGATTCAGAAGTTCAAAGCGGTCCCTCCTATTTCATTCAGCATGCATCTTACTCATGTTAGATGGACACAGTTCACATACAAAGAATTCATAATTCATAAATTAGGGCAGAAAATACCATCGAGTCGTTATTTCCCTTCCTCTACATTCCATGAACAAGATACAGCCTTTTGATGGAGGTTTTATCTCTAGTGACCGTATTTTTCTTGGCGTTTTCGAGAATGGGGAGTGCATTGAAGTGACAATTAACCCTTTAAACGCGAAGTTAAATCCCATCTGCCTTTTCCTAGCATTATTCGGAGCTCACCATATTCTCCACGTTTGCAGGTAAAGGGTTAAATTGATAAACGAGTTACGGTCGTATTTTTAGTACCTCACGTACATCCTTACTCTTAAGTGCTCACTGTGCACTGCTCTTGCTATCTCTTCGTCATGGAAGTCACTAACATGATGCAAGAAATTCTCTATTCTAAAATTAAGAGGAGGATGAAATAAAAACGGAAAAAATGGGAAAAACTCGGGGATAAAATTAATCTGGTATGTAAATCTTATTTCGGGGACTGTCTCCAAAAGTTCGGGACGAATGATTACCTTATTCTTCGCACCTTTAAGACATTTTGCATCCTAGAAACCGAAGAGTGGATGTGAAGAAATAATGGCCGTGTTGTGACAGTCTGAATTTTTTGGTTGTGGTATTGCAAAAGGAACAGGAGACTGCTCGTCAGAAAATGCAAATGAATGCTGAGAGAAAGAAGGAAGGAAGCAGTCCAGCACCCAACAAGCAAAGAGAGGAAATTTCGTGACAAAAGTCATACCACGTGGCATTTACCTCAATAAGAGGCTCTGTAATACGGTAAATGAGATGACATATGCACTTTGAGATTCTGATAATGACCAATCCACATCAAAATGAAGAGGACGCCAAATGCATATCTGCATTGGTTTGTTTTCAGAAGGCAATGAGGGCAAGGACTTAATTCATTGCAGCCTTTTTCCTGAGTGGAGC
>Ga0123355_10014560_pt1 | contig 12307 bp, 13 predicted proteins | sample TergutEmb28metaG_3_FD_89872 | JGI IMG/M metagenome (GOLD analysis project Ga0123355, IMG submission 89872) | Embiratermes neotenicus P1 segment gut microbial communities from Petit-Saut dam, French Guiana - Emb289 P1 | ecosystem: Host-associated > Arthropoda: Insects > Digestive system > Gut ...
CGTGAAACTTGACAAGCAGACTCGCTAAACATGGTTGTCCTACCATCTACCGGTGCTTGGCGCTAACACAACTGCTGTGCAGATGGCGGCACCAGTCCGGAAAATTTTGGATCCACCCACGTATATTCCATTATACTTAATATGCTTAGTACCATTCTTACGAAAGCTGATAGAGTTAAATATACCGTCAAAATATTACCCTTGCAATATAGGAAATAGCCGAACTAACAGAAATGCCTTCAGTTTGTTTCCAGTATATATTTTATAGTAAATAGATGGTATAAGGAGTAAGATGTATAAAGATTGTTAACACAACCCGGTGTGGGTAAAACAAACTACTGAACATTTTACTGCCTGTCAATAATTTTTAAAATAATTTTAAAACTTTTACATATCTTACTCCTTATACCTTCTATTAAATACAATTTTCACTACACAATTTTTCTATAATTTTTACGGCCTCTTTTAATTCTTTTTAGTATTCTATCACGCATCTTGAAAGCGATAAGACCTCTAATCTGTTCGCATTAGTAAATAACCACTGAAGGTTTTTAGAAAGAAGGAACTGATGCTGGTTCATACAAAGCTGAAACTAGTCGCCTAAAAATCTGAACAGTAAGGCTGTGTATGACTGTATACTTCATAACATACACTGGTTTAATAACATAACGGGGGTGAATCATCTTAAAATTATAACTACTGTATTCTGTTTGGAAAGGTACAGCTGTGCGCCTTCGTTTCGAATTAAACACTACCCTACACATAAGAACAGTGTCATGGAAGAATAGGTTCACAGATCCCTAACTTTCGGCAGTATGAGTTATTCAGCTGCCACCTTCAGTCCTCGGCTGCTTTACCGCTGGAATGATTCCTCCCTGTATCCAAATAGGAATATGTAAGCCCAGACCAATTAACCGGTATTCCTTGACGCAGTCACTATACGGTCTGAGCTACACTTCTCCTTCGTTTTCACTGCCATGAATATCATGGTTTGGAATTACATAGAAAGATCATATCGAAGGTAAAATCGGTGATCGTGGTTCATTTCAAGCTTAATATCACGGAATAATAACAAATCGAATCTTAAAAAAGGACGTGCTGAAGTTTACTGAATTTATTTACCTCGTGGTGGGATTTAATACAAAGACGAACCCATAAAAAAAACAAATTTACTTTCAAAATATTACCTGTATCCATAACTCTGATTGTTGTATAATGTATATCAATTTTATGGTCACACAAAGTTTTGTCGTGATATCTGCAAAGTACACTGCTGCAAGTTCACAAACATGGTCAAAGCGTAAACTATGAGCCCAGAATTTAAATCTTTAACCGCCTGCTTGCGCATACAGATGGAATGATAAATGCATTGTCACGTTTAGATTTTAAGAGAATTGTCAAAACTGTGCATACGACCACAGGTTTTCGTAATGACAAAATGAGCCATTTAAACACACGTGACATTTCGTGTTCCAGTGTCACACTACTCCTCCCATTTTGCTAATGGAACTTACAATAAAAGCAATAAAACTTCCGACAGCATGAATATCTGATAAATATCTTGGTGGAAGTGCGCTTCTATGTGCGTAACGAGCTATTAAAATGTTTTGTCCACATTCATAATTTGTCTTTTTATTGATCCGGAGCAGGGGTCGCCAGTATTGTCGTTGGTGACGCGACGCGGGCTGATACAAGAAATGTGTCCATCTAATTTTTGATTTAGAGTGTTTCCTTGATCTAGAGCAGGAGTCATAAATACCTAACGACTAATACCTAATGAACAGTAATTAATTATATTACAAAGCGCCATTCCGACCCACATTCCTATTCCCAGTCTAATCTAACGCCTGTACCCATTCTCACCTTATTCCACCCCATCCAATTTCCAACCCTTATCCTACACATAATAATTTCTTAATCGCAGGTTAGTGTGTGTCCATTCTGGGCTAAGATTTGATGGAAGTTTTTCAATTAAATTTTTTTGACAAGGTAAAACTGGTAATTAAAATTAATTTTGGAAAGAAAGAGCTGTTAACAGAAGTTCTGTATCAGTGTTCAGGAGGTAATTCATTCCTTCGCAGTGTGTAACTTCAAGGTTTTCATAACTGCTTGTCTGTTACGTGTATGTGAATATGAAATAGAAAATAAATGGGTTCTTAGCAACTATTCGCTACGTTACTGCATGTACTAACATATTTCCTTAAAGAATTATTAGACAACCATTTACAAGTACGAGGTTTATAATACGCCATACCAATGAGGTAAATTTAACAAGCCTTTTAATTTAAAATAACTTGCCTAGTTCTTTAGAATCTAAATGATATTCCAGAGAAACATTCATACAACAGGACGACTTTTCATAGCAAAAGGAGAAGCGAATCTGCATAAAGAAAGAAGATAGTGTGTAATGGTGTGTGATGGTGCGTTCAGATGTGGCAGGAGAACACAGAAGTTTCTAGAACTGATACAAGACAGTGTCAGGACAGAGGATATTTCCTTTTATTAGACTAAAGCACATAATACTAATTTAGTAGGGACTGGATAAACAGGACCATTTTGAGAAATGTCATAGCAAGGAAGGGGCATGGAAGGGAAACCAGATTATTTTTCACATCTAACATTACTCTAAAAATGTTATTTTGCAAGGAATATATGCCTTACAGAGGCCTACCTTCTCGATGGCAGCACTCAATGACCTCATCTACGGACATCAGTTAATGGCAGCACTGTTACTAACTACAGAGAGGTCGGCTTAGTAAAACTCAATTCACTGTAATGTGAGACTGAGGCAAATATACCCCAGATGCAATAAGCCACAGTGTTTCTGGAAGACCAAAGTTTGAACAAGCTTTTCTCAGTGAACCGTCTTGGTAGTGGGCAGTACGGAGTGCCTGATCTCTTGCCATGGGTGGTTCTTTTGCCTGTCTTTAGTCATGGTAAGTTGGAAATTGTGGTGACACCGGTCGCCAATTTTATTAATATCCTACTAATTACAAACTGTTAGCAGCTAACAACGCCGTCGTTGCTGCTGGTCGAAGAAGGGTTTACTCAGGCACGATTTTCAGCGAATTTAATTAAATCTGGAGGCAAAGACTAATGAAATTCATTATACAGGTACATAGCCTACACTAAAGAGAGTGCCACAAAACAAATCAGTTCTAATATTTAACTTTTTACAGAGTGTTTTACGTGTAAACACACGAACACAAGAAAAAGCAAACACGATACGATGTGTCATTTATTTTGTTATAAGCAATTACAGGTTATCTGCAATAATTGAACATCGAGGAAAACAGTTTAAGTACGCAAACCTGCAAAGAGGGTACTGGGAAAGTGTGACATAGTACAAGTGGCCAACACTGTTTCTTTCCTACCAAAATTAGAGAGACCAATTTTGAGACAAATTATGCCTACATAAAACACATTCCTCTATAATCAAGTGTGTTTTTAATTTGTCGTGCAGTAAAACACAAAAGTAAGCCAAAGTATCGGCAGAGAATGGCAAAAGTTTCTTGGCCTATATGTGTTTTGCTCGTAGATAAGCTCATATTATGTTCGAAATCAATAACGTATGAAACTTAGCTGACAATTTTAGTAGAAGAGGTCAAGGGCTCAACACAAGTAACACAATGCACTACGGCCATCCACTGTTCGTGACACTAAGATACACAAATTCCCTAAGGAAAAACAACGTTAATTTTGCATATTCTCCACAGCCTTCTTGGTGAAACTTGCCACAAGGTTTCCCTGTAGGCTATCTTTGCATCATATATCCTACCCACGTGCTCAGTTCATCATGGCGTATTATAACCAATCTAGATGGAAACAATATTTAGGTTCTCAGAACAGTATTGTAGATTACAGACCAAGATGGTTTTTAATGTACACCATGCAAAAAGTACATTAGAAGTATTAAGGTTGTTTATGACATGCCTCGTTAAATATTCGGCCCTTCAACATTATTACTTTATACCAACCGTTAACTTTCTGTTCTGCATGTTCACTTCAATATGAAGAGAACAAGAAGCCTAATGACATAGCCTCACGTGGAAAAAAGTTTGTTTTCAACATCTGTATATATGAAAACGCAAACAAGTGCTCTTCAAGAAGGACAATTCTCCATTTCGATTAGCGCAATAGTGGATGAAACTGCCGAGTGGACGGACATTCTGTAGCAAGATTTTATAAAGTAGAACGAATTTATAGTTGTCAAACACAAACCGATTTATTTCTAAAATTTGCTTCTTCAAAAATTAAAAATTAATTTTAAATGTATCAGTGTTTCGCTAATCGCAGGCCTTAAAAATATAACAAAACTGAACATACGAAACGAACAAATATACTGACGACTTACTTTCTCATAACAGCCATACAAAGCAAAGAAGAAGAAGAACAGAACAAAAATTTAATTTAAATTCGCCGCAGAATTGACAAATCACAACCGTATCATAAGAAATGAAGAAGTGAACCCACCTGACTTTCACAAAAGTTGTTAAAATAAAACAAACATCTTGAAAATTCTTGGCGCACAGTAACAATGTTTTTTGGAAATTTAGTCACTATTATTTGACCTCTCTAACAAACGTATAATAACTCTCTTTTATCCCGTAATCAACCGTGCAGTGAGATGTTGTATCTGCCTACAATTCTGGTCATTTTCTCCATTTTAGTATCTGTCAGTTTATTTCCACTAGAAACAACTTTCATTATAACAATGGAAGTAATGAACAAATATAGATCAAGGTGTGTTTACATGTTCCACTCTACTCAGAAAATGGGTAAGTGACACAGCCTCATACTCCCACTGACACATATTCGTAATTAAAACAACTTTAAAAATAGCAGCAATGACCAGGTAAAGTATAAATTTCTTACAGCTCCTCTGGGAACTGACACCAATCATCAGACACACATAGATCTATGTGTAAACGCTGTCTGACAATTAATGCCGGGGGATTGCACTGGTTGAAGTACAAGCTTGTCTAACCCGTCTCAATTTTAACGACCTCTCACACAGTTTTCGTAACTACGTCCCCTGAGAACAAGTGACCTATAGAGATAGTGACTGTGGAGTTTTCAGTTGACCTTGGCAGTGATTTACTATAGGGAAAGCTGACCTTCCTTTGCTTGTGAATAGCAGCCGAGGTATTCCAGTTAAAAATACATCGGGCTGAAGTGCAGTCGTGTTTTGTGAGTGCGAGAATATACGGTTACGTCCTAAAGTGTTATGTGTGGTTAAGGCTGCGCATAAATTTGACTTTAGTTTTGTTCTAAACGAAATACCTAACAAATGGTGACCAGTGGAAAGAAGGTCATTTAATGATAGAAACTCGTAGTGGCAAAATCTATACCCCTCCCCGACCGTCATCGACAGTGTTACGGGACTCTACCCACGCTGTGAAAATCAAATGCTTTCTGTAGGGTAGAGAACGGTACTAAGTCAAACTTGCCCCTTACACACACACACACAAATATATATATATATATATGCATGTTTATGCTGTTCACAAATTTTCATAAGCGTAGATTTAATAATTTATTTGCACCAATTTTAAAAATTATTATAGCACTGCTGAGGAAGTTACTGACCTATTTCAGTTTTAATGTCTGTGTGGCTATTTGTTTACAGGTCTTGAAAAAAGTTTTGAAGCAAACAAGTGGAAGAAATTCTTTGGGGAAATGGATATTTTATCGACAACTGTCACCATGGACATGTTCGAAAGTGTTAATAACACGCAATGTCGTCTGCTCTACATCATCCCTCCCAGTGAGGCGATATCTCAATATGATTTAACATCGGTGAATTGATCTGTTAAATAAAATCCAAATACCGATTCCTTATCTGAGTTAATTATAAGTTTATTAAAATCATTATTCTAATGTTACAGGTCTCAAAATTTCCAGCAGGTACGTGGCTTGTATTCTCGAACAACTGGACATCAGATTTGAAGTTCTTAACAAATATTCGTATTCCGCTGGACAGTCAGTTCCTGTTGGCAGAGGAAGTAAACACAGGGGTTTCGCTCACGGAAGTGTACCACGTTCATCTCACTCGGCCACTGCAGAAATACCAAGTGGCTGACTGGAATTCTGTTCGTGGTATCGTATGGTTCGTTAACCAGCGACGGAGGAATCTTCAGGGTGTTACAATTAAAGTTGCATACCGTAAACAGGTAATATATGTTGTGATACATTCCTTCGAGTGATTAACCCTGTCCAATCTAGAAGAAAACGCAACGCTTCGCAGACCACCTCTGTATCCATCAACAAGAAATTCTGACTCTTCTCTAAATGTTAGGTCTACTCATTCGTTACGAAGTGTCTTGCGACAGGTCCGCGGTAATTAAACAAATGAGAATGTCATTGACAGAACATGTAACATACAAGGAAACGACTTGGAATATACAAAAATGTAGATTTTGGCCGGAAAACATAAATGGAAGGCGCCATTTGGCAGACCTTGGTATAGATTTATCTATTTCGTAATAGGATAAGGTGACTGAATTTTCTGAATTCGGAAGTAAACTAATGGGTTTCATAAACAGCGGAGATTAGTAGGTTATTGTAAGCTACTCAAGAGAAATTCTGCACGATGCAGTCCTAAAAGACGATACGTGTGGGGACTGGAGTCAAATTTGTTTTCGTCTACCAAAAAAAGTACTTATAGCCGTATAAGAAAGAGTATGGTTTATTGTTAAGGTTGACATGACGGAATTTTAAACTGGATTAATTTCTTTAATGGAATGAATAAAATAAAATATGAGCAAATGCAGGGTAAGGACAGGGTCGTGTCTGCACTGTTGAATATTGTCATCTGCTACAGTTCACGTAGAAACATTTAGGATTTTCACAGTATTACTGATAAAGATGCAAGTCTACTGGGATTTTGAGGTTCAGGTGACCGTGCATCGTGATAAATTCTTGTAATAAAACCAACTAGATGCACTAATGTTTCAAATTTATTTTTGGAATAAAACTCTACATGTTTTCGGACAGTTCCTCTGTCCATTATCAGGAGTTTTTCACTGTACACATAACAATGGTGTATATCACACAGTTTTGCTGACAGCTTGTGAGCACAATCAGGACGGAACAGCAGTTCCCAGGACGGAACAGCAGTTCCGTCCTGGGAACTGCTCGCAAGCTGTCAGCAAAACTGTATGACATAAACCATTGCTGTGTGTATAGTAGAAACCCCCTGATAATGGACAGAGGAACTGTCCGAAGCATGTAGAGTTTTATTCCAAAAATAAATTTGAGAAATTAGCGCATCTAGTTGGTTTTATTATAAGTCTTTTGGGATGGTACATCATGTTAATGGTAACTATTTACCGACGTTTCCGAGGAACATGTCGCCTTTATCCTCAGCGTCAAACAGTCCAAGAAAAATCTCTTAAGGCTCAGACTGTCCAAGAAACTCCTTCTTGTATGGTTGAAACCTGCGAATCTTCAGACGTCTGTAACAGTCTACCAATCAACACAGGCAAACATCCCAGGGCAACAGGACCTTCAGTTGGTCTAACTTTAAGAGGTGTTTAATTTAAACTGTTGTAAGAGCATTACATAATTAATTCGCAGGCCCCCCATCTAACCGTGACAGAGATGAAAGACAGACAAAAGCAACTGTCTGGCTATGCGTGGGACATATGGAACGAGATACAAAAGAGGATGAATTTCACGTGAGTTGCTTTTCCATGGTGTCTGATTTATATAAGGACTCATTTCGTACCGCGCAGTAAACACTCCCCACCTCGGCTATACAAAACCAATCTGCTAACGCTGTGTAAGGTAAAAGTCGCTGTTTGTTGTGAAATCTGTACAAAACACATAAACGCAATGGGAACACCATGCAGAATTTGTTAATGTTAAACCTGATGGTATGTAAAGCAATTGCGATGATCTAGAAGTTAACAGCTTACAAACCAGGCCTATTTATTCAGTTCTGTTCAAGCCAGTTTGATTCATTTAACTTAAAATTCATTTCGACTCAATTCAATTCTAACTGCGAACATTTTTAAGACCGTGGTAGTGACAGCTAAAAACCCTACAATTATTCACACTGTGCAGCTTTCAGTAGCACAATCGACACAACCCACACAGCCCACACAGCCCACACAACCCACACAACACACACAGCCCACACAACCCACACAACCCACACAACGCACACAGCCCACACAACCCACACAACACACACAGCCCACACAACACACAGCCCACACAACCCACACAACCCACACAAATCACACAACTCACACAGCCCACACAACCCACACAAATCACACAACCCACACAACCCACACAGCCCACACAACCCACACAACCCACACAAATCACACAACCCACACAACACAAACAACACACACAGCCCACACAACCAAACAGCGAATCAACACAAACATAGGGACAGCAGCAAATTATAAAGCAAAACTTTTTTTTTCCTGTGGTGCTGCGGCCCAACGTTGGCCATGGTCTCCTCATTCATGAGGTTTCTAGATCACACACAACGACGCACCACAGTCGGTAGGAACTCTCTGGACGAGTAATCGGCTCGTCGCAGTGATCTCTGACAACATACAACACTCACAACAGATAACCATCCATGCCCCCGGCAGAATTCGAACCCACGATCTCAGCAGGTGAGCGGCCGCAGACCCACGCCTAAGACCGTGCGGCTACTGGGATGGACTAAAGCAAAAACTTTACGGCACAAAAATTAAGCGATAGAAAGGAAATTAATCTTTTTGTTTCGAGGGTAACATCGTCCCCTCTTATCTGTATGATCAACATATGCAATGGGTATCTGATCAATAAAACAAAATAAATATTCTGACATTCATCCAATAATTCTTGGCCCTTAAAAATGGGACCGATAGGTTGTCCCGAAACGTCGGTAAGGAATTACCACTACTCGCTGCTTAATCGCCCAAAAGAGCGCAGTTCTGATCCCCTTCGCAGCAGAAGCCTGAAATCACGCGAGGTGCTAAGAAAAACTTCTGGTACTCTCATGTGGACGCATCAGTTTTTCTCACAATGTCTGCTGGGGTTTTTGAAAGAAAATGATGCAAGAAAATTTGCCACGTACCTCTGACGTCTGCAAAGTTCCAAGAAAATTAGTTTATTTGGGACCCTTCGACCTGGGAACGGCATTCGATATACTGAACTGTGCTCGTGGCCTTCCCGTTGGAACTATCCAGAACGCCCTCCAGTTCTTGGCAATGTGTCCTTCACACATTTGAAGTAAGGTGAAAGTGGCAGGATCCATGTGCTTACTTAAGAGCCAAGTCATGGAAGTGCATGCAGGAGTGAAAATACAGTTTCATATAACTTAACCTCAGCACTAGATGAAAGGGGCGGTTGGCTCCACGCTCCAGCCGCTTTACCCCCGGAGAAAGAAATCCAGGCGCTCACGAAGTAGGGGGCTGGGTGGATCCCCGTGCCGATATGGACGTTTTGGTAAGAGAATACCTTCATCCCTCCGGGAGTCAAACGTCCATTTGTTTCATGACGTTATTATAAATAACTATGGACACTGGCAGGCCAAAGCAGACAAAAACCGACTGAGAGTTGGTGAAACTCACTAAGACTATTTTGCTGAAATATTTTCACGGACACTGGCACAAGAGAACGGACGGACATTGTTGGCGGTGGTTGGTCAGTCCTTACATTTCCAAAGACTTTCTAAGCACTGTCACAATCAGCTGATTTCGGTCTTTGACTTTTAACCCTTTGACGCCTAACAATTCCTGTAGTGGTCGTACCGCACCGCTAACATCTAAACGTTGCATTTTATATATTTATTCAACAAATATAGGTACTGAATATTTTAAACACGGTATATACTCTCCATTTTTTTTTCTCTTCAAAATGCAGTTTGTTTCATAATTCTAACGTATTTGGTTCCTGTTTTATTCACATTTTATATACATGGTGTGCTAAAATTTAAAAAATAATTCCGGCGCCAAAAGGTTAAGGTACATAACTCACGTACGTAATTTTGTTGAACATACAGATCGGAGTACTATGAAGCAGCAGACGGCACTTACGGTAATCAAGATAAGAACGGGACGTGGGGTGGTGTTATGGGGATGGTACTCAGAGAGGAAGCTGACGTCGGAATAAACATCATGGCCTATTCAACGGAACGCATACATTTCATTGCCTTTCTTCCACCGATATGGAAATCTAAGTAATTATACACAATCTTTTTAGTGCCGATGTTTTGTTGCACTGGCTATAATGTTTAAATTAATTAGTGGAAGAGGAGGCGGGAAGGCAAGGGATTTTGATCTAAAGACTTTCCGGAATATAGACCGTTCTTAATATATCTGTGAGCGTATATTTTAGGCGCGTTCGCAAAATTGTGGAAAGCGACCATTAGCTTCGTCATGTCTGTCCGTCCTTCTGTCTGTCTACTAGCTCGTCCCTCCATCCGCATGGCGCTCCTCGGCTACTACTGGACGCATTTGGATTAAATTTGATATATGATTTTTCAAATTTCCGTCGAAAAAATTCCAGTTTCATTAAAATCTGGTAAGAATAAAGGCTAAAGGTAAAGTGTTCCCGTTACAGGCCCGGTGTGGTCCTGAGGGTTGGTAGAGGTATAGCTCTACTCTTCCATGACCATGGCACTAGAAGGGGGTGAATGGTCAGCAGCACGCCCCGGCCGCACTTTACCCACGGGAAGGACCCGTTACCCATTTTACAGGAGGCTGGGTGGGCCCCAGGGCCGGTCTGGACGGGCGGAAAATCTCGTCCCCACTGGGATTAGATCCCGGACCGTCCAGCCCGTGGTCAGTAAGAATAAAGGGTGCTTTACATAAACACCAACATAGATTTTTGATAAAATCTTGCTCACTTCTTCTTGGAATGAGAACTGTTTCAGACACAAACTGTAGAGAAAATCAAAACACATATTGTACTCGTAGGTTCAATAAAGTTTTTTTTTTTTTCGAAAATCATTTCGTTATGAGATAATGTGGAAAAATATTGTACAGCCGGACAGGCCACAGACGAAAATATAATACGGCGCATGCGCATTGCATGCTGGATACCAAACGCTACAAACATAAACTCAGAATATGTAATACTTATTGCTTTTCCACTACAACAATGGTTACACGAACGCGCCTCATTGTTACGTTATACATACACTGCCTGTCTTGCTTGTAGCTGTTCCCAACTTCAAAATGAAATAAACATGCAGGTTGATAGTAGGCAAATAATTGTTACAATATGAATAAACCTGACGTCGTACCGCAGTACACTTACTCTTAATTATGTCATTTTCATTAGGTGTACAATAATTTTCGGAAAACAGTAAAGACGAATATGTTGAGGAATATAAAATTAAGCTGATAAATATTTATATATATTTATTTATATTTATTTCTTTTTAGTAACTAGACCTTTACTTACTGGTGACTCGGACAGAAAAGTAAATTAATTAAATCTGCAATTTAAGCAACCAACAAGATGCAACAATTTTCTTTTATTGGTCTTTTTATTGATTTATTTGAATCTGCTCTACATGTTTCGGGCGCCAAACACGCCCATCTTCAGAAGCACTTTTTGACTGTATATATATTCAAATAAATCAATAAAAAAAGATCAATAAAAGAAATTTGTTGCATCTTGTTGGTTGCTAACATCGTTGTTCAAAGGATGCACGGTGTCACAAACCTCAAATAAATAAGTCTGATATACTGTATAATTCTATGCAAGTATGAAAAATCTTTTCTTGTTTTTAAAAGAATGATCGTCTACATAAGGGAACCTGAAATGGAAACAGAAAAACATGCCCTCATACTTTCGCCGTTCACGCTTCATCTCTGGCTGACTGTTCTGATGACAATGGCCTTCCTTGCAATTTCTCTGCATGTTACCTGGAACTACGGCATGAAGACTGAAACACGCAAAATGAAACATTCGAAAGAAACATTTGTTCACTCGATGCTGTACGTTCTGGGTAGTTTGAGTCTGCAAGGTTAGTAGCACTGCAGTCTTTATTATACTGTGCAGATGATGTGACGATTACACGTAGGTTATTCGGAAAGTAAGTACCGTATGCGCATATCTCTCGCACATCCTCAAGACTGTCACTTTGCGCATGTGCAGTGACTTCCTTTAGCAATTGAGAAGTCACAGACGCCATTTCGTCATATTCGTATTATGTTTATGCTTGTTCCTGTGCGTTAAACATGTTTAAGACAATTGAAAGGGCCGCCGACTGTGAAATACGGTCTGTAATTCGTTTTTTGAACGCTAGGAATGTGCTACCAAGTGAGATTCATCACAAGATCTGTCA
>Ga0123355_10014561_pt1 | contig 12307 bp, 5 predicted proteins | sample TergutEmb28metaG_3_FD_89872 | JGI IMG/M metagenome (GOLD analysis project Ga0123355, IMG submission 89872) | Embiratermes neotenicus P1 segment gut microbial communities from Petit-Saut dam, French Guiana - Emb289 P1 | ecosystem: Host-associated > Arthropoda: Insects > Digestive system > Gut ...
CAACTAGTTAGTCGCAGGCTCCTGAGGATGGTCGTATTAACGGCCGAAACATGTTGAGCATTCAATGAGTATTGAATATATAATAAAATAAGTGGCATCAAGTTGGTTTCTCTTTACTCAACGTTAATTTTTTGTGTTTTGTTAGTCCTTGAATGCAAAATATTTTAAAACCCGCTGTAACTGACTCGCTGGAAATATAACCATGGACTATCGTACATAAATTAAAACGTAGAAGACAAGCCGGATTGATCACATCTTGCGTAGGACCTGTCTGCTACAACACATTATTGAAGTAAAGATCTAAGGGAAGAGAAGAAGAGGATGAAGAGGTAAGCAACTACTGGATGACCTTAAGGAAAGGATAAGATGATGAAAATTGAAAGATATAACACCAGATCGCCCTGTCTGGAAAATTCCCTTTGGAAGGGTATATGGGGCTGTTGTAAGACACTGTTACGATAATAATATGGCTTTTTCACAATATTATTAACATTATCAGTCCTGTTGAAATAGTTAATTTAATAGCCTATGAAGGAGCTGTAAACATAGTATCTTATGTGGTGTGTCTGGGATTAGTAACGAAGGAACAAGTTTATAAAGGCTATACTGTGAAAGGTCAGATGGCTTCGCTTGTACAGTTAATGTATGTCGCTGAGTGAGACAAATTGGCAGTTCTTGTTGAGAGGGAAGATAGGCAATAAAGTAGCACCTGACACAACACACTTGTTTCACTTAATTATTTTTATACGAACAATATCTAAACACTCCAAGATTTTTTTTAATTTTTCAGATATGTGTACTGCGTGAACTGGGAAATGTGATGTGGCCGTTGCGTGACGTCAAGGCAAATACAAGCGGTTGATGTTAATGAAACCAAAATAAAATTGTAAAACGGTGCTAATGAAATAATAGGAACTGATTAAAGTGTGGATTAGAAAGACAGGTTCAGGATAGAGACTTGAATTTTCGTCCATAATGTTTTTAAGTTTCTCCTAATTAGTAATTTATTTAATGATAAACGTAAAAGATTAGATATGAAAATGAGAACTAAACGAACGTAACGATAGAACGAAGGGGTTTAAAATTTTTACTTTTAAGCAAATATTGTTATGACTTAATTTATAGAGAATTTAATGTACGGAACTTGGAGCAGGCACTGCAGAAATAAGAAACGTGGCCGGGAAATTTTAAAGTAGAAGAACACAGCAGGTAGCAAAGAATAGCTGGACAAGATTGTCAGATTAGTACCAAAGAAAGCTGATGTTTGGATTTGATTTAACTGGTTCAGGACGATCTCAAATAACTGTTATATTTGCACGTTGCCTATCTTCGGCTTCCATAAAAAAGAGAAACTTTCTTTTCGGCTATAAACTTTTTCAAAGAAGACGATAGTGACCCTGAAGCAGCTGTATAGTTCCGCATAAACCACGAGCTGAAATTTCTCTCTATTAAAACAAAAGATTTTGTGAAATTTAATTATATTATGAGTGAATTTATTTGGTTTTAGTTGTAATAGTTGTATCACAGTGTACGGTATAAACGTAAATTTTGCTACTGTCCAACAGGCAAAGCAAGCCTACCAGTTTAAGAACATTAACGAAAATTTGTGTATAACTAATACGTCGATATGGTATAACAAAATATGTAGATAAAGACAAGTAAATCCAAACTACATATCGATAAAGGTAAATGTTACCAACGGCCGGTGTGTTTATACAACGAAAGCCGCTGTGCGCTTCCGCATAAACCAAGAACTGAAGTTTCCACACATTAAAACAAGGAGTTTTATAAAATTGAAATATAGTAATTTTTTTTATGTTTTGCTGACCGTGCATCTCAGTATAATCTTAGTAATTAACCAACTTAATGCAAAAAATCTTGCTTTATAATAAGTTTATTATATGCCTCTACATGTTTCGAGCACTATGTGCCCATCTTCAGGACGTCAAAATTGTATTATACAGATCTGGTATCATCACACCCTGTAGGTGGCCGTCCCGTGCACAGGTGTGCACGGGACGGCCACCTACGGTTGTGACGATACCAGATGCTGTATAATGCAATTTTGACCTCCTGATGATGAGCACATAGTGCTCGAAACATGTAAAGGCATATAATAAACTTATTATAAAAGATTTTTTTTGCATTAAGTTGGTTAATTACTAAGATTATAGTAAATTTTGTTGATTTTAGTCGTAATAGGTGTATCAGTGCACGGTATAAAACGTAAAATTTGTCGTTTTGTCAGTAGTACAAATATTGGGGCGATAAAACTTATATCAAGTTAATCTGAAAATATTTTAATGAATCAAACAAAATGTAAAGGTTTTGTACTGTGATGGAGAAAGCAGTGAAAGGGACAGAATTCTATGACAGAAGGACTTCAAGATACGTGCCGCGTTGTCAAGTGCTTACATGTAGCCACCACTTTATTTCCCGGGTTCTAAGCCTAAAGGAACGAAACCAAACGGCGCAATATCTACCTCTGTGCGAGAGGAGGCTCATTTACTTTCAGGTAAAATACATATACTATACTTGTACTTCCCGTAATACGAAGTGATTCTGAGCAGTATTTTTCTACGAATGCGGATACAAATATTGTTTTCCGAATTTTAATTTTTTGTCGTGCTTTTTAAATTAATTCGCTGGTCAATTCGCAGTTAGGAAGGCTTCGTTTTGCTCATCGCTTCTGTAGACGAACTATGAATAAGCCAACGACTGCTTCCTCCCACGTATGCGTTATTTAGCGCAAGTGATTGTGAAGTCCGTGCAGCTTTGCTATATATTTCAGTTGATAATAAATAACACGCTGTTATGAAAACGATTTAATACGCCATTTGACTGTGCGAGTACACACGTGACAATTACTCGTATCGTTTGCTTGGATGAACATAGAATTTGGAATTGACAAGAGTAAATGAAACTTTAAGAAAATAAATTCTTGAGAAGGCTATTTCATTTATTGTGTCAAGTGTGACAGTATCCTTAGGTGTTTACGCAGTATGGACAGAGATTGGCATTGGGCCACTGCGAATCTAAGTTGAGCTGCACTAGAGACATCGTTGTGTCAGGGCAGCGAATTGTGTCTGCAGCTGGTCGGGATGATCATTTCAGCAGGAATTGTACACACTGGCTTCTTGGTTTCTTGTATGTTTTAAAAGTAGTACCAACCACCAATTACTCTTGTGGGGTGATGCTCTTTCTATTTTAATTCTTCTAATTAACGCACTTTCAATGTGTCACATACTCTGTACATGCGTGACAACGATGAATTAGTCTCTAATTTCCAAGATTATGTTATTTTTGTACCATTCGATCAAGGTTCCTGCTCGTCTTACGTCTTCCCTGATATCGGTAAAGGGTGGTGAGCCAGTCACGATAAGTAGCCACTTGTATTTGAAAAATACGCAGTTAGAAATTCCATTACGTGAACGCTCATTCTGTTTATATGTTCTGGTTTCTTGAAGATTTTCAATGAAAACGGGGAATTATAATCTTTCAGGGGTGCAGGGTCTCCCGTAAAATTTTAATCCGCTTAGATTCTGTACTTCACAAATATAAGACTGCTCATAGCATGTAATGTCAGTGTACACATAATTGCTGATAATACTTTATAGCTTCAAAAAGTTCCCGGAATTCGCTGTAAAAATTTACAGGAATTTGATGGTAAAATGTAGAGGAATTGCTATTGTGAATAAAGAAATGTACGTTGACATCCTTCGTCGCCTTAGGGATGCGGTCATAAGGAAACGACCCGAAAAATGGAGAAAACAACAGGTGGTTTCTCCTTCGCGACAATACTCCAGCACACCAGTCGGTTTTGATTAAGCATTTCTTAGCAAAGGACAATGTGACGGCAATGGAATATCACCCTATCTCCTAACCTGGCTCCAGCTAACTTTTTTCTGTACCATCGACTGAAAAGAGCACTGAAGGGACGGCCCTTTTTTGATGCTACTGACATCAATGGGAATGCGACGGTAGAGCTGAAAAGACCTTCACAAAATGGCTTCTAGGAATGTTTCCAACAACTTCACAGTCACAGGTAGTGTGTAGTTGCGCAAGGGGAACTTAAATGTTCGTGCTGTTTTTGTATTTCTTAGAAAATAAAGTGGTTTCCGGGAATATTTTGAAGCTACCGTGCATATCATACTCCTTTACATCGATATGCTGATAATATACAGTGGTACTTCACTCACATGCTGATAATGTGTAATACTAATATGCATGTAATACTAGAATGCACAGAATTGCCCATGATATGTAGTACCATTATACACATAATTGTTGATGGTATATAATGCTACTATACACACAATTGCTCATAACATACATGTATAATACTAGTGTAACACAACAGCTGATAATACTAGTGGGTACGGTATTCCTAATAGCACATTACTAGCACACACAGGTTTTTTGTGGTGATATATAATAATAACATACACAAAATTTCTGATAATATGTAATAATAGTACACACAAAACTGCTGATATTAATATATAATAATTGTATAAGCAGAATTGCTAATGATAATGTATTCGTATAATATCAGGTTATTGAGGATACTATTCAAGCTAAGCTTCACAGATTTTTTACACTATAAAATGCCTGAATTTTAAAGAGAGCATTACTATACCTTTGAACTATTTAGTGTTAAAATAGACACAACAATAGCGCTGATAGTTCCTACATCGTCGACAGTAAGATCGTAGCCTTCGTATAAATTAACTTAGCTCTGTGTCGCCTTCAAGCAGTCTGTGCCTTTGAAGTGCCGGAATTAAGGCCTTAGATTGTCAGCTCTTGTCGGCAGACATCGCAGTAAGTTCCAAGCAGTGAAGATGTTGTACTGTCGTTGTATAAGTACAAGATTCCAATTTTTACTGCCTTTGTTCTCTGGATTTTTGCTTTACATTTTTTTAATCTCCGAGCTTCTACTTATGTTCCATTTCTTCAATTCTTCATGTTCAGTACTGGGAAATGACACTGCAGCAGACGACAAGCAATATCCCTGTAATCTATTTCATTGTTATCAATCTATGTTTCTCGTAAATCTGGCGGTCTGCGGGCGACTTGCGAAGTTTTTGAAAACACACGTATTTTATAATGGTACTGACAAATGTAGTTTTGTAACCTTTCTGTGTTTCTTTATTTTTCTTTCCATCTGTGTGCATAATCGGTGCTGGGTTTATTTTTATTGCACATTATCAACAATTACATTTTGTTTTTTATACAGATGTCTAATATTTTATTTTTGAATAGTTTGTTTTAAAATTTTTCATTTCATTTTCACGCAAGAAGTATAATTGTATTTTACAAGTATTTCTCGAAAATTCAGATTTAGTCGCAAGGGTACCATTGTTTTCAGAATTTGAGTGCAGCTGTTATACTACAATAAAGAACTACATTAAAATTTACCATGAACAATATCTCTGTACTGTACTGGAATACATGATTACTGTACAAATAAACAAGTGTAATGTCGCCGTGGATAATATTAGGATGGATCTCCAGGAGGTGGGATGTGGGTATATGGACTGGATTGGGCTGGCCCAGGATATGGATGGGTAGCGGACACTTGTGAGTGCGGTAATGAACCTTCGGGTTCCGTGAAATGGAGGAATTTCTTGACTAGATGCAAACCAGTTAGCTTCTCAAGAAGGACTCTGCACCATGGAGTAAGTTAGTAATGTCGCCCTACAGTTTTAAGCCATTGATCAATATACAATTTACTCTGATTAGTTCCTCAAAATATATTACTTAAAGTAATCATAATAATTGTATCGTAATATTCACATAAGATAATACAATAAATAAATAACAATAAAAAGTCACTTGCTCTACTTCTCGATAGAGTTTGGAATTACTACAAATTCTATAGCTAGTGTGTATTCCTCTTACAGATATCTCCCCTTCTCTTAAGCCACAGTTTTCACTATTTTATGGAGAGTTTATCAAATATTCACATAATGTAGTTGCCCTTTGTTCAAAGACAAAATGTACGAAATAATCATTATTTTTCTATACTATTCCGAAGTTGTTACAGGCATGTCTTCTCTACTTAAAGAAATAGCTTCATTAAAAAATTTCACGTGACTCCATCTCCGGCCTTTGTAAATAAAGTTGATGTAGGGCAATTGTGGACTCATACGAAAGAGTCGGGACCCAGCTCCTCTCAAGTTGGACCGACATCGTAATACACTGCTTCGTTGTCTAGAAAAGATACCATCATACGCACTTTACTCTCAGAAATTATGTAAAGTTTCTTTAACAAAGGCGACTGAATTTCATTAACACACGGAGCTGTTAACGCAGTGTAGTTAAAAGATCAACAGCGGGGTTGTCTTTATCTAGAGCGGTCTGCAGTCACTTGTGTTTGTTCTTTCCTTGCTGTTGATCGAGCTAACAGAGGAGTCAGTGCTGCCTCTACACCGCGCGGACATTCGCAACTTTTATTCTCCGGCACAAAGCTTTGTTTGCCTACTCACTAAACAATGTTACAAGTAAGTTTGTTTGATTATGTCTGAAATTCTTGATTCATCGTCAAATTTCAAAGATATGGTAACCACTCAGATTAAGTGTGATCCTCGAACCGTGGTGCATGAATCGGGAACGATAAAAATTTCAGTAGGAGTTTTCAAATAAAAAAAGGACGTAATGGCTTAGTTTATCACGTCTGTGCTTTTTTTTCTGTACTCCTATAACTGTACACAATGCTGACCGATCTCGAGGCACTCCCAACATTCTGCACAATGGGTACTGAGTTCTTTACCATGGGTAAAGTGGCCGGAGCTGGTACTGACCACTCACCTCCTTTGTGCCAGGCTGAGAAAGGGTTGGTGCTATACTTCCACATCCCCTCTGTGTGTGCATAGGACTATCATAGGGTGACCTTTACCTTGACTTAAGTATCACAGAAAAGGTTAAGTAATTTTCAGCATTTGCTGCAATATTGACATTAATTCATTGGTTTCATCTACTCACGATATGAAACTTGCTTTTTGATACAAATTAAGTCCTGAACTAGAAGTGAATATTTTGACAGGAACGAACGGCTTATTTATTCATAGTTTTGTGCGAGATCGGCTATACGTTATTCAATGATGCATGTGTTTTGAAACTGTATCAAGCTTGTAGCGCGGGACTGAAGGAATTTCTTTGCATGTGTTACAGCATAACGATATAATTCCGTTGACTTGTCAAGGAATATATTTTACAGCACATTTCAACCGCCTGAAAGATGTCGTGGCTTATGAATTACGTCGACCCCTATAATTTATGCGAAATAATAAGAAAAATTGCCGGGAACTTACTTCGCTCACGCAACCATTCTTTTTCATATACGGTTCATTCTTTCGCATTGTTCTGTACCTGTAGCGCTTACGTCAGAATTCCTCTTCCCTGGTCTGTCCGCGTATCAGCATTATGAAATTCACATTTTCCACTATGGGATATTAACTGTGACCTACTTTATTCGCGGTCGAGTAAATAAAGATAAAATTATAGTGTCGTTACGTCCGTGTGCCACCCACCCCCCTTTATTAATTTGAAAAAAATTAATGTATTCGGATTAATCATCTCTTTTTTCTTGGAATATCTTTAGGATTTAAAAAAGTCGGAGGAATAAAAATTATTTTGACACTTCCTGCTGCTTAACTTTTCGTTGGATTGTTAGTGTACGCGTATTGAAATACAGAAAAGACAAGGGAACATAAGCATCTGGTTTATAATAGAAGCCATGTTGATAGGATCAACAGAACTCCTTTTCTAGAGTTGTTTCTCCATTCAGGAAGAAATATCTGCGTGATTAAAGGACTTTCATTGGCGTACTTAATCACATATTCGGTAAGGCACCTGAAAGTGATTAATGGAGTTCCTATGCCATACTTTTATAAATCCAGGAATTCGCCCTGAATTGATTAAAGGAAGCTCCTTGCCATACTTATTCCTGTGGCCGGCAAGTCACATGGCTATGATTAAAAAAACTTTTCTTACCCTGCATATTGCTGTTTTCGGTAAGTGACATTACAGGGTTAAAGCAGCCTCCTTGCCGTACGTATTTCTATATTCGGGAATTCACGTGAGCATAATTGGAAGATTTCCCTTGCCGGAACTAATTCTATAATCGGGATACCACTTTCCGGTAGAACGTAAGATGTTCTCCTTTATTTGCTGGATTCAAATGAAATTATCTTCATGCCACTTATTTCAAGACGGCATACATATTCACGTGCATGCCCCCTGATTTCGATCAAGAGAACTCGGGTTTAAGAGCGTTCTCAGAATTGCGAAGTGACTACTAGTTTTGCCATATCTGTCTGTCTGTCTCTCTGTACGCATACAACAACTTGGCGCCCACTGGAGGGATTTTCATGAAATTTGATATTTAAAGCTTTTCGAAAAACTTGTCGAGAAAATTCAATGTTAATTAAAATGCTACAAAAATAACAGGCACTTTCGACGAAGACCTTGTAAATTTGTGATAATATCTCGCTTAATTCTTTCTTAGAATGAAAAATTTTTCGGACGAATGTAGAAAAAATCGAAATATATTTTATGTTAAAATTTTGTAACGAAAATTCTGCCTTATTGTGAGATAATGTGAAAAGATTCGGTAGAGCCAGACAGGCCAAAGATGACAATATACCCGTAATACGGGGCAGAAAAGATGCACTGCATGCATGCCGGATAACTAAGGCAAGAATACAGACGCCCAGTCATAAACTTATGTATATTGGACTGTGCATCATTGTGAAAGTTGAAGAATAAAAGACCAGCTCGATGTCACTTGCTATTTTATTTCACTTCTTATGTGCTCAACATGTTTCGGACATTAATATATCCATCATCAGGAGCTTGCGACCATTCTGTTGAATTACCACATTGGTCGTATTGTTCTTGTTTCGATGTGTGTTGGAGTTTCGGTGTGATTGGGTTGGAGTGGTATCAGTGTTGTAGGCTGAAGCACAGTGTCCGAAACATGTTGAGCACACAAGAAGTGAAATAAAATAGCAAGTGACATCAAGTTGCTCTTTTATTCTTCAACTAGCCCAATCATAATATTTACTACTTATTGCTTTTCCACGGCAACAGTTACGCGAACGCGCCTCAGTTTTAGGTTGTATTACATAGCTTGTCTTGTTATACAACTAAACATGATTATTCACATTACTGCCCATTTTTTCATAAAGTTTTGAATAAGAAATTTGCCTTCATTTATAAATGGAGCTATTTTTTAAGCAGTTTATCGGGAGCAATACTGAACTTTCGCGTTGCTTCTCTATAAATTGCTCTTAGGTTACACAAATTATATCTGAAGAACTGAGTGGATCCAACTAATGAAGGTGTTAGCATTTGTACAAAACATGCCTCGTGTGCTGTAAAAAATATGTTGCAATTAATTGGGAGCGAAGTTGTAACGAAATATGTACGTAATATCTGAGGCGTGGTGTGGTTTCCGTTGACAAACTGGCAGAAATGGGGCTGTAATGAGATTTGTGCGCTGCTTTTTAAGTAGGATTTTCAACTGCATAACTGTGGCAGTCTGTTTCATAAACGTTTACCAATAATATGCCAACCGACTAGTGCCAAGTACTTAACTCACGCGCTTAACCGCGAAATCGTATTAACATCTGCAATGAAAATTCTGCACGTCTTCGCAATGTATTTTAGCGTCACGCGTCACTACAAGACGAAATGTCTTCATGACTGACTTTGTACGGATGCGGTGTAAATCATCTCTATCACATTGCCTGTTCTGATCTCGCTTACGGTATATCAATCAACGACATCGCTTTCTGATTCAAAAATAATATTAAATTTTGCTGACAGTTTCCTTCTTACGCAAAGGTTCCTGTTCATAAAAGTAAAGGTAAAGGTAAAGCAGTCCCGTTACAGGCTTAGGGTGGCCCAGAGGGTTCCAGGAAGTTAAGGTTCCCAGATTTCATGACAACGGCTCAGGGTTGTTGTAAGGTTATCAGCCTTACGCACCGACCGCCTTTATCCCCAGAAAATACTCCTGGTACTCATTTCTGTTAGAGGCTGAGTCGACCCCAGAGCCACAGTGCGATCGGAAGGATTTTATGTCAAGGAAAAATTCCAGTGACACCAACTGAGATCGAACCAGCGACCTTCCGATTTGTAGTACAGCACCTTAACCACTGTGCAACCGCGGTCCCCCCTGTTCATGGAACAATGACGTAATCCGAAAATTACGTAATTTGGAATAGACCTACACCCACTTATTTGTCACACCTTATCAGTTATGGGCACGTTACACAGTGTCATTGTGCATATTTAAATTGTTATTTCTGTCAGTTTCACATGAAACGCACAAAGTAAAGCTGCATAACAATTACAGTATTAATAATTAATAATATTAATATTATGTTATACATATTGTTAAATAATAACATTAATAATTAATAAGAATTAATAAGTCCCAAGTTTCGGTAAGTCGCATATTACGTAACCCGGAATCTTCCTGTGTTAACTGTGGTCTTCTAAGATACTAAGCCGAATTTTCCGAGAGATTTCGGAGGATACGATGCTGTCTTCTTCAGAATTGGATAATTGAACTGTTATGGAACTTGGGACAGCATAAGCATAGAACTAAACAGAATACAAAACTTCAGGGCTGAAGATGGAGGCTGCAAGTTTGATATTTAATATCGCGAGAATATGAAATCTCCGCGTGTCTATGCAGCCCTAGTGACAATAAAGAAAATGCAGGTGTTTTTCTTACAAAAATAAAAGGCACATATTTTGAGAATTCTTATTAAAATTTATGTATTTTTTATTATTATTTTTCATACAGGTAATTTCTATGGCGTGTTAAATTTTATGACTGCTAAGATTTTGTGTACCCCTGTAATATTTTATGTTTGTTATCAAGTTCACCTTATCACCAGAAATCCCATTATACCACTGTTTGCTGGCTATGTGTGACCAGCCGGCTGGCTTGAAGGACGTGCCGAGTGACGTCGGATACCCATCGTCAGGAAAGTACATCCACGTTTAAGGAAAATGTTACGCTATTCGAAAGAAATTTGATACTGATACGAAACTGAATATTACAATCGCAATTCCACCGATCGATGGAGTCATTTATATATAAAAAAGAAAAAGTTGACTTACTGCTTAACTTTGAACACATTCGGGTATTTTCATCATTGATTCTTCTCAGACGGTCAAATTATTTAATCCTCTGGGGGGCCACACTTCTTGTTGTTATCCATAATTTTGGACGTATCAGAGAAGGCTTATAATATTCTTAAGATCTCTCCTTATGTCCTTCCAAGAATTTATTTACACTTCGACGTAGGTTTTGTCTATGTTATATTTACGGGTCATATGTAAACTCTAATTAAAATAGGCGCGGCACTTATTGGGAGAGTAGATGTGCATATAGGGTTTTGGTTGGAAAAACTAAGGGGAAGGGCCACTTCGAAAAAAACAGGCATAGATGTAAGGATAATATTAAAACAGATCGTCAGGAAGTGAAATGGGGAGCATGGACTGGTGTGAAGTAGCTCAGAATAGAGACAGATGACAGACTCTTGTGAATACGGTAGTGAACCTTCGGGTTCCATAAAATGCGGGGAATTTCTTGAATAGTTGAAAAAAAAAGCCTCTCAAGGACTCTGTTCCGTGGACTTTATTAGTTAGTTACTTATTTATTTGGTTAGTTAGTTATTTATGTCACCTTAAAGTTTCTTATGTCGAAATATTTTGTAATTTGTGGTCCAAAACCTTATTTCTTTCTCATCTATGGTTATATTCATAATCTTTAAACAAGCAATATTTCATATTCCCAGATGTAAGTAATACGTATTAAGCATTTTGTGAGTCTTTTCCTTACTTACTCATATTGTAAACACTACTAAGGAACAAATGACAATAACATAGGTAAGAATTCTTAAGAATGTGACGCAATAACACCGGAACGAGACCACTGGATTGGTATTGCACATCAGAAAAGACCTCATACTTATGACGCATTGCGCTTAATAGGGCGTAAAAATAAATAATTCATTACTCGGTACGTAAATCTCATTCATGGGAGTCATATTAGACTCCTTCGACTGTCAGCTGTACTTATTATACTTGTGTCGTAAGCAGCGAGATATCGTCATGACTGTCCGTAGTCTTTATGTAAACTGTCCGTTGGTATCTTTCGAATTTCATCCAAATTTGATTCTTGTCGGCAGTTTTCAATAGGAGTTGCCAATGTAAAATTTTAGGAAAATCCTTCGATTGAGAGCCGAGGTTTCCTAGCATACAGACAGACAGACAGACAGACAGACAG
>Ga0123355_10014562_pt1 | contig 12307 bp, 9 predicted proteins | sample TergutEmb28metaG_3_FD_89872 | JGI IMG/M metagenome (GOLD analysis project Ga0123355, IMG submission 89872) | Embiratermes neotenicus P1 segment gut microbial communities from Petit-Saut dam, French Guiana - Emb289 P1 | ecosystem: Host-associated > Arthropoda: Insects > Digestive system > Gut ...
TGGAGGGAGCGAAAAAAAAGGGAGTAATGCCGAGAGAGAATGAAAAGGGAGGAATAGGGGGTGTCCGGAGAGGGGGGGGGGGGGGGGGGGGGGGGAGAGGGAGATGTGAAATAGTAACGTTTGAATTCAACTAATGATAAATATGTCTTAAAATGACGGGGGGAAAGCAGGATAGAAAGTGAAATATAACTTACTCTATGCAGCAGAGTCCTTCTTGAGAAGCTAACAGGTCCTTAGCTAATCAAGAAATTCCCCCCATTTTATGGAACCCGAAGGTTAATTACCGCATTCACAAGAGCACACCACAAATCCCTATCCTGAGCGAGATTCTTCCAGTCCATACCCTCATTCCACTTCTTAAAGAACCATTTTAATATTATCCTCCCGTCTATGACTAGGTCTTCCAAGTGAGAGGACGAAATATTATTTCAATAAACAAATGTTTTTAATACTTTGACAGTATTAGGGCGCATTTGTTGTCCATAAAATAAAATTCGTCAAAATACTGAATCTTTTGATAGTTTAAAAATTTCTTGAAAGTCTCCTATATTTGCACCAGGATTCTAAACTTGAGATAATAACACTACTAAACCAGCACTGACGGTGTTTACAGGCCTACAATAATATCGAATCCAGCAAACCTTTCACTTCAGTTTATTCGTAGAATCTTCTGCTCGTATTCAAAACTGCCACCAACTGTGACTGCAAACATCCAGACAGAATAGCAGGCTTTAGCCTTTTACACTTTGTTGAGGAACCATTATTTATCCTTCAGAGTAAAGAGTCCATGACCTTCTATCTTCTGCTCCTATTCATAACTACAACCAACAATGACTGCAAACGTAAGGACAGAATAGCAGGTTTTCGCCTTTTACACTTCACTGAGGAATTGTTGTATATTCTTCAGAGTAAAGGATCCGTGTGACCCCTTTCTGGTACCACTTTATAATCCAATTATTTATTCATGTTAGCGACGACAGAACTGTAAGGTTATTAAACCCGTTAAAATGTTAATATCCTGTTAGTATAGGAGTACATATATCGTGGGCACGGAAGTACTAAATTTCCGTTCACATTTGGTTCATGAGATTAAGGGAATTGCGTTTTATATCTTCCGCAATAAAACGCGTTATTGCTTAGAGGAACGGTACAATAACAAAAGCGAGTGCCATCAGAGTCACGTTACTGTAGGCCACACCATCAAACGACAGTGACAGGTGCGATTGGTCGGAAACGCGAAAAAAAATACCGTTCTGGAGTCTTATCAAGCAACTCACTATCTCAAATTCAATTTCCAAACATCTATAATCCCGGTCGAATTTTCCACTGCTGTCTGTAAAATCAAAAAAATTTAGATATTCGATCTTCTTGGATGTTACACGGCGTAAATTGGTAGTTACCGACGTTTCGGGAAAAGTTATCGTTCTCATCTTCAAGGGTCGAACAGTCAAATTCTCCTTCGCGCTTTTGTAATGTTACAGAGCGCAGATTGTAACTACAGACGTTTCGGGACAAACTTTAGGTCCCAGTTTCAAGGGACCAGCAGTCCAATCCTCCTCGGACCGCTTGACCCTTGAAGATGGGACAGAAACGTGAGTGACGAATTACGAATCCACGATGCGTAACATTCCAGAAGAGAGAATATCTCGATTACCCAGCGGCGGAAGCCCGCTATCACGCATTCCAGAAATTTATTGTATATTCGCTGAAAATTTACAATTCATCCAGCGATTTATTTATCTATTTTTTACGGTTTATTTGGAGCCAGGATAGCGTAACCAGGACATTAACCACCTAGGGGTGTAAAGCAGAGGACTCTCATTCGATTTTCGGCCGATGCAAGAGTTTGTATTCAAAGCGTTCAGACCGACTGCTATTTCCACCCAGTCTCCCATTCAGTGGGTATCGACGGCTCTTTCCAGGGGTGTACAGCAGCCGGCGGAAGAAGACGGACAGCCCCTCACCTCCATCCCTTGGCGAGGCTAAGAATAACTGGACTATAACTCCAGTCCCACACGAGTCTTATTGACGCGGTTAGTAACTTCATTAAGTGCAGCCGCAATTTTGTCGTTTAATTTTACTACAATTTCGCCTTCCTTCAAAAATAAGTAAAACTATCATGTAGTAAATATGTAACCGTCACTGGAGCAACAGCTGATATTAGACACTATCACATACTTACTTACTCCATGGTGCAGAGTCCTTCTTGAGAAGCTAACTGGTTTGCAGCTAGTCAAGAAACTCCCCGCATTTCACCGAACCCGAAGGTTCATTACCACACTCACAAGCGTCCGCCACCCGTCCCTATCTTGGGCCAGCCCAATCCAGCCCATATACACACATCCCACCTCCTGGAGATCCATCTTAATATTATCCACCCATTTACGCTTAGGTCTCCACAGTGGTCTCTTTCCCTCCGGTTTCCCCACCAAAACCCTATACGTCTCCCTCTCCTCACCCATACGCCATCTCATTCTTCTAGACACTATCACATATCGTGGTTATATTATTTAAACACCATGCCTTTCCATTACTAACACCGCAAAACTAAGTCCATAAATGCTGGAACATCTTACATCTCAAGACGCAACAAACTGGGAGATATTGCGAAAACCGACAAAGAACAAATAACCGGTTCAACACGTAGATAGATAAAGATGCCTTCTAATTCAGCACTTTCCCATAATTTTTGAAACCGGCATCATACTCACAAGCACTGTAAGCACCAATCTGTCATTTCTGTCCGTCTGTAATCTAATACAAGGCCAAATCCATAGGCCTTCTTTAGGGTTTAGGAAAATAACCTGTTATGAAGACCATGTGTCTGTCTCTGTCTCGGTCTGCCCGAATCTTAATATCAGCAACTAAACTGTTCAATTCATCTTCATCGAATTTGATACAGAATTTCTTTACAAAGGTTGCCCAGCAAGAATCCGTTAAGTTTCGAGAAAATCCTCTCAGAGACCGCACGTTACTTGAAGTTAGGCGTGCAGCAGTTTTCACCCGTATTGTCCATATTTCTTGGCGGATCTGGGGAGCTGCGGTGCACAAGATATACAAAGATTTGTTCTCTGAATAAGTTTAGTGAAAATCGGAGCAGGGAAGGCAGCACTTTTCGTATGGAAATATTCAGAATCCCATTTCCGCGTGTATCGTGACATCGTGATGGAAGGCTTTTACTAAAGACTGTCAGAAAATTCAAGTTTCCAGCCACAGTGACCGATAACAAATTTATCTACATATACGGTTATAAATTAACAAATATATCGCAAAAATGCGAGATATCAGGCTTCTGCCGCGACGTAGATGAGATCTGCGATCTTCTGGGGTATTACGCAGCGTAAAGTGGTAATTCTGTACAGACGTTTCGGGACGACCTACCGGTCCCATATTCGAGGGTCAAGAAGTCCAAGTGTAACCCTGGACTTCTTGCTTTTAAGATGGGATCGATAGGTCGTCCCGAAACGTCGGTACGTAATTTGTAGTATCCCAGAAGAGTGCAGATCTCATGTCGGAAGAAGTTTACTGAACCGCGAAGAACGCCGTTGCAAATTTTGTGTGCCTCGCTGTGGGGTAAATCCTATTCCAACTTCTTCACTGATAGTTCACCATTGTATAGACAGAGTTTTCACATTGCACCTCCCGATGGCACTGGGGACATTGGAGGTGTAGATCTTCCCACTGCGAAACTCTGTTCTAGAAAAAGATGGGATTTCAGCATTATGCCTGGAGAAAGAGCACCCTGTACTGTGAACAGGACGCTCGGTGGGCCACAGAATCGGTCAGGAGGTTTTGGAGGAGAGTAAAAACTTTCGACCTTGCCGGGATTCGAAACAAGATTCCTTGCTTCTCTAGCTCGTAACGTAGTCACTTTACCGACCCCGATATCGAAGGTCGTAATCGTTTATAATTAAACCTTAAGTGTTATTGGTCCAACGTCGAGTTAAATTCGACAACACTTTCCGCTGTACCAGGTCCAACGACGAGCTCAAATCGACTTGTTATTTGATAGTGTCTTATACTGGTTTCCCCGAACTTCCTGCCATCTGATGGCTTGCTTTTGAAATTGCAAGATTAGATATTGTTTGAAGCAATTCACTTGGACAAGACAGTTGAATCTTTAGGTTCATCATCCCGTTGTGTTTTATTTACAATTAAATAGGGGTTCTTTTGAGTCAAAACACAACTGTCTTATGTTGTTACCTTTATTTAAGCTGACGACATGTTTCGGCCTTAGCAATGGGCCATCTTCAGGTTTATTTTATTTATTTATGACTCACACTGTATAGTCTCCTCTATTACATATCTTGTGACCTGAATATGGCCCAGTGCTAAGGTCGAAACATGTCGTCAGCTTAAATAAAGGTAACAACATAAGACAGTTGTGTTTTGACTCAAAAGAACCCCTATTTAATTGTTCAGACGGTTGAAATTCAAGATGATAATTTGGACTGCTCAGGATTAAAGGCTTTATAATATTTTTAATAATAATAATAATAATAATAATAATAATAATAATAAACTGCAATTGGGTTGTCACCCGGTGGCAGTAGTTATTTTACTTGTATACAAAACATGAAATTGGTTACTAATAAATTTAAGTCGGGAGGGCTGCATTAGAAGCATATAGTGGCAACTTGGAATCTTGGGAACCATCTCAGCATTTGCCTATAGACACAGGGAAACCAAGAAAATCCTGTGTCGAGGTGGTCGGTCGCAGGACCTTCCGAATACTGACTTATAACCAGCAGCCCGGCATCTAAAGTAAAAACAGCAATACACACATAGCGCAGCAAATACACGTAAGATGACAACAATAAACAGAAGACAATTACAACAATACACACAAGAAAACTAACAACAATGCACATAAGATAACATGTAGAAATGAAGCGGTAGCACAGCGGTTAAGGTGCTGTGCTACAAATCCGAAGGTCGCTGGTTCGATCCCAGCTGGTGTCGGTGGATTTTTCATTGACATAAAATCCTTCCGATCGCACTGTGGCCCTGGTTCGACTCAGCCTCTAACAGAAATGAGTACCAGGAGTATTTCCTGGGGGTAAAGGTGGCCGGTGCGTAAGGCTGACAATCTACCACCTTCCTGTGTCGTCATGAAATCTGGGAACCTTAATTTCTTGGAACCCTCTGGGCCTGTCCAGGCCTGTAATGGGACTGCTTTACCTTTTTTACTGTTCAACTCAAAGATATCACTTTTATTGTTTTATCCATATGCAATGGGGAGAACAGCCCGATAGTAGACAATGCTTCTTTTTAACGTCAGGACTGTGTTTTGTATTGGGTATTACACGTAAAACCTGAACATTACAATTGCAGGGTGAGTCAGACCAATGCTTCTTAAGTGGCGTTTCATAAACAAAATGAAAGCTCAGTAGCTAATGCCGGTCTCATCATAAGCGGGGGCCCGACCGTGATCGTTGTGGCGGGTCTCTTAAAGTAAATGCGCACAGCAAAAAGCGATTGAGTTTTGGTACAGTAACGTAAGTTTGATGAAAAATTAAAACGGCCCATTTTTATAATGTTTATTTACTTTTAATCAAGCAAAGATATTATTTATTTAATTAAAAAGGTTTAATGCGCGAATCCCCCATGACAGAGGGGCCCCCGTATGCGTGGGGTCCGATTGCGTCAAATCGGTTCAATCGGCCTAAGGCCGCCCCTGCAGTAGCTGAAGTTTATACGTAGCACTAGATCCGGTTCTGCTATAAGAAGGATTCCATGTCAATACATCTGTCTGCAGGAACACAGTGTCATGGAATTTGGTAGATAAGTAACATTTCGGAGAAACCTGCTTCCTTCCTTCGTCAGGATGGAAGAATAAAAAATGTTACACGTAGATATGGATTCTTATAATAAAACCAACTAGATACACTAATTTCTCAAATTTATTTTTGGAATAAAACTCTACATCTTTCGGATAGTTCCCCTGTCCATCATCAGGAGTTTTTCACTGTGCACACAGCAGGATCAAGACGGAACTGCAGTTCCATCCTGATCCTGCTCGCAAGCTGTCAGCAAACCTGTATGACATATACCATTGCTGTGTGTGCAGTACTAGACTCCTGATGATGGACAGAGGAACTGTCCGAAACATGTAGAATTTTATTCCAAAAGTAAATTTGAGAAATGAGTGCATCTAGTTGGTTTTATTATAAGAATTTATCACGATGCACGGTCACATGAACGCCAAGAGTAGACATGGTTCCGACGGTTTTCTTCGAAAAGTTAGTACCTACTTACTGACTACACAATACCATACCCAGAACATCGCAAAAACAAACTTCGCATCCTTGACGAAAGAGATAACAAGTTCCTCCGAAGCGTTAGTACCTCCATGCCAAACTTTCTGGTATCATATACCACATCTAAGTCTTAAAATTTGCAGTCCTGAAGACAGATAAAGCATGTTCACCCGAAAATCTGGTACCTCTCTAGTAATATGCATTGCGTCCTATACCAGAAACATTCTTACTCTAATGATAGCTGCAGCACGTTCATTAGAAATGTTATCATTTACCTGGCACTCTAGCCTGCATGTCATCTCATAAGCCAGTATCATGTTTCAGGCCCGTTACAAACATTTACATTGTTACACAAAATCTACGCTGGTCGCTACTTTAAGATTGGAATCATTGGCGATGTTACTCCATTGCGATTGATAAATAGTTGCTGACGTTTCGGGAAAGCTTATTCCCTCCAGGGTCCAAGAGTGCGAGACAAGGCCTTCGTAATGTCTCACTTTTCACTGGCAAAGAGTCATGGAGTGCTTGGCTGACTGCCCCTGAAGAAGGAGGCCCCAAGCTAACAGTAACTATTTACTGCTGGGTATGGCGTAATATCGGAGAAGAATTGAGTCTTCGTCGGCAGCACTGTGAGAACCTGAACTGCTACATCCTCAAAACTGGAAAGGTTTTTACCACTCTTGTTGCAATAAAGAGGGCAAGTGTCACTGTTGATTGCTGGTGTTATTGTCGTTGATGGTGCTATTTGCTTGCACTAAGCAGGAAACACTGAAAGCGGTGGGTTGAACTTGGGGAAACCGTTACATTCAAGTTTCTATGCCCAGAGACTAGTCTGCACCAACAGCAGTGGCGTTGGATGTACGGTTTATCGCACAGTTGATGATGGCCTTCATTCATTCCTTATTAGGATAGGCTGTATCAAGAGTCCAAACCCTACAAAATATGAAGAAAGAATACGTATTCTCTGTCTGTGGTGCAAAAGGGCCCCATTTTTGAGGTTTCAAATCACACACAAACACACATCCTCTAGGACTCATCTGAACGATTGATCAGCCCGTCGCAGAGGCCGCTACCTACACAATACACGACAAGCAAAAGAGACGAATATCTATGCCCTCAGCGGAATTAGAACCCGCGATCCCAGACATCAAGCGGCACAAGACATACGTCTTAGACCGCACGGCCACCGGGATTGGGAAATATTGGTATTGGGTAAAAGCAAATTTGTCCCTAAGTTTAATTAATCACCACGCCACAAAGGCATAGAGTGGAGTGTAGAAACAACTCCATCTATTCAAACCTCGGTACGAGGAGGTGAGTGATCGGCTTCATGCCCTGGCCACTCTAGTGCTGAGGAAACAGCCTCACTGTCTTTCGGAGACTAACTTGACCCCAGAGCCGGTCAGAATGAATAGGAAAACAGAAAAGTCCGTTGCTTCTGACTGGAACTGAACCCAACACTTACTCACTCGCTTTATTCTCTCATAAGTAATACTGACCATATCTACAGGCATCAGACACGGTAGTCGGCATGGTGCGAGGAAAAATGCACTTCTTATTCTTGACCTAAAGGCAATTAATCGTGTCAAGCACAGCGGTAGCTACACGGGTTATGTTCCACATGTATCAGGATTTGGTTGCGATTTTATCACAGAGATATGGTTAGGAGTTTTCTGTATGACTCTCATAAAAGACATCGATTGTGCTCCTGAATAACATTAACTTGTTTCTCTTTTCTAATTTAGGTACTGTGTGTTTACTGCAAGATTACAATTATAGCAGGATTACATCCACAAGTTCCCCAACATTTTCATGACAATTCTTGAGCGCTAGTCTCACAAATCTTACAGTCCTCCTACCTCTGTGAAATGACGGCAGCTGCTAGGTGAACAAAGGAATACTGGCACTTCCACCCCTCTGAAGGACCTAGGCGCATCGGGCCCGAAAAGGTCTCGAACCCATATATCATTCTATTCTATTTTACCGCTCTGATGACAGAAAGACGCTGATCTATTGCACATGACTTCGCGCCCACACCCGACATGTCACATCAGCTTGTGACTGAAGCTGGAGACTTTGTGGAATTACTCCTTCTACACATGTTTATATATTTTGTGAAAGTCAAATTTGCGGCCGGGCCTTGGCGCTTCCAGCGGCTAGTGTCGAAGGCTAGGGTTCGAGCGCATGTCCCTCGATGTGGCTTTTTTGACTGACTAAATGGCACAGGGACATGTTTTTCTTCTAGTAATTCTTTTTTCAACTCTCAGTATTATCCAGCCAAAGCTTCATATTTATTGTAAAATTCAAAGCTGCTCTTCGCAGAAGGACAAACGGTCGAACCCTGGGCACCTTCCAGTAAGAATGGCATTCCGTCTTATATCGGTGAGGTTCAAGAAAGAAAGATAGTTGTCTTATTTTTTATTAACCATTTCAGTTTAACGATTAAAATTTAGGTCAAGAATAGATACTCTCCCACTAATTCCGCAACTACAACCAACAAAATGCCTTGCACAAAAGAGGTACATTTCATTTTTTCCAGTTTACACGGTTTCACAATTATAGATAGGAGAATACGAGACTACAGCCGTATGCCATTAACTCAATCAATCAAATACAACTTGAAAGCTGACGCATTAAGCAGATACGCAACAAAACGTCTATCTCGATTATAGCCTGCGTTTAGCCGGAGGCTTAACACCACAGGGGCTAAAGGAAATACAGTCAGTTCAGCCATTATGCGTGTTGCGTTAACGCCAATTGGCTGTAGGATATTTGACGAATAGGTGAATGCTGTTTGTGTAAGGCGAACTTTCTCATGCCCGTGCTAGCTATCACGAGGTCTCGGCGACCGGTGCGGAGATAGAAGTTTGACCCTGACCCTGTTTTGTCCACAAGACCTATTACTTTTATTACGTGATTTTCTACAATGGGAGGTCTTACACGAACGCAACTGTTGCGCTATAGCAGACAAGACTGTAGTAAGTGTGTGTGCGTGTGTGTATGTATGTGTATATATATATATATATATATATATTCTTCGCTTAACGACGGGGATACGTTCTGAGAAATGCGTCGTTAGACGGTTTCGTCGTTGTGCGAACGCCATAGAGTGTACTTACACAACCTTAGACAGTATAGGCTACTACACACCTAGTCTACATACAGCCTATTGCTCCTAGGCTACAAACCTATACAGCATGTTACTGTACTGAATACTGTAGGCAATTGTAACACAATGGTATTGTAATATTATATTATAATATCATAATCTTATAGGACCACTATCGTATATGCTGTCCGTCGTTGACCGAAACGTCGTTATGCGGCGCATACCTGTGTGTGTATATGTGTGTATATATGTATATATATATATATATATATATGCATGGGGTAAAAATTCGAGGACACTTGCTCGTTGGTTGCTTCCGAATTTTCAAATTGTGACGCTGAATTTTGATGGTTTCTTATACATAGTTTACAACGTAACGGAGGAGGGGGAGTGGGGCAGAAAATCTATGGCACGCTTCTTGTTTTCTGAACTAAGACAGCGAACAGTTTTGTTTTATTATCTGGCAAACCGGAAGACTTACAGGAAAAAAAAAATTCACTGCACATGCAATGCGTGTTCCATTGTTCTGTACAGCGTTGTGCCAAGAACAGGTTGCGCTGCGTTAAACATGTAACGTGTTATGTACGGTTTTTTCTCAAGACGCGCACAGAAACGCATGTAGTTGCGTCATTGTTGTTAGATTTTAATATAAACTGGGATGGGTCGACAAAATTTGTCATTAAACTCCGCAAAAATCAGTTCAGAGATTCTCGAAGAGTCACATATGGGTAGACGGTCACACATAAATGAGTAAGAAACTGACCAGCCAAATGACCGAGTGATTACCTCCTTGCTGAGACTAACACATCCTTTGCTAGCCAAAAATTCCTCTCATTTTATGAAACCCGCATGTTTAGTACAGTGCTCACAACAACCACCTCTGCCCCTCGTCCTGGAGCACGTAATAGCAGTCCACACCCTCTCATCCACTCTTTTTAACATCCATTTTAATATTATTCTCTCATATGCGCCTAGGTCTTCAAAGTTGCGTCCTTACCTCAGCTGTCTCTACCAAATCACTGTGTTCATTTCTCTCCCATAAGGTTTTACATGCCCCGCCCATCTCCCTTAACTGACGGTCTGACAGCTGCCAATGCGAAGTACTGCCTTCTTGCCTATCCGTTGCTGTGTGTTTACCCTAAGTCTTAATACCACAACTAACGACTGTTGAACCTAATTGGACTAACAGCAGTGCCAAGTAGTTAAAGCCAGACTTTCCGGAAACCGACACTGTCTCCACCATCAGGTTTGTGACGTAATGTCGCCGTAAGGGCTTCTAGTTTTATCTACTGAGCCAGTCGACAAAAACGGTGATTTTAAATAAAGAATTTTACATATTTCAAATCGAATTTTGTATAAATAAATGTAATAAAGAGCTTACCAAAACTTGGTAGCTGTTGACAGGACATCACTTTCCGTATTACGAACGGACTCATTTCAATCTTCCGTCTAGAAACGAGAACATTCTCACACTATGATATGCTAAGTTTGTACTCTTCAACCAATAATATGCGGGTGATAAAATCGAGAAGAATGAGATGAACTGGGCATGTGGCGCGTATGGGCGAGGAGATGGGGGTTTATAGGGTCTTGCTGGGGAAACCGGAGGGAACGAGACCACTGGGGAGACCTAGGCGTAGATGGGTGGTTAATATTAGGACGGATTTCCAGGAGGTGGGATGTGGGTATATGGACTGGATTGGGCTGGCCCAGCATAGAGACAGGTGGCGGACGCTTGTGAGTGCGGTAATGAACCTTCGGGTTCCGTGAAATTCGGGGAATTTCTTGAGTAGCTGCAAACCAGTTAGATTCTCAAGAAGGACTCTGCACAATGGAGTAAGTAAGTATGAAATGCTAAGAATGTATCATTCTGTATGTCCGACGCTTTTGCTTTACATTGTTGCAATCATCAATATTTTAATAAATTTATCTTCTCTTTACTCTACTTCAAATGAATTGAATTTAATGAAAGTAAGCTTATACTGCATAAAGTTTATTATTCTTTATCTGTGCACCGCTGGAACGTGCTGGTTTAAAGACCACAGTTTTAAATAGTCGAATATGTCAGTGCCTTAAAAAAAATCATGTAAAACTAACGACAAAAACTGCAAACACCGAAAATGTTTTCGGTTTAAGTACTGAAAAAGTCTGACTGAAACCTTCTTAGGCGCATTTGCAAAATTGCGAAAAGTGACTATTAGCTTCGTCATGTCTGTCTGTCTGTCTGTCCGGCCGTCCAGCTGTCTACCCGCATGGAACAACCCGGCTCCATGTGGACGCATTTTCATGCAATTTGATAGTGAGTATTTTTCGAAAATCTGTGCAGAACACTAAATTTTCATTATTTACAGTACACTTATGATAATACCTCGCTCAGTTCTTAGAATAAAAAATGCTCTGGACAAAAGCTGTAGAAAAAGTCAAAACACGCATTTTGTGTTCAGTAACATTTTTTCGAATATCGTGCCGTACATGAGATAATGTAGAAAAATACTGCAGAGTCCGGCAGGACACAGACGAAAATATGGCGCATGCGCGTTGTATGCTGGGTACCTATGGTTACAAATCCACACTCAGAATATTAACGCTTAATCATGTAAAATAAAAATAAAATTCATAATTGAAACCCAACTCTATTTCAAAAAGAATATCGTCTGGTATGGCTACAGAATAAGTTTGTAATACTTACTGACTTCCCACTGCAACAATGGTTGCACGAACACTCAACAATATTACGTTATACGTACTCCTCAGATGCAGCATCCCCGTTGTGTTTTATGCAAATTAGGAGGGAGTGGTTACGTCAAAACACAGCTGTCTTTGCATCTTATTTATTAGGCTGACGACATGTTTCGGCCACTGTGGGCCATCTTCAGGTCACAAAAATATATACAATGAGGAGAAAATACACAGTTTAAGAACATTAGTTGTTGTGCCA